>JAEEGI010000934.1_pt1 | contig 76364 bp, 62 predicted proteins | sample 8958751 | NCBI WGS metagenome assembly JAEEGI01 (sample SAMN16246545, study PRJNA631951) | gut metagenome | biome: gut microbiome; feature: rumen; material: KS-attached | host: Bos | place: Iran: Karaj | collected 2018-10
TTCCTATCACCATGATGATGAACATCGAACGTCGTCACGGTGCCGACAAGCCGGTGATCCAGAAGGCTCTCGTCGAACTCGACGGTGCTCCGTTCAAGTTCTTCGCCAAGAACCGCGACGTTTGGGCTACGACTGAATCCTACACCTATCCGGGTCCGATCCAGTACTGGGGTCCGAGCGAAGTTTGCGACGTTACCAATTTCACTATCAAATTGGAACGTGGTGCTTTGAAGGTTAAGTAATTTAGACTTCGTCTAAGTTTTAATCTCTGCAGTTCTCTGCAGAGATTTTTTTGTTTCTCACAAATTTCGTTTATTTCATATTTACATTGTGGCTGTTGGGCGAGGTTTTGCTGCTGCTATATTTTTTTTACTATCTCTTTGCCCAAATGAATTGTATTTTATCTAGAGGATGTTGTAATCTCGATTTTTTGGGGATTTTATGAGAAAACTAACTTATATCGCATTTTGCATTGCATCACTCACTGCGTTTGCTTTTGCTGACGCTCCCGAAATCACCCCTACACTGCCGGACACCGACGAAGATGGATGCTATCTGATAGAATCCGCCGATCATTTGTACGGATTCGCAGCCCTGGTCAACGGGAAACTTGAAGATACAGAACGAAACAAGTCTGCCTGCGGCATCCTCGTTAACAACATCACGGTAAACGATGACGTTCTCGATGAAGACGGCACCCTGAAAGCCGACGAAGAAGACCTCGCCCCTTGGACTCCGATTATGAGTTTCAGTGGAAAATTTGACGGAAACGGAAAGACTATTTCTGGACTTTATTTCAAGGGTGGTGCAAAAGACACTGTTGGTTTGTTCGGTTCGGTTGGCAAAGGTGGCAATCCTGCAATAATTAAAAACGTGGGCCTCGTAGATTCCTATTTTGAAACGGAACACATTTCGGGCGGTATCGTGGGTGTCGTGCGGTCCGAAGCCAAAGCGGATATTTTTAATTCCTACAACGAGGGAACCGTCATCGGCGATACGGCAGGCGGCATCCTGGGAACATCCAAGAACAACGAGGAAATCATCCGCATTTACAACTCGTACAACATTGGTTATGTTACGGGCAACAAAACGGCTGCCGGGATCGTTGGCGCTGCCGGAGGAAAGGTTTCCGTCACTAATACATACAACCTCGGGGATGTTGACGGTGACCACGTTATCAGCGCCATCATCGCACATGCCAAGAGCAAAGCCAAGGTTTCCATCCTGAACACGTTCTTCCTGGACTCTTTTGATGCCGAGGACGACGACACGACTCCTAAAGGGGCCACCAAAGCATCCCAGAAAGAATTCGAAAATGGCACGGTTCTCCTTTCGCTCAAATATTACAGCGACAAAGAAATTGACGGTTCCGTATGGGGACAGAATGTCAAGAAGGGTTCGCATCCCGACCTCAGCGGGAAGGTCAAGGGAATAACCATTTCCGACCTTACGCTCGTCATTGCCAAGGGCGACACGACAAAATCAAAGTACATTGAAGGCATCAAGAAAGAACTTCCAACGCCAAGCCGCGAAGGCTATTCCTTCTTGGGTTGGTACGACAACGAAGATTTCGACAACGACACTATAACGGCCATAACCAAGAAAAACACCGGCGATCTGACCTTCTACGCAAAATGGCAAGAAATTCGCTGCAAGCTCTCCCTTTCGATCAACAACACGGCCATGGGTTCTGTATCGGGAGCCGGAAAATACTCCTGCGGTAAAGAGGTCACTATAGAGGCCACTGCGAACGAAGGTTATTCCTTCACGGAATGGAACGATGGCAACACAAAGGCATCCCGCTCTGTCAAAGTCAAGACAGACACCTCGTTCAAGGCAACATTCAAAGCGAACACCTACAAGGTGACGCTTCACAAGGGTGAAGGAAAACTTGAATCGGAACTTTCAAGCTACACTTATGGAAAGGGGGCCACCCTCCCCAATGCGACAAGAACGAATTACACCTTTGACGGATGGTTCGACAATTCCGAATTCGAAGGAAAGGCTGTAACCAAGATTTCCAAGACAGACAAGGGCGACAAGGAATTTTGGGCCAAGTGGACAAAGGCTGCAACATCGAGCAGTTCGTCCAAGCCGTCTTCTAGTTCTTCGGGCAAGTCTTCGAGTAGCAAGGGCAAGAGCAGTTCCAGCAGCAAGAAGGTTTCTTCCAGTTCTGTAAGCAGTTCTTCTAGCAGCGAAACATACAACTTCAGCCTCAAAAAGATTACTCCCAAGGAACCAAAAAAGGAAAAGGATTGTTACCAAATCGGGACAGTCGAAGAACTCTTTGGCTTTGCCGCCATCGTGAACGGCACCGACAGCATGACGCGTGACTCCGCCGCTTGTGGCAAACTGACCGACGATATTGTCGTTAACGAGGATCTGCTCAAGGATAACGGGAGGTTTGACGGACAAAAAACAGAAATCATCCCGTGGACCCCGATGAAAGAATTCGCCGGAAAATTTGACGGCAATAGAAAAAAGATTTCAGGCTTGTTCTTCAAGGATTCCGCCGATGCAATTGGCCTCTTCGGCTCCATTACGGGTGGTTCAGAAAAGGAGCCTGTTGTTATCAAGGATCTCGGCCTTGTTGACTCCTACATCGAGGGGTACACATCCGTCGGCGGCATTGTCGGTACGGCAACAACAGCTCACCTTTCCCTGTTGAATGTCTACAACACGTCCACCATCGTTGGCTATAATAATATCGGAGGGCTCCTGGGTTCAGGCATTGTCGACCCGAAAGAAGACACACTGAGCAAATACACGTTAACCATTGCGAACTGCTATAACACCGGACTTGTCGAAGCCACTTTCACTGCCGGTGGACTCGTCGGCATTGCAGGTGAAGTTGTCACCTTGGTAAATTCATATAACTTTGGCAAAGTTTCCGGGTCCGAGCATACCGATGCCTTAATCGGTTTCAACTTCATCGGCATAAACATCTCCATTTGGAACACCTACTATTCCAGCGAGCAATCTTCTAGATACGGAGGAATTTCCGCAGAAGAAGAAAATTTCAAGAACGGCTCTATTTTGAAGAGGCTGCAAGAATGGACCAAGGAAGCGGACGGCTCCGTGTGGGGCAAGGCCAAAGGGAACGATTTGCCCGCCTTGACATACGAAAAGAAGAAAGAACCCTCATCGGAAGAAGAATCCATCACAAAGACAAGGCCATTCCAGCAGTTTAGCGTCCAGGCTCTCGGGCACACCATAACCCTTAGCGGAGCTCCGACCGGTACAAAGATTATCGTCACCGATTTGCAAGGCCACCTGGTCGCCAGAGCGATGGCAACGGACAACGAATTGACCATCAGCATTCCGCATTCAGGCGCCTATATCGTCCGGATGGGGAGCCTGGTCAACAGGGTGACAATCAAATAAGCAGGTAATGGCAAACCAAACTTCCATAACGGAATCGCAAGGTCGTCGAGAAAAATATGCGGAATGGCTGCGCATCATTGCAGCCTTTACCGTTGTATTCCAGCATACCGTAACCTCTGCCTGGTACGACACTCCTGTAAGTTCTCCTGATTTTTTCGTGCTGAACTTCTTGAACAGCCTGTCCAGATTCGGAGTGGGAGTTTTCATCATGATTAGCGGGGCGTTCATGCTTTCCCCAAAGTACGCGCACCCGCCTAAGAAAATTCTCACGTACAACCTCCCGAAAATCGTCATTTTGATTGTGACATGGGGGCTTGCCTACGGATTCCTGAACGTCATCTGCCAAAGCGGAGACTGGATGGACTATCTCTCCACGCCAATCACGTTGTTTACAAAGCCAGCGACACACCTCTGGTTTTTGTACACTTTGGCGGGTCTTTATTTGATAACTCCCGCCTTGAGAGTGTTCACGCAACACGCGAGCCCACGCATGGTGCTCTATGTCATCGGATTGTTCTTCATGTTCGGTCTCGTTCTCCCCACGGCAAACCATCTCCTTTTTAAACTGGCGCATTTTTCCATATACAAGAACATCGGCATCCAGGGCAGCACCACGTTCGCCGGATTCTACCTCTCGGGATTCTATATCGCTCACTACGGTCTCGGGCCAAAAGTTCGGAAAATTCTCTATTCGCTGGCTGGAATTTCCTGGTTTATCTCGTTTTTCTACTCCACCTATTTCAGCATTGCAAGGGATGCCCCCAACGAATATTTCTTCGGGAACTTCCGCCCAATGACATTCTTGATTGCAGCAGCCATTTTTTGCTATTTCAGGACAAAATACGGGAACACGACCACGGATAATGCAAAACTCATCGACATGTCCAAATGCATGCTCGGAGTCTACTTGGTCCACCCTATGTTCATCAAGATTTTCTACGGACTTCACCTATCGATGCTCATCCCCCATCCTATCGTTACAGCACCGCTTATGGCTGTAGTTTTCTTTGGATTGTCGCTGTACACAGTCCGGTTGTTCCGAAAAATCCCCGGAATACGCAAAATATTATAGACAACCCGCAAGCGACAAGGTTTTCTCCGAGACATTCCAGGGCAACTGAATTTATATTTATTCCATGGCTATCATGGACGAACGATTCACCGAAGTACACCACAGGAACATGTGGGGCCAGTGGGTCTTTCGTTTCGAGGGCGCAAATCTCTGCGGACTTTGCTACATAAGCGACAAGGCAAAAAGCAGGGCAATTCCCAGCGAAGTAAAAGCTTGCGCTAGCGCAGGAGCCATGCCCGATACACGCTTGAACCGCAAAACTGCCGCGGCCTATAAAAAAGCGGCCGCCGAACTCAATGCGTTTCTCAGCGGCAAGTTGCAAACCTTTACAATCCCGATATCCATCATCGGCACAGAATTCCAAGTTATGGTTTGGGAAAAGGTACGCGAAATTCCCTATGGCGAAACGCGCACATTCAGGCAAATCGCCAAAGCCGTAGGCCACCCGGGCGCAGAACGCGCCGTTGGGAACGCCTTGCACGCAAACCCGCTACAAATCATCATCCCCTGCCACCGCGTCATCAGCAGCAAAGGCGGCCTCAGCGGCTACGTCCTCGGCACAGACTTCAAGAGACGCTTGCTTTGTATGGAAGGAGCCATCCAGGACGAACTTGCCCTGGAATAGCTAAACTACAATCTGCAAAAACTAACCGACAAAGATACGGCCGTTGCGGAACAGCTGCATCCACGGACCGTCTTCGCCCCAGTCTGCCGGGTGCCAAGAGTACTGGCAGGTACGGAATACGCGTTCCGGGTGCGGCATCATCACGAGGGCGCGACCGTCTTCGGAGCAGAGGCCGTTGATACCGAACGGAGAGCCGTTGGGGTTCAGCGGGTAGCGTTCGGTGTATTCGTGCTTGCCGTCCACGTAGCGCAGCGCCACGAGACCGGTCTTGAGGCAGGCTTCGGCGGCTTCGCGGCTAGCGAATTCCGCGCGGCCTTCGCCGTGTGCGACCGCAATCGGGAGCACGGAGCCTGCCATGCCCTTGAGGAGCACGGCCGGAGTGTCTTCGACCTTGAGCGTGCAGAAGCGGGCTTCGAAGCGTTCGGAGAGGTTCTGCACAAAGCGCGGCCAGTGCTTGGCGCCCGGAATCAAGTCCTTGAGGTTGGAAACCATCTGGCAGCCGTTGCAGACGCCGAGCGTGAAGGTGTCCTTGCGGTTGAAGTAGGCCTCGAATTCGGCGCGGGCCTTCGGGTTGAAGAGGATGCTCTTGGCCCAGCCTTCACCGGCACCGAGAACGTCACCGTAGCTAAAGCCACCGCAAGCCACGAGACCGTTGAAGTCCTTGAGGCTTACACGGCCTTCGAGGATGTCGGTCATATGAACGTCAATGGATTCAAAGCCTGCGTTCTGGAAGGCGGCAGCCATTTCGAGTTCGCCGTTGACGCCCTGTTCGCGGAGGATTGCCATCTTCGGGCGGCTTGTATAGTCCTTCACGACCTTTGCACCCGCCGCCACGTCGAAGGTAACCTTCGGCGTGATACCCGGATTGTCCTGTTCCAGCTTGAGCGTGTATTCACTTTCGGCACAATCCGGGTTATCGCGGAGAGCCGCGATGCGGCGGGTCGTGTCGCTCCAGATGGCGCGGAGATCCGAGAGGCCTTCGGCGTAGTCGCCAATGACCAGATTGTAAGAATCGTTGAGCGTACCGATCTCAGAAATGGTATCGCCGAGACCGGCAGCGGCAAATACGTCGCGAACAGCAGCGAGGTCAGAGTTCTTGACCTGAAGCACGGCACCGAGTTCTTCGTTGAAGAGGGCGTCGATGAGGTTGCCCTTGAGAGCACCGGCGTTGAGCGTTACACCCACGTGGCCGGCGAACGCCATTTCGGCGAGCGTCGTGTAGAGGCCGCCATCGCTCTTGTCGTGGTAGGCCATAATCTTGCCGTCGGCGTTGAGCTTCTGGACGGTCTCGAAGAAGGCGCGGAGTTCCTTGGCGGAATCAACGTCCGGAGCCTTGTCGCCAAGGTTGTTGTAAACCTGAGCGGCAATGGAAGCGCCCATGCGGTTCTTGCCACGAGCGAGGTCCACGAGAACGAGCGTCGAATCCTTGTCCTGCAACAACTGCGGGGTGAGCGTCTTGCGCACGTCGGCACAAGGGGCAAAGGCACTGATGACGAGCGAAATCGGAGCGGTCACGCGGTGGCTTCCCTTGTCATCCTGCCACACGGTGCTCATGCTCATGGAGTCCTTACCCACCGGAATCGTGATGCCGAGATCCGGGCAGAGTTCCATACCGATAGACTTCACGGCTTCGTAGAGGTCGGCGCCATCGCCTTCGTAGTTCGGCGTAGCCATCCAGTTTGCGGACAAGTTCACGCGACCCATATCAGGCACGCAGGCGGCAGCCATATTCGTGAGGGATTCAGCCACCGTCATACGAGCGGCAGCGGCCGGAGAAATCAAGGCAATCGGAGCGCGTTCGCCCATGCTCATGACTTCACCTTCGTAAGTATCGAGAGTTGCAGAGGTCACGGCGCAGTCAGCAACCGGAACCTGCCACGGGCCAACCATCTGGTCGCGGCAAATCATACCTGTCACGGAACGGTCACCGATAGAAATGAGGAACGTCTTGTCGGCGACGGTCGGGTTTGCAAGCACGCGGTGAGCCACATCCTTGATGGAGGCATCGGCCGGAACCACGGTAGAGTTCAGCGGGCGCTTCTGGCTCTTTTCGTTACGGATCATGCGGGGAGGCTTGCCGAGGAGCACGCCGAGCGGCATGTCGATCGGAGTCGTGCCAAAGTGCTTATCAGTCAGGGTCAGGTGCTTTTCAGGGATAGCCTCGCCCACCACGGCGTACGGGCAGCGTTCGCGCTTACAGATGGCGTCGAACACGTCGAGCTTGTCGCCTGCAATAGCGATAACGTAACGTTCCTGGGATTCGTTACTCCAGATTTCGAACGGGCTCATGCCCGGTTCGTCGTTCGGCACATTGCGCAGTTCAAACTTACCGCCCAAGCCGCCATCGTTCACGAGTTCCGGGAAGGCGTTGGAAAGTCCACCTGCACCCACGTCATGAATAAAGGTAATCGGGTTTTCTTCGTCCATCGCCCAGCAGCGGTCGATGACTTCCTGGCAGCGGCGTTCCATTTCGGGGTTTTCGCGCTGCACAGACGCAAAGTCCAAAGATTCATTGCCCGCACCGTTCTGCACAGAGCTGGCAGCACCACCACCGAGGCCGATAAGCATCGCCGGACCGCCGAGCACAATCAGGTGGTCACCCGGGTCGATGTGGCCCTTCTCGATATGCTGGTGCTTGATGTTGCCGAGACCACCGGCCAACATAATCGGCTTGTGGTAACCGCGGACTTCCTTGCCGTTCTGGGCTTCGACTTCCTGTTCGAAAGTGCGGAAGTAACCGAGGATGTTCGGACGGCCGTATTCGTTGTTGAACGCGGCACCGCCGAGCGGGCCTTCAATCATGATGTCGAGGGCAGATGCGATGCGGGACGGGCTTCCAAAGTCCTTTTCCCAAGGCTGGACTGCACCCGGCAGTTTCAAGTTCGAAACGCTAAAGCCCGTGAGGCCGGCCTTCGGCTTGGAACCCTTACCCGTGGCACCTTCGTCACGGATTTCGCCACCACTACCGGTAGCGGCACCCGGGAACGGAGAAATGGCCGTCGGGTGGTTGTGGGTCTCGACCTTCATGAGGATATCGACTTCTTCGTTGTGGAAGTCGTACTTGTTGTTGCGCGGGTCGGCATAGTAGCGGCCGGCGACAGCGCCCTTCATCACGGCGGCGTTGTCCTTGTAGGCGCTAAAGATGTTGGAATTGTGGAGCTGGTAGGTGTTCTTGATCATCTGGAACAGGGACTTGTCCTGTTTGACGCCGTCGATGGTCCATTCGGCACCGAACACCTTGTGGCGGCAGTGTTCCGAGTTGGCCTGAGCGAACATGTAGAGTTCCACGTCGGTCGGGTTGCGCTTGAGCTCGGTGAAATTCTTGACCAAGTAATCGATTTCGTCCGAAGAAAGAGCGAGGCCCATTTCCTTGTCGGCCTTCACGAGGGCGTCGCGACCCTGGTCGAGCACCGGAATCACGTTCAGCGGACGCGGTTCTTCCTTGCTGAAGAGGACTTCGAGCGAAGCGGTGTCGGCAAACACGGCCTGCGTCATGCGGTCGTGAATCTTGGCGGAAATCTTTTCGCGGGCACCGGCAGGCACGGCACCTTCAAACTTCACATAATAAGCAATAGCGCGTTCGATGCGCTTGATAGCCGGGAGGCCGCAGATGTGGGCGATATCGGTCGCCTTGGAGCTCCACGGGCTGATGGTACCCGGACGCGGGCACACCACGAAAAGTTCACCTTCGAGCGCCTTGACTTCGCGCATCGGGCCATAGTGGAGCACCTTTTCGAGCGTCGCCTTATCAGCATCGCTCAGGTCGGCAGACAGGTCCACCACATGGAGGAATTCGGCGTAAACAGAGGCGACGGGAAGACCCGCAGCCTTGAAATCAGATGTAAGCTTTTGAAGACGGAAGTCGGACAGGGCCGGTGTACCACGAAGAATTAGCATTTTGACCTCTATTTTACTTTACGGCGTAAAGATAGAAAAAAGGGGTAAAACAGAAAAGGCATAAGCCTCTATGAGCCTATACCTTTATATGGGGAGACAAAAAATATCTTTTAGTTCAGTGTCGGGGTATCCCAGTCAATCCATTCAGACTTCTTGAAATCGATGGTCTGAGTGTTTTTGCTGTAGTCAATCTTACCCGTTTTCGCGTCCTTGCCGAGCAGGAACTTGTTCATGAAGTCCTTCACTTCGTCAAATTGGCCGTTCGGGAGCTGGCAGTGACCGTGGCCGCCTTCCTGGCTGTAGGTGTAGTTTTCCGTCACGCCGAGAGCCTTGTAGGTTTCGAGAGAAGCCTGGCCGCAGTAGTTCGACGGCACTTCGCCCAGCCATTCCTGGCCCGCGTTGTCGATGATGAGGAGCGCACGCGGAGCGACCATGCTCACGAGCATGTGCTGGTCGAACGGGAGCGTATTTTCCTTGCCATCGTAGTTCTTGAAGGAGGAAATCATCCACTTGCCTTCGGTACCGGCACTGTTCAGGCCCTGCACGAACTGCTTACCCTTCTGCCTGTTGACCTGGGCACCGACGCGCCAGAGGGAGGCGCCACCGGAACCGGATTCCTGCGGGATGGTAAGGGCGATACGTTCGTCGAATGCGCCGACCGCAAGCGTGCCCTTGCCCCAGCGAGAGCAACCCGTCATGGCGAGATGGTGCACATCGATACCTGCATCCGGAGTCTTTTCGAGAGCGTCGATAATGCGGCTCACGCCCCATGCCCATGCAATGATGGTGCCCTGGCCCTGGTTATAAAGCTGGAAGAACATGCCGCCACCGCTTTCCGGGGCGACGTCATCCGGGTTGAAAGTAATCTGAGCGATGTCGAGACCGTTCGTTGCATTGCCAAGGCTTCCGCAACCGCCCATCATGCCACCGCCAAAACCAATCATGGCCGGCTTCGGCTTGTCCTTCGTACCCGCGTTGCTGATTTTCACGGAGAACGAACCGGATTTGCCCTTGTCAGTCACCTTGATGGTGAGCTTTCCACCGGAGTAAGAACCTTCGACCTTTTCCGGGTTACGCGGCTTTGTACCGAACATGAGCTTTTCGAACATGGCACCGATTTCTTCACGACGGCACTTCCATTCCGCCTTCGAGGAAATTCTCTTGCCGTCGAGGCCCATAAACGGGTCCGGGAGCTTGGCGTTGTTTACGCTAGAGGGGATATTGCCGATCTGGCATTCGCTGCGGTGGTCTTCCACGAAGTCCGAACCAGCTTGCGTAGAGGGAGTCGAAGTGGACGAAGGTGCCTCCGACGAGGATACTGGATTCGCGGCCGGACCCGAGGAAGAACTGCCATGATGATGGTGGCTGCGTTCGCTGGACGAAGAGCTACCTGTAGCGGGAGCGTTGCCCGAAGAGGCCGGACTGGAAACGCCACCAGAAGAAGCCGGATCGCCCCCCGAAGATGCCGGAATATCCCCCGAAGATGCCGGATTGGCAAAATTAGAAACATCTGAGCTTGAAGAGCCCGTTTCCGCAGGATTCTGGGTGCCGGACGACAAATCGCCACTGCCATCAGCCGACGATGAAGGACTGGAAGCCGTCTCAAAATTTGCTGCCATACTTATAACAGCACGAATTGAATCAATATAGCCCGGATTAGCCGTTTTAAGTGAATCCATATTCACATCAGGCCCTAAAGCGGCCTTGACTGCATCCGCAACCTGTTGTTCTACAGGATCCTGTTGCGGTTGAGTAACCGTGGAACTGTCATCTTCGCCGCCACAAGCCCACAAGGCAAAAAAAGCCGTAGCCAGCGGCAACATATATCTTTTTCTCATAACCAACCCCTTTTTAGGATTTTGAAGTGTTGACAATATTGCTAATAATATATTAACCGGATTTAAAGAAATAGGCTTGTTTATATTTTTTTCCATTGCATTTTGTCAAGCTAAAACACGAATTTTCCATTCTGAAGGACGAAACGGGCATGATTTTTCGTAGTCAATTTTAAGAAAATGATTTTTTGGAGGCAGTCTACATGCAAAAAAGCATGATTTTGGTCATCAAAATGATTTTTTTGTTTTTTTTAGGAAATAGAGAAGTTATATTGTATGTTAGAGAGAGAAAGTGAGTAATCGACATGTTCTACAGACACTGGAAAAAGGTCGCGTTAGCGTTGACTGCGTTTTTTTGGGTGGGCTGTGACGATTCTACCTCCGTTACTCCAGTTTCCATATCCGATAATTCCGATTCTGAGCAATCTAGTTCCAGCATCGAAAATTCAACTCCCAGTTCTAGTTCCAAAATAAATTCTAGTTCCGAAACAGGTAATGCAGGCGAAGCGAGTCAAACTTCGAGTTCCAGTGCTGCATCTAGTGCTGCATCCAGCTCGTCAGAGCAAGTGCAATCTTCCGGCGGCGCCTTTGACGGCTGGCAAGCAGTCCCTCTTTATGGGGTTATAGGCCGCTTGAACGAATCATCGTCATCCACCGAACCGGCAAAAACGCCCTGCTATCCAGATGATGTTGCAATCGAAACAAATGATGCTACAAATGCAAATTCGTCGATTCGTCAAAACACGCTCCGTTGTGAAGATGGCGTAATCTGCGTCGAAACAACGCAAGAAAGCACTGCATCCCCCTCCTGTAGCACCACGGGCATTGAAGGGGAAGTTGCATGCCCCGCTTATGGAGTTATCTCCATAAGCGAAAAGACCTATCTCTGTGACGGAAAAGTCTATAACGAAGCCGAATTCCTGACCCGTTATTCCAAGGAAAAAAGAAAAATTTCATGCGAAATATTCGGAACAGAAGTTGAATGTGCCGATGGTGACAAGTTCACCATAGATGTAGAAGACGGGAAGACGACCTACAAGAATCAGTCTGTCAATCTTACTGAAGAGGAATTCAACAACAAGTACGAAATAACGGAACCTCTCCCCGCCCCTCTCTACGGCGTGTTCTTTAAAAAGGACTTGTAACCAAAACAAACCGAAGGAACAAAAAAATGCTTTACAAACACTGGAAAAAAATTGCCATCGCCCTAACAGGATTCTTCTGGGCAAGCTGCGACGAAACGGCATCCGGTCCCGTTACGGTGAATCCGGACACTCCGTCCAACACCATCTCCGAGAATACCGAGGGGGGCTCGTCCAGTTCCAAGGCAAATAACGCCGCATCAAGCGAAACGGCCAAGAGTGCAGCATCCAGTGCCGAAGAAGCTAGCGCAACATCAAGCGCAGGGGATGCAGGAAAATCCTCCAGTTCCAAGGCAAAGAGTACCGCATCCAGTGCCGAAGCATCCAGCGCCGAAGACACCCCTAATCCCGGCACCGATACGACGAACACAACAAAAAGCAGTTCCAGTGTCAAAAAGCCACGCTCCAGCAGCAGCAATCCCCTGGACGAGCCAGTCGATTTGTATGGTTGCCCGTCGAATATTTGCGATCCGTTTATCGCCGACACAGCCACCATCTCCGACTCCATCGCCAACATTGCCGCCAAGTACGGCGTAGTACACCCCAAGAGTTCCAGTTCCTTCTCCCAGATTGCAGCAAAATACGGCGTAATACTCCCCGAAAGTTCCAGTTCCTTCTCCCAGATCGTTGCAAAATACGGAGTGCCGAACAAACCGACATGCGAGCCTTCCAAGTCCGAAGATGGAACCGTCACCTACAAATGCAGCGATGGTGTGACCTGCGTAGAAGAAACGACTACAGGAACGCAAGCTCCTGCGTGCAACGGCAACGTTTGCCCCAAGTACGGAGTGGTCAAGATTTCCAAGAAAACGTACACCTGCGATAACGGCGAGACATACAACGAAGCCGAATTCCAGATGCTCTACGACACATTGCCCATGATCGAAACCATCGAAGTAAAGCCTGTTGTAGATTCAGTACAAATGCCGATCGCTTTGTACGGCCCGCCATGCGTATTTAATAATACCTGCGGCGACGAAGATAAATAAGCTGAGATAGGAGGAGATAATGCTTTACAAACACTGGAAAAAAATTGCGCTTGCATTGGCCGGATTCTTCTGGGCCAGTTGCGACGACACATCTTCTAGCCCGGTCTCGGTTGAAAACGAGACTCCCTCCAGTTCCGTAACCGAAGGTACCTCGTCCGGTTCCAACGCAAGCACCGGAACCGAGGCCACATCATCCGGCGAAGCCACAAGCACGGCAAGCAACTCCTCGAATCCGAACAGCGTAGCCGCCGAAAGCAGCACAAGTGTGGAGAATCCGCGCAGCAGCAGCGCCATGGACGAGCCCGTCGATCTATACGGCTGCCCCTCGGACATCTGCGGCCCGTTTACCGTTGACACAATGGTCGCCCTGTATGGCGTAATCGCGGCCAAATACGGTGTAGTGGCCCCCATAGAACCCGATTCCCTCGGCGAAATCATCGCCAAATACGGAGTGTCGAGTAAAACGGCCTGTAAAGCCACCCAAAACAACAACGGAAACACGGTATTCAAGTGCGATGACGGCGTAACCTGTGAAGAAGAAACAAAGGATTCCACGATATCCTCATCTTGCGAGGGAGATATCTGTCCCGATTACGGAGTGGTTGTCGTTTCCGAAAAGCAATACAAGTGCGACAACGGCAAAGTCTACAACGAAGCCGAATTCCAGATGTACTACGACGCTCCCGTGAATAAGCAGGACAACTAAGAACAAATAAAGATTATCAATCGAGTAGATTTGAGGATAGGAGGAAATAAGCCATGTTCTACAAACACTTTGAAAAATTCGCCGTCGCGCTGACTGCATTCTTTTGGAGCAGTTGCGGAGACACAATATCCGTCACGGGTGGCGACAACAATTCGAATCCGGAATACAGTTCGTCCAGCAGCGAATTTCGCATGAGTGTGCCGGCGTACGGAGTTCCCTCCACCAGTTCCAGCATCAGGCCCGAAAGCAGTTCTTCTGCCGAAAGTTCCAGCAGCGAAATCCGCATGAGTGTGCCGGCGTACGGAGTTCCCTCCACCAGTTCCAGCAGCGAAATCCGCATGAGTGTGCCGGCGTACGGAGTTCCCTCCACCAGTTCCAGCAGCGAAATCCGCATGAGTGTGCCGGCGTACGGAGTTCCCTCCACCAGTTCCAGCAGCGAACTCCGCATGAGTTCCACGTTGTACGGAATCACATACAACTGTTTCAACACCACCGAAAATAATGCGGAAGGGGTTGAATTCGAGATTATCGAATGCGGGCCAAAGTCGGGCGATGGCATCATCGAGTCATCCAAGAAAAAATACCTAAGGAATCCCTATGATGCAACCAAGGACACGCCCCTTCCGGACAGCGTCCAGGTCTTTGCGCCCACGGCCGGTACAACCAGAGCAGCGAACTGCACAAGCGAATCGGACATTTGCATCGAACGGAATCCCAACATTCCAGCCGAGCAAGATTCGCTTGCCGGCTGCCACCCCATCATTGACTGCCCTGAAAAGCCGAATTAGCCACCACGCATAATTGAAGAAGTTCTATGTTATACAAGCACTGGAAAAAAATCGCTCTTACGCTAGCCGCAATGTTCTGGACAAGTTGCGACGACACCTCGACAAGCAGCGGGGCAAATGGTGAGCAATCCAGTTCCAGCAGCATTGTACAGTCCAGCTCCGAAAGGATTAGTTCAAGTTCCAGCGATATCGACGAATCCAGTTCCAGTTTCGAACTTCCCGTACCGGCATATGGAGGATTTCCTGTATATTGCTACAACGACACTGCCGTAAACGATTCGGGCAAGGTATTCGACATCGTTGTATGCGATAACGGGGAAAAATACCTGAGATTCCAAAGCCTATACATGGACATTCCCGAAAAACAAAAAGAATTGCCAAAAGGCGTTAATCCCGTTCCTCCTGCACCAGATTCCATTTACGCCCGAAACTGCACTAGAGAACCGGATATTTGCATCGACGCATTTACCATAGACGAAAACGGGAATGAACAGCCCGTCGGTGGATGCTACCCATCCATCAATTGTCCTGAAAAACCACAAAATTAGCAACCCTAACCCCTAACCACCCGTTTACCAACATGCTACGAAATCACTGGAAAAAAATACTCCTAAGCCTATGCGCCCTGTTCTGGGGTGGATGTAGCGACGATTCTTCATCTAGCGAAGAAAAGACGGCATGTTCGCTTGAGGAAATGTGCCCTGAATATGGCATTTTATACAATTGCGAAAACGAAGAAGACAAGATTGCCGGAAACTACGAGAACTGCACCATGTCGTATCCGTCTTGCTCAAACAGATACTCCTGTGAAGACGGCATTTATTGCTGGGAATCCAATAAAGATAACATAACATCTTATGATTGCTACAATACGCAGGATAGCAGTTTCGAACTTACCCAAGACGAATTCGAAACTAAATACTATACTAAGGAACAAAGCTACTAGAATTCCCAACCACCAACTCCTGTTTACCAACCACTGTTTACCACCATGAAACTTTCACTCAAAAAACGACTCGCCCTCGAAGCTTACCGCCTTTATCGTCATAACGAAATCAAGGCTCACCCCCTCACCTACTTTTTCTGGGAATGCACGTTGCGCTGCAACCTGCACTGCCTGCATTGCGGTAGCGACTGCGTCAAGGACGCCATCCCCGACATGCCTCGTGAAGACTTCATGAACGTGCTGGACAAGCTCGCCCCGCACATCGACCCCAAGCACTTCATCGTGGTGATTACCGGTGGCGAACCCCTCATGCGCCCCGACCTCGAGGAATGCGGTCAAGAAATCAAGAAGCGCGGTTACCCCTGGGGCATGGTGACTAACGGACTTGCCATGACGCCCGAACGTTTCGTGAAGCTTTTGAATGCGGGGCTCCGCTCGCTCACCATCAGCCTCGACGGTCTGCAAGAGAGCCACAACCATTTCCGTGGCGACCCGCATAGCTTTGAGCGAGCGCTGCGCGCCATCGACATGGCGGCGCACACGCCGGGGCTTACTTACGACGTGATGACCTGCGTGAACCGCCAGAACCTCAAGGAACTCCCGAAGATTCTCGACATGCTTTTAAAAATCGGTGTGAAGCGCTGGCGTATCGCGACAGTGTTCCCGAAGGGCCGTGCCAAGGACAATCCGCTGTTCCAGATGACAAACCAGGAATTCCGCCAGGTATTCGACTTCATCCGCGAAGTCAAGAAGTTGAACGTCATCAGCGTGAACTACGGTTGCGAAGGCTTCCTCGGCAGCTACGAGAAGGACGCGCGCAACTACCCGTTCTTCTGCCGTGCCGGCGTGAACGTTTCTTCCGTACTTTGCGATGGCAGCATTTCGGCATGCCCGAGCTTGCGCGGCGACTACATCCAAGGCAATATCTACAAGGACGACCTCTGGGATGTGTGGCAGAAACGTTACCAAGTGATGCGTGACCGCCGCTGGGCCAAAATTGGCGACTGCAAGAAGTGCAAGTACTGGCGTTACTGCGAAGGCTCGAGCCTGCACCTGCGCGACGAGAAGACAAAGGAACTGGCCTACTGCCACGTTCAACGTCTCGAAGATGCGGGAGCATAATAGCAGTGAGCGATGAGCTATGAGAAAAGAAACGGGGTTCGGGTTCGGGCCCCGTTTCTTGTTCAAAAAACATGCCCTCAATCACGGAAAAATACGGAATTTGTAATTGCCTCTAAAACTCGGGAAAAAAAGGTATATTGCTGAAAAAAGGGATGTTTTATGAATATTCGCAAGCATTTAAGAAATTTATTCCTTGTTTCGACAGCACTGTTTTGGGCCAATTGCAGTAGCGACAGCGATGTCAGTTCCCCAGCAACAACTGCAGAAGGGCAATCGAGCAGCCAAGACAGCATAGAGAGTTCTTCCTCTGTGGAAAGTAGCTCAGAGACAAGCGCCGAACAAAGTTCTTCTTCGGAAAAGCAACGTAAATACACGTTAATCAATAAATCTGAATTTATACCTGACTCTTGCGAACCGAATCAATACGGAATAACCCCAGGAGATGAATATTACATAGAATATTTCGCGAATAGTATTGGGCAATCAAGAATTGAAGAGATTCTCTCGGACAGTTCTGCTTTTGCCGATTCTGCCGCTCAAGAAACCAAGGTATGCCTAAAAAGCGTATTAGACACAATATCACATTTTGCACTTTTGTATGGAACATCCCCGTATGCTGTACTAGATGTCAAATGCAGCGACGGATCCACTTATTTCTCGCAGCTTGTCAAAAATTACGCAAAGCAACAAAAGATTACCGAGGAAGAAGCATTCCAGGTATCCGAACAATACGATAGGGACGTCAAAGATAGACTACAAAAAATAAAGCAGCAAATCGACAGTTGCCTTCAAACAGAAACAGAACCTTTTGAATATCATTGCACTAGCAATATAGCCAACGATTCCAAAGAGGAATGTGCTATCGAAAAGAAGCCCTCCAAAAAAGTACTATTGGGAATTTTCTCATGCCACGGCAATATTGCCAAAAACAATTCTGGAAAAGACGTCGAAATGATTGAATGTGACAATGGAGAAAAATGGGAAATGCCACTAAATCATTCAATCAGTTCTAGCAGCCAGGGCAGCACAGAAAGTTCTTCTTCGGAAGAACAACGCAAGTGCAAGCCAATCAATTCAGATGATGGTTCTGAAATTTTATCGGATTCCTGCGAGAGCGTCCTGTGCTACAACGATACCGCCAAGAACGAAGCGGGAACTTCGTTCGACATCATCGAATGCGACGATGGCAAAAAATACCTGCGCGAGCCCATCGTGGGCGTATCGGAAAATCGCCTCCCCTTGCCCGAAGGGGTCGAGCGTACGGCGCCACAGCCAACATCATCTTACGCAGCCAACTGCACACCGTCTTCGGTCTGCATCGACAAGGTTGTCCTGGACGAGTTCGGGAACCCGCGAAACGAAGGCGGATGCGTCCCCACCACGGAATGCCCGTCTAAGCCGGAACAATAGCACGTATCATATGAAACATCGCGACTGACAAAACCAACGCCATGTGCCTCTAAAACGGGAAAATCGCTTATAATCATCGCAACTTATTATATATATTAAAAGAAAGGCTCAAACCAAATTATCTTGCGATACAGGAGAAAACATGTTTTACAGGCATTGGAAAAAATTCGTTCTTGCGCTGACCGCTTTTTTTTGGGTAAGCTGCACCTACGAAGACGAAGCACAACCCCTGTACGGAGTTGCCCCACCACCAGTATCTTCTTCCGACAACGCTGCGTTCTCGTCGAGTTCCGAAACGTCAAACTCCAGTGGTATCGCCGAATCAAGTTCCAGCGAAGGCATTGCCGAAAGTTCAAGCTCTGCCGTAGTGGAGCAGTCCAGTTCCAGCCTCAGAGGCGACCAGTACCGGATGGGTAGCAATCCAGACATCACCTGTATACGGTCCAACGTTCCCGGCACCAACAATTGCCTCGATGCCGAAGATAAACGCTCTTGGACGGAAACTCGTAAAAAAATGCTGGAAGAAAACCAGACCCGCACATTGGCAGAACTTGATTCCCTCGAAGATGATTTGATAGTAGGATTTGATTATGGGGCACCCGAGTACGGTGTGCCGGACTGTACTCATAGGGATTTGGGATACGCCGTATATAAATGCACAAATAACGAAACGTATTCCGCAAGTTCGTTCTACAGCGACGAAATTCGAACCCTCTACACGGAAGAAGAATACAGGGCCAAGTATCCAGAAAAGTTCCAGTCCAGTTCCAGCGCGGAACCGGAGTCCAGCAGCAGCGTAACGCCCCCGTCCCCGCTTTGCCAAAAAACGGATTTCGCGACAACAGGCGAGCTCAGGGAATTGTTCGAAACGGACAAGGCAACCCTCCTGGACAGCGTCAAGGCTGAAAAAGGCGAAACGCTATCCCCGTCTGACTCCAGTTGTCTTTCGTATATCCAAGAATTGGGCGGCGAAATCATCTTGAGGAAGGGCAAGGACTCTTATTCAGTCAATGTTCTCGCCAAAAAGCAGATCTGTGACGGTGACACCACCGTAAACCCGCACTACCAAAAGCAAATCGACAAAATCGAAGATTTCCTCAAGAGGGAAATTGACGACTGCCTCACCCCACCAGACCCTGCTCCCTAGCCCCTGAGCTCTATGCCCTACAAGTTCCTCAAATACCTTTTCCTTTCCATGCTCTCCCTTTTTTGGGGAGCCTGCGAAAACAGCGATGAAGCCGCAGCGACTTATGGCTGTATTTCATCCAAATGCTACAATTCAACCATCGAAACTCCATCGGGGAAAGTCGTAGACATCATCGAATGTGACAACAGGTATAAATTTCTGAGACACCCGAAACTTTACTACGAAGACACCGAAGTTCGTGAGATAATAGACCAGGGCCTCTTTTTTTCTCAACACACACCCAACCCGGACGAAAATTGCGAAGCGATGAACTGCCAGTTCGTCGGGCCTGAAATTTGCTACGACGTAAACTACACGGACTCAGCCGGGACAATCCATTCATACAACAATTGTGTCGCCACAGTAGATTGTCCGAAAAAAAAATAACGGGGAAAATATATGAAGCTATCTCTGAAGAAAAAACTCGCCCTCGAGGCCTACCGTCTCTACCGCCACAACGAAATCAAGGCGCATCCGCTTGAGTATTTCTTTTGGGAATGTACGCTGCGCTGCAACTTGCACTGCCAGCACTGCGGCAGCGACTGCGTCAAGGACGCCATCCCCGACATGCCCCGCGAAGACTTTTTGCAGGTGCTCGATTCCTTGAAACCGCATATTGACCCGAAAAACTTCATCGTGGTGATTACCGGTGGCGAGCCGCTGATGCGCCCCGACCTCGAGGAATGTGGCAAGGAAATCCAGGAGCGCGGCTATCCCTGGGGCATGGTCACAAACGGGCTCGCAATGACGCCTGAACGCTTCACCAAGTACCTGAATGCGGGCCTGCGCTCGCTCACCATCAGCCTCGACGGCCTCGAAGAAACACACAATTTTTTCCGCGGCGACAAGCATAGCTTTGACAAGGCCATCCGCGCCATCAACATGGCATCGCATGCCCCGGGACTCACCTTTGACGTAATGACCTGCGTAAACAAGAGGAACCTGGCCGAACTCCCCCGCATCTTAGATTTGCTCCTCAAGCTCGAAGTAAAGCGATGGCGAGTCGCGACCGTGTTCCCGAAGGGCCGCGCCAAAGACAATCCGCTGTTCCAGCTCACGAGCAAGGAATTCCGACAGATATACGACTTTATCCGGGAAGTCAAGAAGCAGAGAATCATCGGTGTAAGTGCCGACTGCGAAGGATTCCTCGGAAGTTACGAAAAAGAAGCCCGCGATTACCCGTATTTTTGCAGGGCAGGCGTAAATATTGCCTCGGTACTTTGCGACGGCAGCATCTCGGCATGCCCGAGCCTGCGTGGTGACTTCATCCAGGGCAATATCTACAAGGACGACCTGTGGGACGTGTGGCAGAAGCGCTACCAGGTGATGCGCGACCACAGCTGGGCAAAGACCGGCGACTGCAAGGACTGCAAGTACTGGCGCTACTGCGAGGGGTCCAGCCTGCACCTCCGCGACGAAAAAACCGGGGAACTGATGTACTGCCACGTGAAGCGATTGGAAGAAGCGGGAGCGTAAAAGGTATATTTCATAAAAAAGAGAATGAGACGCCCATGAATATCTGCAAATTCTTGAATAAAATTTTCCTTGTATCTGCAATACTCCTTTGGGCAAGTTGCTCCGACGATTCTTCGAGCAATAATCCGGTGAACCCGCAGGGCAAAGATTCACAAAGCCAAGATAAGCAACACCCAAAGGATTCTACATCGGCCAAGGCCCGAAACAAAGGCGAGGCAAAATGCTCCGAAGTAAAAATCCAGCGCGAAATAATGGATGAAAACATTCTCAATAATCCTGAAGAATACGCAATATCGGTTTCGGAGACTAATGCGAGAGCAACCATTTGGGAAATAGTCATGGAAAAAATATATCCTCGTGCCCCCAAAGATTCGTATGTAGAAAAACATTCAAGCCGCAAATATCCGCACGAAACATCTTTTTGCCTTTTCAAAATGGCCGATACACTTATGCCGCAAAGCCATGATGCTCGTATCGACACTGTAAAATATGTAACAAAAGGACTTGTATGTGATGACGGTTCTTCGCAACTTACAGAAGAATACCTTGCTTACGAAAAAGAGCTCGAAACATACGAAAAACAGGATAGTTTCTTTGTCGAGAAATACATAGAACTCCGCACAAATCGAATCGCGGAACTAGAAGCACAATTCAATTCTTGCGTCAAACATCCGAACGATTTCAAACCAACAGATGACGAAGAATTAAGGGAATACAACGAGGCTCTAGAAGAAATATTCTCCAGTTCTACTCCAGCAGAATCCTCCAGTTCCGAAAAAACGGCCGAGGCGAAGTCGTCCAGTTCCAGCCAGAAAAATAACGAAGGGAACTTCCATGGGGAATTCGCCAAGGTCAAATAAAGGCGCAGCATAGCCAATTCGTATTAATTTTGTATATTTTGTTCCCAAAAGGAGCAAAATATGGGCATTTTCTTAAACAGGCATTGGAAAAAGATCTTGCTTTCGTTGACGGCAGCCTTCTGGGCAAGTTGCGAAACCGAATCCATCGTCGCCTCCGACAACGGGGACGAAAAAGACAACGTAGTCGTCCAGACAAGTTCCTCTGTCGCCAAAGATGCCTCCAGCAGCTCTAAAAAACAAAAATCTTCCAGTTCCAAGAAGGTAAAATCGTCTAGTTCCAGCAAGGAAGTCGACGAATCTTCGAGCGAAAGCGATACTCCGACTTCCTCTTGCAGTTCAGAAGAAGAAAAACCATCCAGTTCCAGCAGGAAAGTCAATGAATCTTCGAGCGAACGCGAAGATCCTGCCGATTCGATGACCGTCTCCAGCAGTTCCAAGAAGGGTAAATCCTCCAGTTCCCGCAAGATTGCCAAAGAATCATCGAGCAGTTTCGAAAATGTCATTGTTCCGCTATACGGCATTAAACCGCCAGTCGAAATCAAGTCCAGCAGCAGTTTCGGAAAAATCCGCCCGAAGTCTAGCAGCAGTTTCGAAAACGTCATCGTTCCGCTGTACGGCATTAAACCTCCTGCCGAACTCAAGTCCAGCAGCAGCTTTGAAAATGTCATTGTTCCGCTGTACGGTGTTCGCCCCGGCAAACTGACAGAACCCGAAGAAATCGAGCCGCCGAAGAATCTGCCGATTCAGGAATAACAACCGAGCTAAAAATTATTCAACCTGGAGCAGGTAGAATGCCTGGAGCCACGCCTTGAGGCGTGTCCAGTCCTTTTCGCCAGCTTTACGGATAAAATCGCCAAAGGAATATTGGACATAATCCGTCAGCGTATAATCGCCGATAGCTACATCCGATATGTCGTAGAACCCTTGCGGGAGTTCAACATCGGATTCGTAGATCGTGACGCCATCCAACGCGATGACGAAAAGTTTCTTGTGGATGACAAACGAGACGTGGTGGGTCTTACCGTCGAGAATTTCCACTTTGCCGAGCGGAACTCTGCCACCCAACGCTGAATCATTATCGATAATCGTGGCGCAGATAAACCGGGATTCCTTTTCGCATTGAGCAATCTCGAAACCCAGGGAGTCGTCCCCCGCAACAAGGACTGTGTGCCGTTCCCCCTCGCCATCCTGCTTACCGTCGGCCTTAATCCAGAAGCTGATGGCAAGGCTCGAATCTTCCGAAAAGACATTCCTGTATATGACATCTTTGGCACTCACACTGGCCGCCGTAGCGCCGACCCTGCTGTCATCCATTTCGGAATAACGATATATGTCGCCATAGGAATAGAGGAACTTGAAAGCGGTGCCTATTGAAGGAAGGGTCACCCAGTAGGCAACCGAATCGGGATCACCATGACCAGGGCCGCTTCTAGGAATCACGTTATGCTGCGAATCCATAAAGACATCACTACTGATGCTTCCGTATACGCAAATGTAATCGTCACGCGAAGTGCGTTGCCGTCTGTAGCGGAACAACATGGAATCCAGCGTCTTGTCTTTTAATTTATCCAAAATATCCATCGCAGGAAGTTCAACAACTCTTTCTGCAAGAACATTCACGACGGCGTCCCTATTCGCAATCCGGGATTGATCCGGGGTAAGCCGCCAATACACGGAATCCTTGATGACTCTAATTCCACGGACAATTTCAATCTGTTGATAATCCATGGCGTAGGAAAACACAGTCCTTGCAGGGATATTCTCGATCTGTACGAGGCCGGATTTCTGGGCGGCCTTATCGTAGACACCGCAAGAAAACGTACCCGTGATACAGATAGAGTCACCAAGGGCAAGATCAAAAGCATTCACGTTCAACTGGATGTCCGCGGTACTCTCGTAAAGCGCGACGTCAATGCTATCATTGACGATATATGCGGAATCGAACCAGAAACGCTGTTCCGCAAGAACTTCGTCGGTAAGGATAGAGGCATACGGGCGCTCCTGGTATTTTCCCTGTGCCATGGCGATAATGCTGAACCCGTTCGTAGGAACTTTGTAGAACGTGATCATCGTATCTTGAGTTTCGTAATCCAGCGTATAGGAGTTTCCTGATTTTGCATAGGGAACGATTACGGAATCCAGCATGACCGTGCGAGTGTTCGCGGTCCCCAGAAGATAGACTTTGACAGGAATTCCGGGGGGCCTCTGGATATTGATCGAAAGGCTCCTAGTCCGCCCCAGAGCGGTCGCGTCTTGGACATCCACGGAACTCGTGTTCTCACTACAGGCGACAACGAGCGACAGGAGCATCGCCACGACAAGAAAAGAGCCTAAAAAACGTTTCACGGTTTAAATATACCTTATCAAAAACCGATACTTTCAAATTGTGTATAACACCCGAGGTCCCAACTACACAGAATATCTTATTTTTTCGTTTTTTTAGAAAAAAAGGCAAATTGATTGCCAAATATTTAAATAAATTGGGGGGTAATGAAACAACTCAGTCTGACAACGAACCAAGTGCATATCGTTGATATGCTCATACGCAAGAATCCCAAGCTGGACCGTGGGATTCTGGAGACTGCAGTGGCCTTCATTGCCGATGCCCACGAGGGCCAGTACCGCAAGAGCGGCATGCCCTACACGGAACACCCGTACGAAGTCGCAAAGATTCTCGCCGACCTGAAGCAGGACCAGCCCACCGTCTTGGCAGGGCTCCTCCACGACGTTGTAGAAGACACCCCGCATACGCTGAAAGAAATCTCGGAAAAATTTGGAGAAGAAACGGCGTTCATGGTGGATGCCGTCACGAAGATTACGGAAGCGCAGCAAGCAAGCAAGACCGCCCAGAAGGCGGAGACCTACCGCAAGCTCATCACCGCCATGGCCAAGGACCCGCGGGTCATCATGATCAAAATCGCGGACCGCATCCACAACATGCGCACCATGCGGTACATGAAGCCCGAGAAGCGCCGCTCTATTGCCCAGGAAACGCTCGACATCTACGTTCCGCTCACCCACAGGTTCGGCCTCTACAACTTGAAAAACGAACTGGAAGACCTCTCGTTCAAGTACGTGAACCCAGACGAATACCAGAAAATCGTCGACGCACTCATCGAGAACAAGGAAAGCCGCGAAAAATATATCCAGTCCGTTATCGGGCCTCTGCAAATCAAGATGGCCCTGGAAGATTTTGACTGCACCATCCAAGGGCGCACCAAGAACATTTACAGCATCCATAACAAGATGGTGAACCGCGACTGCCAATTCGAAGATATCTTCGACATCTTCGCCATCCGCATCATCGTCGACACCATCCCGGAATGTTACCTCGCATTGGGATACGTCCACAACCTCTGGACGCCCATGCAGAGCCGCTTCAAGGACTACATCGCCACCCCGAAACCGAACCTCTACCAGAGCATCCACACCACGGTCATCGGTCCCGAGAACAAGATGGTCGAGGTGCAAATCCGCACCAAGGACATGGACCTCACCGCCGAGAAGGGATTCGCCGCGCACTGGGCCTACAAGTTGGAAACGCAGCACGAAGGCGAAGAACTCGCCTGGCTCGACCACATGGTGAAGTTGCAGTCGGAAATTTCGGACAGCAAGGAATACCTGGACTTCTTGAAGGTGGACCTGAAGCCGGAAGGCATCACGGTATTCACGCCCAAAGGCAACTCCATCGAATTGCCGAACGGCTCGTGCGTGCTGGACTTCGCGTTTGCCATCCACAGCGAGCTCGGGCTGCACTGCATCGGAGCCCGCATCAACGACGAAGTGGTGAGTCTGGACAAAGTTATCCCGAACGGAGCCACCATCCAGGTGCTCAAGAGCCAGAACCAGGAGCCCAGCCCGGAATGGCTTGACCTGGTGAAAACGGTCAAGGCCAAGCAGGAACTGCGCCGTTGGATGCGCACAAGCATTATCCAGCAGGCCCGCAGCCTGGGCAAGGAAATCTGGACACGCGAACTCCGCCTCAAGAAAATCAGCAAGCAGCATATCCCGCCCGAAGAAGAAATCAAGCGCTACTTCGGAGTCCAGTCCAAGGAAGACCTTTTCGAACGCATCGGTCAGGGCGAACTCCCCCTCGCCGACATCCAGCGCTTCTTGAGTCACGGCGACATCGCCCCCAAGGAAGTCAGCGCACTGCGGTTCTTCCCGACATTTACCCGGGACCGTGGCGACGACATGCCCCTGCAGATTGGGCAGGAAACGAGTTTGCTCATCCACTTTGCCGATTGCTGCGCACCGGTCCCTGGCGACGACATCGTCGGCGTCCTTCGCCCGCAAATAGGCATCGAGGTTCACAAAATCCACTGCCAGTCGCTCAAGGAACTGCCGGCCAGCCAGCAAATCGCAGTAAAATGGAGCGAAGACACCACAAAACCGTTCACGGCGCACCTCACCATCGAGACAGACAACCGAAAGAATATTACCTTGGATATATTGCAGGAACTCAAGAACGCAAACGTATTCCTGGACAGGATGTCGGTCGTCAGTGCCAAGTATTCCGGAAGGATACGTCTTGTGTTCAAAGCTTTCCGCAAGGAACAGGTCGATACAATCATCAGCAAGATTCACCTGATTTCAGGCGTAAGAGAGGTTGAGAACGCATGATTACGACACTCCACCATAGCGATTACACGCTCAAAAACCGTGCATTCAACTGCCGCATGCGTAACCGCTATTACGAGGAGGTCTACTACGCGTTCCGTGCCCTTACCCCCGGCGGGGATCCGTCGGCCCCAGGCACATACTCCGGGTGGTTCCAGCACCTGACAAAAGAAATCAAACATTACGAGCGCCTGCTCATGACATGCCTCGAATACGCCCAGGCAGCGGTGTTCTACGGCAAGGCCGACAACGCGACGCTCTACTCCAAAGACAAACGCTGGGGTATTTTGCAAGAGGAGATCTTCCTGGTCCACTTCTTGCAGGAACTCCTCTCGACAACCCGCTACATCATCTCGAGAATCGAGACCGACCGCATGTTGCAGCAGTGGAGCACCTCCATGCAAGACATGAAGGCAAAGCCCGTCGGCTCCGGGTTCGTCACGAGCATCCAGCAGAAATTGAACGCCATGAATGCCGCCACCCTCGACGAGTTCAAGGAACTGATGAAACATGTCATGGAACGATTCCAGATCGGGAACACCCTGTTCGGAACCGTGCAGGAATTGCAGAATTTCTATTAGAGTTGTGAGTTATGAGTTATCAGTTATCAGTTATCAGTTATGAGTTATGAGTTATCAGTTATGAGTTGTGAGGTATGAGTAACTAGCCATGTCTGAATATATCATCCTATCCATATTTCTCTTCCTAGGCGCGTTCATCGCGGCGGCGGCGACTGTTGTCGGCTTGCTGCTCGGCTACCGCACTAGGAACACGAAAAACAAGATGGCCCCCTACGAATGCGGCATGCAGACCATCGGCAACGCAAGAATCCAGTTCAAGGTGGGCTACTACCTGTTTGCATTGCTCTTCCTCGTGTTCGACATCGAAGCGCTGTTCCTGTTCCCCGTTCTCGCGAACTTCAGGGAAATCATGTCGGGCAACACCCCGCTTTCGCCCGTAATCGTCATCGTCGATCTCGCTATTTTCATCGCAATCCTGGTCTCAGGCCTCGCCTACGCTTGGAAAAAAGGAATTCTCAAATGGGAATAATCAACTACGCCCCGAAAATCCTGGACCCGATTCCCGGCGGCAAGTACGTAGTCAACCTTGTCGACTACGTGGTGAACTGGGCCCGAGCCAATTCCATCTGGCCCCTCACCTACGGCACCAGCTGCTGCGCTATCGAGATGATGAGCAGTTCCATGGCTCGCTACGACATTGCCCGTTTCGGTTCCGAAGTGTTCCGCGCCTCTCCCCGCCAGGCCGACCTTTTCATTTTGGCAGGTACAATCACTCGCCGCATGGCTCCCGCCATCCAGATGCTCTGGGAACAGATTCCCGGCCCCAAGTACGCCATTGCCATGGGCGCATGCACTATCAGCGGTGGCCCGTTCATCTACGACAACTACGCTGTTGTCCGTGGCGCACAGAACCTCATCCCGGTCGATGTGTTCGTCCCCGGTTGCCCGCCGCGCCCCGAAGCGCTGTTCCATGGGCTTCTCACGTTGCGCGAAAAGATTTTGAAGGAAACCTGCCGCCATCCGTGGCATGTGGGACGCCCGAAGGACGTGTCCACCATGGACCGCTACCGCGAAGCCGCCAAGACCTGGGCCGCTCTCGAAGAGATGAAGGACGAGGAAATGGCCGAGGCCCGCGCCAAGTTCAAGGAAGAGCACCCCGACTACAAGAGTTCCTTCAAGCCCATCCGCATCAAGAAGGAAGAACTCCCCGAAGTGCCGCGCACGCCCACGCACAAGGGCGGGCTGACCCAGTCCGAACTTTTTGCCAAGCTCCATGCGAAATTCCCGAAAGTTTCTGTACACACGCATAGCGACTCCCCGATTGAAGAAGTCGTGGCGCAGATTCCTGCCGACCACCCGCTCGAAGTCATTGTAGATTTCGAAGACTACTTGCCGATGGTCGAATTCCTGAAGAACGACCCCGAGTTCAAGATGGATTTCTTGATTGACGAAACGGCCATCGACTACGACGACCACTTTGATTTAGTCACGATGCTCAGGAGCATGGAAATCGGGCACAAGTTGTTCCTGTGCGTCCAGCTCAAGAAGGACTTCGCCATTGCCGAAGAAGCCCGTCCCACGTCGCTGCTCGCAAGCGTCCCCACTATCAGCAACCTTTATCCGGGAGCCGAGGTCAAGGAGCGCGAGATTTACGACATGTTCGGCATCAACTTCGAAGGCCACCCCGACCAGCGCCGCATCTTCCTGGACAAGGACTTCGTTGGCTACCCGCTGCGCAAGGACTTTACCCACCCGCAGATGATAAGGAGGCCCGTATGAGTGCAACACTCCCTCCGGGATTCCGCATCCAGCGCGAAACCAATACCGAAGAATTTTTCATCAACATGGGCCCGCAGCACCCGAGTACCCACGGGGCACTCCGCCTGGCGCTGCGCATGGACGGCGAAACCATCGTGGAGCTTGTGCCACATTTCGGCTACATCCACCGCGGCATGGAGAAGCAAGCCGAATCCATGAGCTACCTGCAGTACATCGCAATGTCCGACAGGCAGGACTACCTCACAGCCATACAAAATAACTTGGGCGTCGTCATTGCTCTCGAAAAGGGCATGAACGTGGGAGTCCCCGAGAAGGGCGAATACATCCGCGTGATGCTCCAGGAACTGGGCCGCATTGCATCGCACCTCGTGTTCTACGGCTGCTTCGGCGGCGACCTTGGCGGGCAAACCTGCCTACTGTTCGGTTTCAAGGAACGCGAGATGATTCACGACATTCTCGAAGAAGTCACAGGCTCGCGCCTCACCACAAACTTCTTCAGGCCGGGCGGAAGCCGCTATGACGTGCCCGACACGTTCTTGCCGCGCGTCAAGGCATTCCTCGACCACCTCGAAGGAGCGATGCGCGACTACGAACGATTCCTCTCCAAGAATATCATCGTGCTGGAACGCAGTGTCGGCATTGGAATCCTGAGCAAAGAAGACGCCATCGCCTATGGTTGCTCCGGCCCCGTGCTCCGCGCCAGTGGCGTCGAGTTCGACGTGCGCCGCGCGAACCCCTACAGCATTTACGACCAGCTCGACTTCGACATTCCGGTGTTCCACAACGGAGACTGCTACGACCGCTACAAAATCCGCATCGCCGAAATCCACGAGTCCATGAAAATCCTGAGGCAATGTATCGACAAGTTCCCGAAGGAAGGCGCGTGGCGCAGCAAGGAAAAGCCGGTCCGCCTCCCCGTCGGCCGCTACTATAGCGAAATCGAGACGGCGAAGGGACTTTACGCCACCTACGTCGTGGCAGCGACCACCGGCGAGAAGCCTTACCGCATCCATACCCGCGGTCCGAGTTTCCCGCACATTGCAGCCCTCAACAAGATGGTCCAGGGTCACAAGATATCCGACCTCGTGACCATCATGGCAACCCTAGACCCCGTGATTCCCGAAATTGACAGGTAACATATGTACGTTCCCTCCGTTACACATCCTATAGGCGATTTCGTCCGCGAGTGGGTCCCGAAACTTTCGGCCTACCTGCCGGAACAGCTCCAGTCGCAAACGCTCGACAGCATCGTCGCCTTCCTCGTCAATGCCGTCATCTGCATTATCGCGGTCTGCGCCGTGAACATCGGTTCTGCGCCCATCCTCATTTACATGGAACGCAAGGTCTGCGCCCACGTGCAATGCCGTCTCGGCCCGATGCGCCTCGGCTGGCACGGTACTCTCCAGACCATTGCCGACGTCATCAAGATGCTCTTCAAGGAAGTCTACGCCCCGAGCGGTGCGGACAAACTCATGTTCTACCTTGCCCCGCTCATCGTGCTCATCGCCCCCTTCATGGTGGCGGCCCTCATCCCCTTCGACAAGAACCTCGTGGTCTCGGACGTGTCCATGGGCATTCCGCTCATTATCGCCGTGAACGGTTTCGGCGTGCTGGGCATCTTGCTCGGCGGCTGGAGCAGCAACAACAAGTACTCGCTCCTGGGTGCGCTCCGTAGCGGCGCCCAGATGATCAGCTACGAAATTTCGTTCGCGATGATTCTCCTGTTTGTCGTGATGATTTCGGGCTCCACGAACCTGATGACTATCACGCAGAGCCAGGCAGGCACCATCGCCGACTGGTTCATCTTCAAGATTCCAGTCCTCGGGTTCATCGGATTCATCCTGTTCTTCATTTCCTCTACCGCCGAAATGAACCGCGCCCCCTTCGACATCGCCGAAGCCGAGCAGGAACTCACCGGCGGCTACCACACGGAATACAACGGCACGCCGTTCGCCATGTTCTACCTCGCCGAATACATCGCCCTTGTGACGAACTCGGCACTCGCGACGACATGCTTCCTCGGCGGTTTCCATGCGCCCTGCATCGGAGTCGCCGCTGTGGACAACTACCTCACCATGGTTCCCGGAGTCGTCTGGTTCTTTGCCAAGGTGTTCTTCATGATCTGGTGCTACATGATGGTCCGCTGGACGTTCGTGCGCCCGCGCGTCGACCAGCTCATGGATTTCGAATGGAAGTTTCTGCTGCCAGTAAACTTGTTGCTCCTGGGTGCAGGCGCAGCGTATATAGTAATTAGTGGTTAGTAGGAAGTAGACAGTAGGAAATTATGCAAGAGAATATTACGTTAGTTCAATATTTCAAGCGCTACTTGAAGCGCTGCATTACGGGCCCCTGGAGCCTGATTTGCGGCCTTTCTGTATCGCTCAAGTATTTCCTCAGTCCGTGGAAAATTGTCACCGAGCAGTACCCCGAAAACAAGAAGACGCTTCGGATGCACGAGCGTTACCGCGGTAGGCTCGAGATGGTCGAGGACGAAGAGGGTAACAACCACTGTACGGCCTGCGGCATGTGCGAGCGCGCCTGCCCCAACGCAAGCATCAACGTGCTCCCGACAAAGAACATTGCAGGCAAGAAGGTGCTGGGCCGTTACGTTTACCACTTTGCAAGCTGCACCCAGTGCGGCCTTTGCGTCGAAGCGTGCCCGTTTGGCGCCATTGTCATGAGCCCGGCCTTCGAGGTCGCGACAACCGAGCCGTCCTCGCTCGAAATGATTTTGAACAAGAAGGAGGGTCAAGGCTAATGTTCCCGAACCTCGCAATTCCCGATTTTCCGCTGACATTCCCGTTGGGTGGCACGGATATCGCCTTTTACGTCGTAGCGTTCATCATCCTCGTAACGGCAGTCATGACCGTCGCCGTGAAGAATATCTTGCAGAGCGCCGTGTTCCTGATTTTCTCCTTCGTGACAACCGCCATTCTCTACCTGTTGCTCCACGCCGAATTCATCGCGCTCGCCCAGGTGATGGTCTACGTCGGTGGTGTCGTCATCTTCGTCGTCTTCACGATTCTCTTGACAAGCCACCTCGGCGAGGACGCTTTCACGACAAAGATCCCGCGCATATTCACGGCTTTCGCCATATCGATCGGGTTCGTGCTCGTCATGGTCAAGTGCATCCTGCCCGTCCACGAACTGACAGAAAGCGCCGTGGCCTCGCCGGACAATTACGCCTCGCTGGAGCAATTTGCACTCCGCCTCCTCGGCTACGGTGCAGACGGATTCGTGATACCCTTCGAAATTGTAAGTATCCTTCTCCTGATGACGCTCATCTGCGCAATTACCGTTGCGCGTAGGAGCAAGGAGGAAAAAGAATGACTTTGATGAACTGCCTAATTCTCGCGTTCCTCCTCTTTGGAATCGGTGTATGGGGCCTCATGCGCAGGCGTCACCTCATCGGCATGCTCATTTCCATCGAGCTCATGCTGAACGCAGCGAACATCAACTTTATCTCCTTCGCCTACTTCAGCGCAAAGGATTCCACAGCGGGCGCACTTTTCAGCATTTTCGTCATCGCGGTTACGGCCTGCGAAATGGCAATCGCCCTTGCCATTATCGTCAACATGTACCGTCGCCACCACAGCCTTGACGCCGACCAGTTGAGGGATTTGCATGATTAACGGAATTACCCTCAGCTACTTTATCTTCCTCCTGCCGCTGCTCGTCTTCGTGATCAACGGCCTGTTCGTCGGGAACCGCTCGGCGAAGGGTGCCGCCGCGATTGCGGTCATCGGGAACGGAATCGCGGCGGCCTGCGCCATCCTCGTTGCCGTCGACTACTTCACGTCAGGGATGGCGCCAGGGAAGGTGATTCCTTACGAATTCACCTTCCTGCCCTTCGCCGGTTTCAACGCGAACATCGGCCTACTTACCGACCCGCTTTCCATGATGATGATGGTCGTCGTCACCTTCATCAGTTTCATGGTGAACATCTACAGCATTGGCTACATGCGCAAGGACCCCTCGGCTGGGCGCTTTTTCAGCCTCCTTTCGCTGTTCAGTTTCTCCATGCTCGGCCTCGTCGCTGCAACAAACCTCTTCCAGATGTTCATCTTCTGGGAACTGGTGGGTGTTTCCAGCTACCTGCTCATCGGCTTCTGGTACCACAAACCCTCGGCGGTCAGCGCATCCAAGCAGGCGTTCATTCTCACCCGCTTCGCCGATAGCTTCTTCCTGTGCGGTATCGTGCTCGTTAGTTACATCGTAGGCTCGTTTGACTTCTCCGTCATCAACGACTTGAGCTTGCACGAATTCTACCACACGACCATCAACCTCGGCATCACGACCATTTCGCAGGCCGACGCGCTTATTCTCGGCGCAGTGCTCATCTTTATCGGCGGTTGGGGTAAATCCGCCATGTTCCCGATGCATATCTGGCTTCCGAACGCCATGGAAGGCCCGACACCGGTATCTTCCATCATCCACAGCGCGACCATGGTCGTGGCCGGTGTCTACCTCGTTGCACGTCTCTTCCCCTTCTTTGCTATCTGCAAGGGGACCCTCAACATCATCATGGTTGTGGGCGCATTCACCATGGTATTTGCCGCCGTCATTGCCTGTACACAGAAAGATATAAAGCGCATCCTCGCCTACTCCACGCTCTCGCAGCTAGGCTACATGATGTTTGCGCTCGGCGTCTGTAGCATGGGCGACGTCATTGTCGCCACCGGCTGGACGGCATCCACGTTCCACATCTTTACGCACGCATTCTTCAAGTGCAGCCTGTTCCTCATCGCAGGTTCTGTCATCCACGTGGTCCACACCAACGACCTCGACAAGATGGGCGGACTCTGGAGCAAGATGCCCTTCACCTACTGGTGCTGCTTTATCTGCGTGCTCGCGATTTCGGGCATTCCGCCGTTCTCCGGTTTCTTCTCGAAAGACGAAATCATCCTCGCCGCATTCCAGGGGCATCACTACGTCGTCTTTGGGCTTGCCCTCCTCACGAGCGGCCTGACCACGTTCTACATGTTCCGCATGTTCTTCCTCGCTTTCCACGGGGATGCCCGCAGCGATCTCGTGCGCGGCCACCGCATCAAGGAAGACTTCGCCATGACGCTCCCCATCGTCGTGCTCGCCATCCCGAGTTTCTTGGGCGGATACATCGCCAAGGGCTTCTTCGAACACTACTTCAAGCCGGGGTCACTGCACGTTCCGCAGCTGGTCCAGCTCGAAGAACTCCCCTGGCTTCCCTACATTGCCGTCGCCGTGGCCCTCGTGGCCCTGTTTATCGCGTGGGTATGCTATTGCAGCCCCAAGGCCAAGATAAGCAAGGCACTCGACGAGACAAACAGGCCCCGCATCTACAGAATCGTCTACCACAAGTTCTACTTCGACGAGATGTACTACGCCGTGGTGCGTCAATTCATCTTTGGCGGCATCGCCCGCGTATCGAGATTCATCCAGGACTACATCATCGAAGGCATCCTCGCCTTCGTGGTATGGTTCATTCACAAGCTCGGAGACCTGGTACGCTTCGCGCAGGCGGGCTACATGCCCTTCTATCTCGGAACCCTCATCGTCGGCGTCATTTTCTGGCGAATCTTTGGACAACTTCCGCTGTAGGTTTTTATGGATACGCTACTTTTTAACGTTATTTGGGCAATTCCACTCCTCGCAGTGTTCATCAGCGTGCCCATTCCCAGCACAAAGATAAAGCTGATCAAGATTCTGCATACGGTTTCCGGCACCATCGTAATGGGAATAATCGGTTACCTGACCTACCGGGTCTACACCATGGGCGCAGAGCCAGCCGACCCCAAGGCATTCCCGCTCCTGTTGCGTTTCTTTACCGACATTCCTTGGCTCAGTAGCATCAACGCGCATTACACCGTGGGAGCCGACGGTCTGAACATCCTGCTGCTTTTCCTCACCTCGGCTATCGTCTGGACGGGGATGCTGGTCAGCTGGAACATCAAGGGCAACCAGAAAATCTTCTTCGCCCTCATCCAGATCCTCGCGACAAGCGTCTACGGCGTGTTCATGAGCATGGACCTCGTCCTGTTCTTTGCCTTCTACGAAATGGAAGCGCTCTGCATGTACCTGATGATTGCCGGTTACGGTTCCGGGAAAAAGGACTATGGCGGTAAAAAGCTCACGTTGACGCTCGCCTTCGGCTCCTCGATGATTCTTGCGACATTGTTCGGGATTTATTTCCAGTCCGGCCTCGACACCTGGAGCATCATGGCACTTTCCAGGGTTTCGCTCCCGATGGATTTCCAGATGTGGGCATTCCCCCTCATGTTCATGGGATTCGCCGTTTCGACTTCTCTGTTCCCGTTCCATTTCTGGAGCCCCGACGGCCATTCCGCGGCCCCGACAGCCGTCTCCATGCTCGCCGCCGGCGTGATGATGAAGATGGGTGCCTACGGATGCCTGCGCGTCGCCATGTTCCTCATGCCCGAAGCAGCCAAGTTCTGGCTCCCCTACGTCGTTGCGCTCCTGATTTTCAACGTGGTCCTTGGCCCCTTCATCGCCATCCGCCACAAGGATCTCAAGTACATCACCGCATACAGTTCCATCAGCCACCTCGGCCTCATATTCCTCGGTCTCGCGGCACTTACACCCGTGGGCCTGCGCGGTGCCAGCCTCCAGATGATCTCGCACGGGTTCCTCACCGGGCTCTTCTTCGCGACCATCGGCATGATTTACGAACGCACGCACACCCGCGACATCACCCAGATGGGCGGTATCATGCGCAAGCTCCCGTTCCTCGGCGTGGGATTTGTCATCGCTGGTTTCGCAGGCCTCGGCCTTCCGGGATTCAGCGGGTTCATCGCCGAAAGCAACATCTTCATCGGTGCGTTCCAGCAGGATTCCACCATCACGCGCTTCGTGACCGTACTTGCCATCCTGAGCATCACCACGACAGCCGTCTATATCTTGCAGACGGCGAACCGCATGTTGCACGGCAACATGCCCTCAAAATACGAATCGCTCACCGATGCGGATATCCGTGAAAAAATCGTCATCGCATTCCTGGTACTCTGCCTGCTCTTCATCGGTGTTTGCCCCGGTTGGATAGCCGACATGCTTGACACAAGCATCGCTCCGATATTCAATAGAATTGCCGCAGCGACGGCCACCGTGGTTGGAGGTTAAAAAATGAACTTTATCCTACCGAACTTCATTATTCCCGACGCACTCCTGCTACTTTTCCCGTTCCTCGTCATCGGCAGCCGACTTTTCTGTAGCTACCGGTCGCCGATTCCCTGGCGCATGGCGAACATCGGTTTCATTGTCATTTTCGTTTTGCTGAACTTCATTCCGCTCACGAATAACATAGGCAAGTTCTTTATCTGCAACTGGAAAATCGACGACTTCGGAGTGCTTATCCGCGAAGTGCTCATGCTCTCGGCCATGCTGGGTATGTGGCTTTCGAAGGACTACTTCGAGCACGGTGCCGACGGGAAACCGCAAATGCACCAGTTTGCAGAATTCACCGGCGCGATAGCCTTTGCCACCTTTGGCGGATTCACCATCGTCTCGGCATGCGACATGCTCACGTTCTTCCTCGGGCTTGAAATTGCTACGATTCCGATGTATGCGCTCACCGCATGGAACAAGAAAGACCAGATGGGTTCCGAAGCGGCCACCAAGTATATCATGATGGGTTCTGTTGCGACAGCCTTTGAACTGTTCGGGTTCAGTTACCTCTACGGTTTCTCAGGTTCCATCTATTTCAACGAAATCCGCACCGCCGTCGAGGCCGGAACCTCCAATCCCCTGCTCTGGGTTGCCATCCTGTTCCTGTTCTGCGGGATTGGCTTCAAGCTCACACTGTTCCCCTTCTACACTTGGGCACCCGATGTTTACGAAGGCGCACCGACCCCAGTCACGGCCGTTCTCTCGGTCACCTCCAAGACTGCCGCCATCGCCTTCCTCGTGGTACTCGTCTTTGGGCCTCTCGCCCCCGTGCAGGAGCAAATGGCTCCGTTCATTGCGCTACTCGCTGCGACAACGCTCTTTGTCGGTAACTTGGGCGCGCTCAAGCAGACTCGCCTCCGCCGATTCATGGCGTACAGTTCCATCGCCCAGGCAGGCTACATCATGATAGCCCTCCTTGGTCCGGTCGAAATGGCACGAACCGCCATCATCTACTACCTATTCGTCTACGCGCTTTCGAACTACCTCGCGTTCTTCATCTTCGGCATCATCGGCCACCACCGCGAAGAAACGTTCGATTCCCTGCGCGGCCTCAGCCAGCAGAACCCGGCCCTCGCCATCGCGCTTGCCATATCCATGTTTAGCTTGGCCGGTATTCCGCCTCTGGCAGGGTTCTTCGGCAAGTTCCACCTGTTCTTTGCCGGGGCTACCACGGGCCACTACATGCTCGTCGGTTTTGCCGTGTTGAACAACGTTATCGCGCTGTACTATTACTTGCAACTCATCAAGAGTGCCTGGATAGACGAACCCGAAGATCACCTCTCCCCGCTTCGCCTGACTAAGCGACAGAGGACAATCATCATCGCGCTTTCGGTTGCCGTGGTGCTGCTCGGCGTGTTACCCTTCCTGAGCAACAACATCTTCGGCGGGTTTACGTTTTAGAGGTGCGAGGTATGAGGTCGTGCTTTGCACTCTGAGGTGTGAGGTATAGTTTTTGTAGTTCTACTACTCATCGCTGACTGCGTAGAGGCTCGGGGCTCGAGACACGAGCTGTGAGTTTATCAAGTAATTAGTAAGCAATAAAAGTCGAACTTGGGAATCACCCCCTAACCACCAACCACTAACCACAGTTTACTGACCTCACACCTCACCTCAAAGCGACCGAAGGTCGCGACCTCCAACCTCTCCTAACCACAAAAAAAGGAACCCACCTCACGGTAAGTTCCTTTTTTCATTTTCATGTTATTCTAAAAGTCAGCGCAGATGTCGTCCATGCCGTTAATCTCGGAGATTGTATACGGAGACGTCCATTCACTCCAGTCCGTCTCGCCATTCTTGTCGGTCCAGACAATGCGGAACTGAACAAGATAGTGGCAGAACTGCTGGAGATATACCCTAAGACATCTGGACATATTAACTTCCGAGGCCATGATCTCTTCCCATTCATCTTTAGGCGTAGACGGATCAAAGAGTTTCGGATGCAGTGTATAGTCATAATGATAACGATCCTCGCAGTAGCTATAAACTGATTTAGTCCGATCCATAGGATGTTTGTCACTATTATAGAAGCTCTTGGCAATGGAGGGTTCCTCGTACGGGAACGCTTCTATCCAATAACAACTATCACATTCGGTCGACGTCTTCTTCCCATCACAATCGCCCTTGTATTCGTTGTAATGCTGCAGTGAAGTAAACCAACGAGCCTCATAGTAGACGGAATCTGTATATTCCGACTCAAAAATATACTTGCTCACGAAGTTGTTCGATACAATATAGGAAGCAGTAACATCTATATAGGATATGTCGCTCTTTGTCGAAGTATCCTTGTCCACTTCCAAATAATCAATGTAATACTTGAAAACCTTTGACGACATTTCCGGAACATTGAGAGCCATGTAGTCGCGGTACGGGACTTCCGGAGTCAGCTGGATGGCCTGCGTAAAGGCGGATGTATCCCCCTTGTCGACAATAGCCATGCGGTAATATGTCTCAATCTTGTCGCGTCCCTGGATATAGTAGTAACGAACGTTACCCGCAAGGTCGGTTTCCACATCTTCCCATTCAAAGTCTTTCAATTTGGAAGACTGGATGATGAACGACCTTTCCGGATTGTCGCTCGCAATATCGTACTGCCAGCTGAGTTCCCACACGCTCGGAGCTACACGCACAAGGGCGAGATTTGCCGGCGGAGCCACCACCGTGACCTCGACATCTTCGTCGCGCACAGAAATCAGGACATCCGTAGAGAACTCGGACTTGCCGTCGTCGTCAAACGCGGCAACACGGAAATAGTTGTAGGGGTCGGTAAGGCCAGTAATCATAGCACGATAGACACCGGCACCCGTGGTATCGAAATTTTCCCACTTGCTCTTTTCGAGATTGAGCTTCTGGACAATAAAGCCCTTCTCAGGACGAGCTTCAACCGGCTTGAATGCCCATTCCAACATCCAGGTGCCAGCATCCTGATTGTTCACCAGCAAGTTCGACGGAACAGCAAACGCAACCTTGGGATTCTCGGAACTTTCGGAGCCCTCGCCCTCTTCGCCTTCTTCGCCAGAAGAGCCATTGGACTCGCAGCGTTTGTCCTCATCGATGAGATTGGCGTTCGTTCCGGCCTTTGTACCCATCGGGTCAGACCATTCGCCGTAATCGGACACGCCGTTCTTGTCGGTCCACACCACGCGGATCTGGGCGTAGGCGTTGCACTGTTCATCGACATTCTTGAACGTCTTGGAAATGGAAGACTGATCCACGGACACCTTCACGGTATCGACCTTCTTCTCAGTTCCCGTCACGAAGCGGGCCTCGTAAGACACGCTACCGACGGTCTTGCCCTTCGAATTCTTGTTATAAATTGACTTCGTGATAGACTTGCTCGGGTAGTTCCCGGTAAGCACGAGTTCCAGCACGTTTTCCTCGGAAACATTCGGCTTTGCCGTCGGAGCGGCGAGCGAGATTCCATCCGCATAAGCGACGTCTTCGGAAACAAACAGTTCCTTCGTGTAAGAAGAGCGGGACTCATCGTTCTTGGCTGCGAGACGATAGTAGAAGCCGCCGTTTTCCGCACCGTCGATGAGGAAATGAGTCATTTCGGCATCGATTTCGTCATATTCTTCCCAAGACTTGTTCCCAGGAGCATAGCGCTGCACGACAAAGCTCTCGGCATCCTTTCCTTCGTAGGAGAAACTCAGTTCCCAAACGCTCGGGGCAAGCCTCGAAAGGGTCACGCCAGTCGGGGCTTCGAGAGTCTTGGATTCCTTGAGATCGGAAGGATCTTCAGCGTCCTGCGCCGACGTATCGGAACTGGAGCTGGAATTCTTTTTCTTGCTACTGGAGGATTTAGCCTTGACTTCGACTTCACCCAGTTCATCATCGTTAGTGCTTGACGAGGAACTTTCGCCACAAGCGCCAAGGAGAAGGGCTGTAGAAAGGACCGCAGAGCCCATCAGCATAAAGGAAAAGCGTTTTAGAATCATCTTAACTCCTGTAGGCAAGCCTACTATAGAATTGTAACTAGTTGCTTACAAAAATACATCTTTTTACGGCTTTTCACATAGCCGAGTCCACTTTTTTTCGCCAGATGCAAAAAAAATCACATGTTTACGCACAAAAAAGGGCAATTTCCCTTAGGAAATCGCCCCTGAATAGAGTCTATCTGTCCTAAATCAGTTCTTCGGGCGGGAGATGGTCGCCGTGCTCGGGTTCCTGATAGAACGTATCGGGAATCTGCACCTGGTTCTGGAAATAGGCGCGGTGGGCTGCAATCACCTTCTCGCGGGCGAACGCAGCGTCTTGCCATTCGCCAATCTGCACATCCTTGCCTTCCAGTTCCTTGTAGTTCTGGAAGAAGTTCTTGGTAATGCGCAGGAACATCTGATCCACGTCGCCGATGTCCTTGATGGGACGCGGGTTGAACACCGGAACGCCCAACACCTTGTAGTCCTTCTTGCCACCGTCGGTCATGTCGAGAGCGCCGATAACACGGCAGGTACAGACCGTGCCCGTCATCATCGAAGCCGGGCTGTAGATGAGCATGTCGAGCGCGTCGCCGTCGTCGGCCTTGGTGCTCGGAATAAAGCCGTAAGTGCAAGGATAGCTCATAGAGCTCAAGAGGCAACGGTCCAGACGGAACACGTGCAGGCGCTCGTCATATTCGTACTTGAGGCTTGTATCCTTGCCGATTTCCACCACGCATTCCACCTCGTAAGGGTACTTGCGTCCAATGGGGAGATCTAGATAATTGATTGCCATTTATTCTCCAAGGGCCCACATCGAGCCCGATTTATCTTTCTTACTAAAAAAGCAACACAAATTTAACAAAATTTTACAAAAAGGTCAAGGGAGCGTTCAGCGACTGCGCCAGCGAGACGAAGTGACCTTGTCAAACAATCCGAAGTAGAAAGCAGGTTCTCCCCTATCCGGCCTATAACCCACCTCAAAACGGATCCGGTCAAGGGCCGGGATTACCAGATGGACACCGCCATAGACAGCCCCCTCGTAATCATCCCAACCGGGATGTCCCTTGTCCCACAGGAGGCTTCCGTCCAAACCGGCAACGAGTTGCACCCCATAGAAGAAATTGACACCCAGTACACTTGCCGCATGGCGTTCCATCAACACGAAGCGTTCTTCGAGCGTGAGCAGAACCTCGTGAACCCCAAGGCGTACAGAATCGGCCTCATCATCTTCGCCACCGAGGGACGTTCCTCCACGACCACGGAAAGTATTCGGCCCCCCGTGGTAATAGTAGTCGTAGAACTTCACGTCACCCGGGCGGAAGCGCGAGAGAGCCGTCGCACCGGTCACAAAACGGCTCATGGTAAAATAGGCGCGGGCATCTGTCAAGAGTTCCCAGTAGTCCTCGCTACCCATGCTCTCGGCCCCCTTGTCCTCGTCCGTGCCCCCCACGTGAGTCAGCATGTATTCGTAATACACGCCCTTGCGCGTATCGAGTTTGCTGTCGCGGTAATCGAACGCAAAGCCCAAACCGAATTCAGGCAGGAACGCGGCCTTCTCCAGGATTCTGCCCGCAAGCGTACCCAGGAGAGACAAATGAGGAAGAAGCGCATAATCCAGGTCTAAATCGACAAGCCAACTGTCGTCCTGATAACCGCGGATATCGTCATAGCTGTCGGTCCGCAGGAACTCGAAATTCCAGCCAAGCGGGAGCCCGAAAAAGTAAGGGGAACTCACATATAAGGCATACTCGTTATTGTCTAGGAACGGGTCGGTCGAAGTGCGGTATTGCACCTCGGCGCGAATATCTTCGCCAAGTACGTTGAGGTTCGCAAGAGCAAGACCGAGCATAAGCCCGTCGCGGTCGGTCTCCTTGCCCGCCGGAGAGGGAATCCAGCGGAAGATTTCTTTGAAGGAGTAGGTGAGGCTCGAGGCTCGAGGCTCGAGGTTCGTGGGCTGGGGGGCAGCGGAGGTACAGGTTATGGTGATTTCGGTGAAGAGGTCCAGGTCCTGCAGACGGAGTTTTTCAGCTTCGAACTTTTCGGCGGAGAAAGGTTCCCCCACCTTGTTCAAAAGTTCGCGTTCCACCACGCGCGGCTTCGTGTGTTCAAGCCCCTCAAAAGAAATCGAGGAAATCACCGTGCCGTCGGCGCAACCAGCAGCCCCTGCTTCCGGAGCGGCAGAAGTCTCGGCAAAGGCGACACAGGCAAAAAACCAGACAAGAAAGCCAACAATTTTCACAAAATCAATCACGAAGAGGTAAGATAGAAAAAAAAGAGGCACGAGGCGAGAGGCTAGAAAATAGAGACTGGAGGCTAGTGAAAAGAATCACGCACTTCGTGCGTCAATATAAGACGGCGAAGCCGTGATATTTCTCCCTAGCACCTAGATTCTAACCTCTAGATTCTCTAACGGAGATTGCTTCAGGGCTTCGCCCTTCGCAATGACAAACACTAACCACCAACCACTTCCTACTGTCTACTTTTTGTCTCGTCTGTAGCCGCGCAGCGGCGTTCTCCTCATAGAGGATAACTCTACTAAGGCACTAAAGTGCCTAGTATCGTTTATCTTGTCTTTCCCTAGCCCCTAGATTCTAACCCCTCCTCCCTTTTTCTATATTTGCGTGCGTAAAACAGAACCCCCGAGGTCCCTATGTTAGATTTTCTCGCCAACTACTGGCCGTACCTTATTGCACTGGTTGTCATCGTCCTCGCCATCTTCGCTTTCCGCGGAGTCCGCAAGGCCCTCAAGGAAGGTGGTGGAGCGTTCAGCCTCGAAACCATCAAGAAGAACACCGAGCCGAACTTCGCCGCCCTCAAGCAGAAGTCCAAGGCCCTGCTCGCCGATGCCGACATGATTTGCGAAACCAAGGAAGGCAGCAACCTCGTCATTCCCAAGAAAGAAGACATGATGTTCTTCCGCCGTGCCGTCAAGCAAAAGTACAAGCTCGCCATGTTCCTCGTGCCCGGCACGAACAAGGTCGTGTACTTCTTCTGCAAGACGGAACAGGGACTGCGTCGCCGTATCGAAAACCTCGTCATCAACCAGAAGTTCCGCGAAGGCAAGCCGCCCTATATGGATGCCGCGACCGGCGATAAGCTCAAATACCCAAGGTAGCAGCGAGGCCGGCGCTTCGCGCCTCCGAGCTATGAGGCCGCTCATTTCATTCGCTCTGAGCAAAAAAACATGAAGGAGCCATTTTTCTCAAAGGTTTCTGCCAAGAAACCGTGCCCACACCTCAAAGCTCCTCTGTAAGAGGAGCGACCTCACTCCTCTTACATCATGACCTATAACGACCTCGCACTTGCGGAAGAAGAATCCAAGCTAGAAGCGGCGCTCGAAGCCTCCCGCAACATGCTTGTCGAGGCTCCCACGGGTTCGGGCAAGTCGCTATTCATTCCCTACTTTTTAAGCAAGCACTGCAAGGGGCGCGTTGTCGTGTTGCAGCCGCGCCGTATTGCGGCACTCTCCCTCGCACAGTTTTCAGCGAAGCTGCATGGCGAGCCCTGCGGCAAGACTGTCGGCTACCAGTTCCGGCAGGACAGTTGCAAGAGCGCCGACACACGCATCCTCTTCCAGACATACGGAAACTTCTTGCAAGAACTGCTGCACGGCAAGATGGACGCCGACTGGGTCGTGTTCGACGAGTACCACGAGCGCAAGGCCGACATGGATTTGTTGTTCGGGTATTTTAGACGAGAGGTGAGCGGCCCTTCGGCAGGCTCAGGGACCTTGCCGAGGGTTGCGGTGATGTCGGCGGCGCTGAACCGCGAGGAACTCGAAGCGGTTCTCGGCGTCAAATGCCTACAACTCGGCCACCCGCTGTTTCCCGTACAAATTATCCACCAGGCCCCCGCCACAGGCAATTCGCTCGTTTCGGGCGTAGGCATTGACGCCGAAGTGGTGCGGGCTCTCCGGACACTCTACCGCAACAACATTTGGCAGACCACGCTGGTATTCCTCCCAGGCAAGGCCGAAATCGCCCGCTGCCACAGCGCCGCCTCCGAAGCATTGGGCAACAACTGCGCCGAATTCCTGGAACTCTACGGCGGGCAAGACCGCGAAACGCAAGACCGCATCTTCGAAGTCACGGAACGCCCGCGCGTCATCTTCACCACGAACATCGCAGAGACCTCCATCACCGTCCCGAACGTCACCGGCGTCGTCGACAGCGGTATCGAACGCGTGAGCCTCTACGACGACAGCGAAAAGGTGAACGTACTGCGCACCATGCCCATCTCGATGCAAAATGCCATCCAGCGCAGCGGCCGTAGCGGCCGTACGCAGAACGGCTGCGCTATCCGCCTCTGGAGCGAGGATTCCGAGACACGCATGCCCAAGGGAATCGTACCCGAAGTATTGCAGATAGAGCCGTCGGAACTGCTGTTGCAGAAGGCAGCGCTTGAATTAGACGAGAGACGAGATATACGACACTCGGGGCTTTGCCCCGTAGTGAATGTTATCCCCTATGGGGAGACGAGAGACGAGAGGCATGAGGCTCGAGGAGCGAGGAGCGAGGAGCGCAGCAACATTGTCATTGCGAGCGAAGCAAAGCAATCTCAACTAGAACTACCCACCCCCATTCCAGATGCACGCAAGATCGCGGCGACCAAACTCCTCGAAAAATTCGGGATGCTCAAGGACGGAGTGATTACGGAACTCGGGCTCAAGGCCATCCGCACGCCGGTTTCGAGCATCCCGCTTGCCCTGCTCCTTGCCTCGGCACAAAGCCAGGCCGACCTCCCCGACCTTTTGCTAGCCGCTCTCGCCTGGGTCCACTCCGGCACCGAAACGCTGCAGAAATCCAAGTTCCCGCAAGACATCCTGACGCTTGCCGCCGACACACTCTCCAAGAGCATCAACGTCCCGCGCGAAGTGAGCTTTACGCTCCGACAACTGCGAGACTACCGGGACCAGGTCGCGAGCCCCACACCTCAAAGGAGCGAAGCGACGACCTCAAACCTCGTAGCTCTCAACCTCTTAAAGGCCTTCCCCGACCGGCTTGCCACGCCGAGCGGTAATGCATACAAGCTCGCAAACCAGAACATCATCCGTCTGCAAGTCGCAGAGCCGCCTTACGCCATCTTGGCGCTCACGATGTTACGCACCGGAGGCGGAAGCAAGTCCGAACTCAAAGTCAACCTGTACGCCCCCATCACCCAGGACATGCTCGGCGGGAATACCGCCAAGACACGCTACGAACTCCTGTGGCGCAGCGGCCAGGAACGGTTCATCGGTGTTGAAATCAGTGAAACCGAAAACGCCGACGGCACCACCACAGAACTTTCCCGCAAGGAAATCATCCCGCAGGAAGCCTCGCCCAAGGTGCTTGCCAAGCTCAAAGATCTCACCGTCGACGCTTGGCGCGAAAAAATTGAAAAAGAAAACTGGTCAGGACGCTACCTCACTGAGCAAATGCAGACGCAACTCATCAAGATGCGCCTTGCCGCCAAGCTCTATCCCGAATATGGCCTGCCCGAATTCAACGAAGAGGACATGGAACTGATCTTTGACGAATTCGCGAGCGGAATCTTTTTGCTGCGCGATATAAACGAAGACCGCTTCCGTAACATTGTCGAAGAATACTTCGGTAAGTCCATGCTCGCCTGGCTGAACAAGACCTTCCCCGACCATTACGTGCTCCCCAACGGCAAACGCGCCCGTTACAGCTACCAAGCCGTCGCCATCGACGACAGCGGCAAGTCCGTACAAAGTATCGAGGGCGTCCTCGTCGAAATTTCGGCACGCATCGAAGACTTCATGCAACTCCGCGGGGAACACAAAATTGCCGACGGCAAATTAAAAGTCCGGTACGATATCCTCGCACCGAACTTCCGCACTATCCAAAAAACTTGGGATTTAACAGGATTCTGGCAGAACACCTACGCCGAAGTGCGCAAGGAACTGCGCGGCCGCTACCCCAAGCACCCTTGGCCGGAAACAGTTATGAGTAATGAGTAGTGAGTAATGAGTTATGAGTTATGAGTAATGAGTAGTGAGTAATGACAACTCACAACTGACAACTCATAACTGACAACTCATAACTGATAACTGACACAACTGACACAACCGTCCTCACTCCTATTTTACCGTATAAATCGTGAGCGTCTTGCTGTATTCGTAACCGACAACTAGCAGTGCTTTGCCGGGAACCGGGCTCTGTTCTTCGGGGATAAACAGAAGGCCTTCGGGGCCACGATCCTTCGGGTCCATGTAGTAGTCGATAATCTTCGGGTTGTCGAGATTCGTAATGTTGAACACGACAACGCCACTCATCCTTTCCAAGCCGACAAAGGCAAGGCGATGGTTTCCGATCATGCCCACGACAACATTTTCAGGTTCGCACCCCTTATTGTCGCTGCGAGCGTCCATCTTGACCTTGTCCTTCTTGGAATTCCAGTTGAAATATTCCGGAGCGACCGCTGCAAGCATCTGCTCGATCTTGTCGCCGGAATCCCAAACAAGTTCACCCTTGTTCGCATCAAAGATACTGATGGAGCGAGATCCAAAACTGTAAACGTAAGGGCACTTCCTCTGCCCTTCGGCACAGAAGTCCGTGCTGCTGATTTTCAAAGTCTTGAGTGCGCTGAGCGCTTCGCCATTGAACTTATCCTCGTCAAGGCGGCCCCGTTCAAACATCGACAAAGCGTTCGTCACGTCGGTCCAAGCCTTGAAGTCATCACTTTCGGCACCTTCGTTCGCCGTGATAATATATTGTTTTCCGTCCGCCTCGAAATAGCAGATGCCATCCGGCTGGCGCAATCCGTGCACAGGCACGTTCTCAATTCCGATACTTCCATTTTTACGCACATCCACACCGAACCCCGGTTGCGAATGGTCCACGGATCCCAGAGGGAACACACCGACAACCTTCTTTGCAGGGATGTTGATTTTCGCAATGGCGTTGTTCTCTTGCAAACTCACCCACGCTGTCTTGGAATCCTTGGAAACCGTGATATACTCAGGTTCAAGCGTCTGAGCATAGGGGTTAGTCCCGATCGTACGCACACCATCATCCATCAAGTCGCTGTCCTTGAGTTTCTTGAAGTTGACGATGCTGACCTTGACCGGCAAGGAATCCTTCTTGTTGATTCGTCCCGGAGTCAATATGGCTATAGCCCCTTCCGGGTCCACGCTCATGTCCCTGTTCGGAGAACCTTCACAAGCAACGAGGATATTCTTGCCGTTGGGCGTGTAGGTAAGCATGTCCGGCTGAGCACACACCTTGTAAGACCCGACCTTTGTCGGGACATCTTCGACAATCTGGAAAATTTCGACATAGCCGGGATCCTGTTCAGGGTCGGCAATTTCGCTCACGGCGACAAAGTTGTCAAAGACGGTCACGCTGGAGCCACGGCCCATCAACTTCATCGCCCCCAAGACCTTGGGCTTATCGGGTTTGTCGAGTGAGACCACTTCCATGATCGGTTCGTCGCCCACCACAAACAGCTTTTTCACTTCGGGCATATACGCAGCGATTTCCGCAGTCTTCATGGGGACTGAGCTCAACGGAGCAAGCAGTTTGCCCATCTGGAACACCGGAGACGGCCCCGGTTCCGCAGCAAAGGAGATACCGGCAGCAAGGAGCGTAGCCAGGACAAAGCAGATTTTTTTCATTCCAACCTCATGCCTTTTTTTGTTAATCTAAAATCAACCAAAACAAAAGCATCCCTATTAAAACACCACCGAAAAAGGACGAGGCCGACATCATGGCAGCTTCCTTTTTCGCAGAACCATCCTTCTCCGTTTGCGAATTTATGGCGACTCGCAACGCCTGCTGGCAAACCGAATTGTCCTGCTTCACCGTATTGTAGCTCTGTTCCCAGTTGGCACTCTTGGCCTGCTCGGACTCAACCGCTGTACGCAGGGAATCCTTTTCGACATTACAAGAATTTTCGCGAGCAGCCATCACGCTATCGCGAACATTCAACTCGGCAGCCATTTCCGCTGCAGGAACAAAACCTTCGGGAGGAACGTTTCCCTCTTGCGCGAAAGCGACAGAGGAAAACAACAGGCTCAAAAAAACAAGAATCTTTAAAGTTGCTGCGGCTCGTTCCATAAAAAGTTAGTCTTCGTATTTCTGGATTACCCACTCTGTCGGCATCGGGGGAACTTCTTCGCTCGAATGTTTGAAGGTAAAGCCCTTGCCCTTTTCGAAATCTTCAACTGTTCCCATAACAAGCACTTCGCATGCCGAAGGATCGACACAGGACTCGCCACTCATCAGCAGCACGTTGCCGTAGACATCCCAGTGCCCGCCCTTGCCCTGTTCGTTCGTGTTGCTGAACGCTTCGAGCTTGTAGGTTCCATCTTCGTTCAACATGAAATTCCAGTCCAGCTTGAGATCCTTGTCGTAGCTGTACCAGTTGTCGGCAAGGTCTTTCACCTTGATCTTTTTGAACTTGAAATTTTCGCTCGTGCAGCCAAGAGAATCCAAATCGAACTCACTGGAAACCGAGTACTTGTACAGAGCCATCACGCCATCGGAGAAATATTCAGGCATAAGGAGCAATGTACCGCGATGGATATCGGCGTAGCCGCCCACCATCAGGATATTTTTCTTGCCGACCGTAGTTTCCATGACATAGCGGCCTTCGAAGAACTTGTAGACATCGGTCGTGTCGCCGGACTTACAAGTGAGTTTCTTACCCACCATTTCTTCGTACTTCCCAATTTTCGCCTGGGTCGCCGGGAACTGCTCCGGCTTGACTTCCTGGGGTTTGCCCTTGTCCACGGAATACATCAGGGCTCCCGAAGAATCCACGGTGAAAGCGATGGTCATCTTCTTGGCCATCTTATAAAGGAAATATTTCTCGTCGAGCGTGTTGATGACAGACGGGGTCGCATGGTCATCATCAAACTTGATGACGCCGTCCTCGAAATCGCTCTTCACGACCACCTCGCCCGTATCGGCCTGGCCCTTGCCCTCGCCACGAAGAATCCAGAACGAGAAGAGCCCCTGCTTGGAACCAGCGGCCATGTGAACTTCGTGACCGTCGATGTCGAGCAACATGTTGCGGGACAAATCGTCAAGAGTTGCCGGGCGGATGCCGTCGGATGTATCCTTCTTGGCCGAAGAAGAGGAAACCATCTTGGAAGAGGAGGACGGTTCCGAAGAGCTAGAAGACATAACGTCTTCGCGATCGATTCCGCCATCGGAACTGGAATCGGAACTACAGCCAGAAAAAACGAGAGTGGTGGCCACAAATCCGGCCAAAAGATAGTGCAATTTCATAGTACAAAGCCTGTGTTATAATTCTACACTAAGAATATACACAAAAACGCTCCACGAAAAAATTTTTTTTCAAAAAAAAGGGCGTTTTAGGCTTCAAAAGGCGATTTTGGGTGATATTCAAGGTCAATTTCAGCACTTTCGATGGACGGAGCCGCATCGTAAAGGAACCCGGCCAGGGCTTGTTCGGCAGAAACCTTCCGGCCCCCGATCCACGACTTGAGCATAGCCAAACGACGGCAGATAAACCAAGGCAACGGAATCATCCAATGTTTGAGGCCGCGCCCGCGCAGAATGGCCTTGGCCATCTGCGCCATCGTCATAGACGATGGGCCCGCCAATGCGTACGTTTTCCCGATAGCGGACTCGCACAACCCCGCCGCAGCAATCCCCTGGACCAGGTCAACACTGCGGACCGGGCGCTTCAGGGCAAGGCCACCCCCCGGCAAAAAATAAACCGGGAAGCGAGATACATACCTTGCGTACATATTGAACTCGACTCCGCCCCCATCGCCAATCACAAGCGTCGGCCGGACAATAGTCCAGTCGAGCTCAGACTCCTTCACGGCCTGCTCGCCAGCAAGTTTGCTTTGACCATAGGGCGTGAGGATGGGATAGGTAACGGAAATGCTGGACACATAGAGCAATCGCCGGACACCGGCATCCTGGCAAGCAGAGACGACATTGCGCGTCCCTTGCGCATTGACACGCTCAAACTCACCCGGAACTGTAGAGAGTAAGGCCGCAGCCAAATGGAACACCACGTCGACACCATCGAACGCCGTGCGGATGGACTCGAAATCGGTTACATCGCCATAAACCAGTTCCACGCCCGAAGGTATTCGCGAACTAGCCAAAGTATCGCCAGGGAGAGTTAGGACGCGCACACACACACCACGCGCCTCAAGTTCCCTGCAGAGCGCCTTCCCAACGACGCCCGCGCCACCCGTAATAAGTGCTTTCATCACGCTTCCAGCATGTAGCGGATGTCTTCGACGCGCCTCCTCAGGCCTGCGTCCTTTTCCATCTGCACTTTTAGGGATTTCAAGGCGGCAATCACAGTGGCATAGTCGCGATTAAACGTTTCCCCGATACAAACAAGCGACTCGGAGGTATATTCCCGGCAAAGCATCATGGCCACCTTGCGCGGGACCGATGCCGCAGCATCCTGGCGCTTCGAGGCGAGCGCCAAAAAGTCCACGTTGAACTGAAACGCAACCGTATCGGCAATGCTACGGACAGTGAGCGCAGTAGCAGCCCCTCCGGACTTGTTCTCCCCCATCAAGCGCTTGACGCAGGCAAAATCCAGTTCCACGCCGTTCAGCGTATGCATGGCATTGAGCCAGTTGATAAGCCCTTCGATGTCGCGTACATTGCTGCGCGGCGGCACAGAAAGGAACCGGCAGATTTCTTCGCGGTCGCCGTCCACAAACGGCACATTCACGGACTTCTTCTCGATAAGGTTCAGGCGGGTCGTCATGTCCGGCTCGTCAAGCCCCACAGCCACGCAAGATTCCAACTGGGCAAGGAATGTCCTGGAAATATGCGGAATAGCAGACTTGCGGTTTGTTGCGGAGGCTTCGCCCGAACAGAAACTGGACGGATGCCTATCGCAAGAAATGACGACCTGCTTGCCGTGAGCGCGAAGGTAAGCCACCAAGGAGAAAAGCTTTTCCAGAGTCTTCTCGCCCTTTTCTATCCATTGGATATCGTCGAGCAAGAGGCAATCGCAGAGCATATAACGTTGTTCAAACTTTTCTTGCAACTGCCTAGATTCGGCATGGTTCTTGTAAATTGCCGTATAATCGCGGAGGAAATCGGCAGCATGGCAGTACGTGACACGCATTTCGGGGCATTTCGCCACCAAATCTGCCGCAATGGACTGCAAAAGATGCGTCTTGCCGAGACCCGAAGCCCCATAGAGGAACAGCGGATTCAGCGATGCATCGCCCGGGTTTTCCGAGACAGTCTTGCAAGCGCGCAAAGCCGTGGAATTGCAACTCCCCTCGACAAAATTGTCGAAAGTGAAGCGGGCATACAGTTTAAGGTCGTTTTTCGCCTCGTTCCGGGCACGGGCCTTCACGACAGGGCGCACGACCGACGGAGCGGCCAGTTTCATCTCGGGCACAGCCTTGGACGGCGCCAGGAGACGAATAGTATAGTCAACGAATTCAGAACCCAGGACAGCGGAGAATGCCTTGCGGAAGAGGTCTCCATAGTGGCTGTCGAGCCAGGTCGCGCGGAAAGTATCAGGAACGGTCAACTGCGCATACCCGTCCTGCACACCTTCGAAACCGACGGCATCCAAAAAAGCTACACCAAACTCATTACATTTTGAACGTACGTACTCAAGGACACGAAGCCAAGGGGACGACGACAAATCCAATAAAGCAATAGTATTTTCCACAGTTATTCCAAAACGAGGGGTATCAAAAAATCTTACGAAAAAATTAAATAAAGCCCCCGACACAGCGAAGGACGGAATTGGATTTTTTTCAAAAACCGCAAAATAAGCAAAAAAAGGGCAAAAATTTTTTCACCCCCGCCCAGCTACCATCATTGACCGAGTTAATAACCTGCCAATCAAAACAACATCCCTAGGATTTCACATTCTATCAACAGAAAAATTTGAAACCATCCCTTGACATTTTTTTATAAGCAATTACAAACGAAAAAATATGCACATAAAAGCACCATAACAAACAAAAGAATTAGCGAATTTGTTCCAAAAACGCCATTTTTGGTATAAACAAGGTAAAATTTTTAACGGAAAACGTTGATTGTCAATGACTTCCGGAATCGTCATCCAGCATCTTCTGGATTTCGGGAATCAGACGTTCCTTGATGCGGTCCAGGAACAAGCACTGCAGCTGAATCATCCTATCGCGATGGCGCCCAGCATGTTCCTGAATCCAGTGGCTTACCGCATCCTGCCTATTCTGCGTACGTTCCTGCAATGTCTCGCGGATAAACGTACTCTGCACCGACATATAGCGCTGCATATTGAACGGCAAACGGTAGATACGAATAAACTGCTTCAAAAGTTCAAGAAGCGAGAGCTTGGATTCTGCATGTTCCTGAATAAACTTACGCAGCTCGGCTATGTGTGACTGGAAAAAAGGAACAATGGAATTCTCATCAATCTGATAGAGTTCCAGCGCGTTCCGCTTTCTCGTGTTTTCATCAATAGCCATACGCCAAATTTATGTTTTGTCGCTTGGCGAAAAAAGGTTTTTCTTCACAATAAAGGCAAAATTCGCATTATTTGCGACATTTTGCACATTATTTTGCAAGAAAACGCGCCCCTCCGTGCCGGGATTCAACCGATCCGCAGCCTGCCCACGGAAATCGACCAAGGCAGAGACTTCGACCGGCACCATTCCCTCGGGGGTCATCAATTCCAGGGAATCGTCCACCGAGAAGGGGTTCTTCACGTTCACCTTCAGTGCACCCGTATTCGTTTCAAATTCTACGACCTGCGCTGCAACACAACCGCCGGCAGCATCCACATGCGACGCTTCGTAGTTCTGCGGCAGGGGCCCGCGCAAGAACCCCGGCATAAATCCACGACCATCCACGAACGAAATGGCCCGGCGACTTTCTTCGGGGACTCCCCCGTTCGAAACAACGGAATCGATGGCCATCCTATAGGCCCTCACCACCTGGCTCAGGTAGTACACCGAACGGGTACGCCCCTCAATCTTGAAGGAATCCAGCCCGCCCGCGACAAGTTCCGGCACCACATCCAAAGCGCAAAGATCGCGGCTGCTCATGAAGTACGTGCCCCAGGTATCCTCGTCCAGCGCGATGGGATCGAGTTCGGGTTTGTCTGCCCGCTGCAAGGAGAAGTCCCCTTCGTGGGTGTGATATTCGTCACACTGCGGTTCCGGGTTCGCATACAAGCGATAGGGCATCCGGCAAGAATTGTTGCACGCCCCCTGGTTAGCGTCCCTGTGGGCGACCCAGTTCGAGAGCATGCAACGGCCGGACATGGCCATACAGACGGCGCCGTGGACGAACACCTCCAGTTCAAGGTCAGGGACCTTTTCCTTTATCTCCAAAATTTCAGACAGACGAAGTTCGCGGCTAAGAATGATACGGCGTACACCCAAATCTTTCCAGAACGAGGCCGCAAGGTAGTTCGTCGTATTCGCCTGCACGGAAAGATGAATTTCCGTTTCGGGAGAAACTTTGCGGAGCCAGCCGACAAAACCGGGGTCGGCAACAATCAGCGCATCGGGTTTAAGTTCAAGAGCCGAAAGCAGTGCCTTCTGGAAGGCTTCGACCTTCACGTTCCTCGGGATAACGTTGCTTGTCAGGTAGAATTTTTTTCCCAGGCCATGCGCATAAGCAATCCCTTCTGCAAGATCGTCCAAATTTCTGAATCCATTCTCGCGAGCGCGCAGGGAAAATGCGGGCTGGCCGGCATACACAGCATCGGCCCCATAGGCATAAGCATAACGCATACGGACAAGGTCACCCGCCGGTGCCAAAAGTTCCGGTTTATTTGCAGACATCGTACCCCCTAGAACTTAAACCCGGCACGGAGATAAACTTTCTCGTCGTTGAACAGCGTGAGTTCGCCCATAAAGGAAACGTAGTTTCCTTCGTAACCCAACGACGGAGTGATGGAATACCGCATCTTGGCGCCGTCCAGGAACTTTTTCGAAATTTTCATGTGGTTTGTAGACGGAGTCGTATCGTTGACAGCGCTACCGTAATCCGTCCCTTTCCAGAACCAGGAATTACGCACCGAAGCAAAGAACTTGCCGTCATAACGCCCGTAAACCGTCCAATCGACAACCATGCTGTTCGGGCCGTTCTGGTTGCCAAGGGGGTACCCCAAGTGAGCCAGTTGAGCCGTATTCTTGATGAAATGCGAATAGACATAGGGCTCAATCCGCGCATATTCGGCAATCGTCCCCGCCTCGAGCAGTTTACCCTTCACCTTGAAATCATGCGCCGCCTGCATACCGGCCATCCACGCCCACTTGGCCTCGATGTTATCGTTTTTGACCAGGCTCACCGGACTTTCCATGTCGTCCATGAAAAATTCCGTGTAAAGGCGCATCCAGTGGAACAAACGGTAGTTGAAATCCATCGCAAGCGCCCCATTATTGGAACGTTCACTGTAATTGCCCTTTTCCATGAACAGCGGTACACAGGGCACGAACAGCCAAGGCTTCATGTTATCGTAAAGCACCTGAATTTCACTAATGCCGACAGTCGCATTCCCGACAGCCAGTTCGTAGCGATGACCAAACAAGTTACGCAGTTCGTCCTTGTTCTTTTTGCTCATGCTGTTGTTGTAAATTCGCAAGTCCCCATAGAACGTCAATACATGGAGTGGACCGATAAACATGTCCATGGAAAGCATGTTGTAAGGGAGCGCGAACTGATTGAGCGTGAGGTTGTTGTAGTAACCGGGGCCCCAGTGCATCACATCGCGCGCAAGGTCTATGCGGAGCCAGTCGTAATTAAAGGCAAAATGCGCTCGGTAGCGGGCGTAACTCACATACTCGACACCGGAATTGTCCTCGGCGTCCTGAACTTCCAAAAATTCGCGGTCATACGACTTGGGAATGTTGGAGGAATGGCCTTCGTCGTAGATGCGCGCATCCAAAACGAAATCGACAGAGTCGATGTAGCCACGGAGATAAAGCCCTCCATCAACCGACGGCCAAATCGTATCGCCGAAAGTGGCCCCATTACGGTAACTTGCTCCTCCGACAACAGCAGTATCGACAAGAGAATCTGCACCGCGATAATCTACTCCACCCACAATGGATGCGGCAATCCCGTAAGAGGCCCTGCCGGCACGGGGCGCATTTTTCGATTCGCTATCAATATAGAGGAGCGCAGTCCCTTCGGTCTCCTGGAAATGCTTGATGAAATTCGTATCGCGGCGAGGATAGGCGAAGTATTGCAAGTGGTCGCCAGTCGTCTGCCGGTGCATCTCGAACAGCATCGGGGATGATTCAAGGAGTTTCAGGTTTCTAGAATGCTCCGGGCCAATTACTGGAGAAGCGGCCATCGCAGAAACCATGCCGCCAATAACTAGAACAGCGAGAAAAGACAGAATCGATTTTGTCATTGCTAAAAACTACATCCAGCTGCGTTCGGACGTGCCGGAAATGCCGCGAATCTTGAGGTCGAAGTCGTCAGGGTTCGTGGCGGCGCTCATCGCCGTCTCGAGAGAAATCTTTTCTTCCTTGTACAGTTCGAGCAAGGCCTGGTCAAAGGTCTGGCTGTGGTACTGCATGTGCCCTTCGGCAATCGCCTGTTCCACAAGGTCAATCTTATCCTTGTCCTGGATATATTCCTTGATGGCGCCCGTATTCACGAGAATTTCTGCAGCAGGGACTCGGCCCTTCCCGTCCTTGGTCGGCAACAGGCGCAGAGAGATAATGCCAGCAAGCACTTCGGCCAGCAGCAAGCGGATTTCGTCGTGCTGGTGAGGCGGATACATCGAGAGCACACGGTGAATCGTTTCTGTTGCGTTCGTCGTGTGGATAGTCGCAAAGACCATGTGGCCGGTATCGGCCGCAGTCAAGGCGATCTGCATCGTCTCGAGGTCACGAATTTCGCCAATCAGCAAAACATCCGGGTCTTGGCGGAGAGCTGCACGCAGGGCGTTGCCGTAAGAGAGCGTATCCACGCCGATTTCGCGCTGCGAGATAATCGCCTTGTTGTCTTTGTACAGGTATTCAATCGGGTCTTCGACCGTAATGATGTTGACCGACTCGTGGTTACTGATATGGTCAATCATGGACGCAAGCGTCGTCGATTTACCCGAGCCCGTCGTACCGGTCACAAGGACAAGACCACGCTTGGTCAAAGCCATGTCGCGGATGACATCGGGCAAATGAAGGTCTTCGAACGGAGGAATCTGAGCTTTGATGTGACGGATCACAATGGCGATGGATCCGCGCTGCCTAAACACGTTCACACGGAAGCGGCCCAGTTCGCGGGCGCCCACGGCAAAGTCACATTCTTTATTTTGTTCAAAACGCACTTTCTGGTCGCGGTTCATGATATCGTCCAAGAAGGAATCCATCATGATTCCGTCGACCTTGATGTCGAACGGGCGTTGCAAAAGGCCGTTAATGCGGAATGTCGGAGAAGCGCCGACGCGGATATGCAAGTCCGAAGCCTTGCGGTTCACCATCTCGCGGAGAAGGTGCTCAATGCGGAGCTCAATACGACGTTCCTGCTGTTCAGCCATTGACATTGCCTCCGAACTTTTCACGATAAATCTTTTCTATTTCTTCCAGGCGGCTATGGTATTCCGCGTTATTCGGTTCCTTCAAGCAGAGGTCCTGGTAAATATCCATCGCCTTGCCGTAGAGACCTTGTTCAAAATAGATTTCGGCGAGCGTCTTCGTGTTCAGGCTCTCGTCGATATCGGCCGCACCGCGGTCCAGCGGCTTGGAGGGGTCCTTGATAAGGCCAACGGAGACCTCGTCGTCGGAATCGCCGGACATGAGGAAGTCCAGCCCCTTGTTGGAAGGCTCATCCTTTTGTTCCGATTCGGAAAGCGAATCGTCATCGGTGAAGAAGAGTCCCTGGAAGGCGCCGTTCACCTCGGCTTCCAGCGAAGCGTCCGCACTGGAAGGAATCACGCGTTCCTCGATAGCGGCACTGGTCGATTCCTGCGTGGGAGCATCTTCCTTAGCAGGAGTCTGTTCGGGCAAGTCTAGGTCGTCGTCGCCCAAGATGGAATTGAGCGCACTGCCCACTTCGTTTTCAATTGTTTCATCGGAACTTTGTTCCGGAGCGCTATGGATAGTCGGCAACTCCAATTCGTCTTCGGCCTTGGCCACCTGCTCCGAAAGCGAACCCAGAACAGGGCTTTCCTCTTCGCCAGCCGTTTCTTCCGGCTTCACGAAGGACACATCGGAACTGTCGCTAAATACAGAAGAAACATCATCTTCCTTCGTGGCCGTTTCTTCAAGAGATTCATCGTCGCCAAAAATCGAATTCAGCGAACCGACGGCCTCGCTGTCAAAGGATAACGTCGTATCGGCAGCATCGTCCGTTTCGGGAGTTGCAGCAGCAGAACCCTGCGGATGTTCTTCGGGCAATTCGTCTTCGCCAAAGATGCTTGCAAAAGCGCTGTCCAGGCTCTGCGGTCCATCGTCGACGGCAGGCTTTGCAGGCGCCAAGGGTGCTGGCTGCACAGGCGTAATTTCCTGGAGTTCGGCAAAAGGTTCGTCATCATCGACAAGTTCCTCGGCAGGCTTTGCAGCGGGAGCCGGTTCTTCAACAGGAGCCTCGGCAGGTTCCACCTTGGCCGTATTCTGCGGGATTTCTTCGGGGAGTTCATCCTCGCCGAAGATGCTTGCGAAGGCGCTGTCCACGCTCTGCGGTTTGTCGTCGTCTGCCGGAGCCGCGGGAGTTTCTTGCACCGGTTCCTTTGCCGGAGCATCGGGATGGACGTCCATCTTTTCCATGAGCCCGAACAAGTTTTCGTCGTTCGTCAGGGCGATATCTTCGGACTTGACATCCTTTGCATTGAAGGAATCCGGGGAGACTTCGTTCGGGATATTCAGGTGGTTGAACGGAGACTCGCTCGCGGTGTCGTCTTCCGATTCCATGGAATCGTCACCGAACATGCTGGAAAGCACGTTGGAAACATCGCCGCCAGAAATGTTGTCGTCGGCAAAATCTTCCAGGTTGTCCGCATCTCCAGAATCAATATCGGCCATGGCAGCATCGAGAGACTGCTGCAAACTGTCCATAGCAGAACTGTCGACACCATCGTCGCTGGGGAGCAGAGCCGACAAGGCAGCAAACGGATCTTCTTCGGTATCGGAACCCTTCGAAGAATCGAACGGAGATGCAGAGCTATCGGTATCGGCATCATCAATAGAGGCCACCGGTTCGTCGATAGAGAAGTCCTCGAACGGAGACTTCGTCGTCTTGTCTTCGGCTGACTTCGAGAAAATGGAAGAAACGGAATCGGCACTGGAGTCGAGCGATTTTTCGAAAATTCCAGAAGAATCCTCGGGAGCCGGTTCGTCCGGATTGATGGAATTTTCCTTCACGAACAGGGAATCGTCGCTCCCGCTCGTCGTCAGGAGGGAAAGACCATCATCCTCAGTGCTAGAGGCTTCTTCGGAAAGGCCCGGCATCACAAAGTCAGAATCCTGGACTGCAGCGGCCGTCGCAATGACCACGTCGTACTCCTCTTTCCAGAAGCTATCGAGCGGATCCATGTCGTGGACACGGCGGTAACACTTGTTGCGTTCGGCCTCGTTACCCAGCTGGTCGTAGGCATCGCCCATACGCTTCTGGGCAGACAGGCAGAAGGGGTCCGCCTTAAGCGCCTTCTCACATTCCTTGATACATTCCTCGAACTCGCCCCTCTCGAAGAGGATGCGGGAACGGACCAACATGCCCGGAAGGTCGACGGAGAAACTCTGGAGGCCGGCATTCACGCGGCGCAAGGACCCGTCCAAGTCGCCCGAAGCACGCTCCAAATCGGCAAGCCAAGCAAAGGCCATCGACGTGCCCTTCTTCTTGCCAATCGTCTTTTTCAGCAAATCCAAAGTAACAGCCATTTATACTCCCCCCAAAGGAAGCGAAACCGCCTCGTCGGACAAAAGGACCGGGATTCCTTCGCGAATCGGATAGAGACGCTTACCGTCCTCGGAGACGAGAGCCTCGTCCATCTTCTCAGAAATAATTTCACCCGCCACGTTCTTGAGGGAACCTGCGGCAATAGCACCATTCACGGCAGAGAGACATGCGTCGTCCGCCAGCTTGAGAGCACCCCGGGATTCAGGGCAGCAAAGAATACTCAAAAGATTTGTATCGAACATAAGACCTTTAATATCAATTACTTACGTAAAAATAACATCATTTTTGGCAAAAGGTTCGGGCTAATGCAGATATTTGAGGTCCACAAGGGCAAAATTGCCGTTTTTGCCGTTTCCAATGAGCAAATAGACCTTCAAACCGAGCTTATCGAGCCAATTGATGTCGAAATCTTCACGATAACCCGAAAAATTGGACACAACCAGGAGTTCGCGGCAGCCGGTGCGGTTGCAGATGGACTCCATGTCCGAAAGCGGCCCCAGAAGATGCTGGCGGTTCTCCGCGCTGATTTTTTCGGATTCACCACTCACGCAGCCGAGGATTTCTATCCCCGGAATCACGTTGTAGCTGTCGAACCAGTTGTTGAGGGAATCCTCACGACCGCCAAGCAAAATGGAGCGGTGGCGCTTTTTCGCAAAGATACGGTAGAAATAGTTTATCCAAAATGCAACGCGACGCCAAGCAAGGAGTGCAAGCGGAATAAAGAGGCTGGAGCCGACAGAAAGAGCAATCCAATGGGAGTCATAGGGCAAAATGCGCTCTCCTTCATCCACAATAGCGATCTGGGTAAAGTAGCGGAACGCACAATAGCCGCCGACAGTGAGCAAGTTCAGCGGTATCAAATAACGCAAGAATTTATCACCTTTGAGACTCGACGCCGTGTATTCCCCTCGGAACATAAGGAATACGAGATTTATAATAACGACTAAAGCCGCAAGCCACCAATCTTCAACGAAGTTGTTCTTAAAAAAGATTGGACGGTCCGAACAATCCAAGCATGGGAAGTTTATAAACGTTTCATAACTAAAGAAAAACATCGTCCAAACGGCGATAACACCCATATCCAAGAACATCTTCCAGAACTTCGGAATCAAGCGCGAGAACATACCGACAAAGGCAGCAAACAAGATACCGAACGAAACGAGAAAGTTCGGAACAAAGTAAAGGTCCTTGTGCTTGCGCACAAAGATAAGCATCGCCTTGTAGAAGTCCACGTAAGAGCCCCAACGGCGCGTACGGCAACTCTGGCCCTTGAAATGCAGGATGTTCGTGATCGGCGTGTAGTAATTGTGGAGCCCCATCTGTTTTGTACGGAAACAGAGGTCCAAATCTTCACCGTACATGAAGAAATCTTCATCAAAGCCGTTCAGCTTCTCGTAAACATCTCGACGAATGCAGAAGAACGAACCACTGATGGCATCGACCTCGATCATCTCGTCGGGGTCAGCGTATGTCATGTTGTAGCTTGCGAGCATTTTGCTGTTCGGGAACAAAGCCGCAAGACCTATCGTCTTGGAAACAGCAGAAATAATCGTCGGGAAAGAACGGCGACAAGCCCACTGGATAGAGCCGTCTTCGTTCAAGATGCGGCAACCCACCGTACCCGATTCCGGATGTTCTTCCATGAAATCGAGCACCTTGGTAAAGGAATCGCGCGAAACAACCGTATCGGGATTGATAAAGAACAGGAACGGCTTGGTCGCATGCTTTTCGGCGAGGTTACAGCCCTTGCCAAAGCCCAAGTTTTCCTGGGAATCGAGCCACAGGACCTCGGGGAAAAACTTCTTGATTTCCGGCGTGATGCGATCCTTCGACCCGTTGTCCAAAACGATAATCTGGGAATCGATTCCTTCACATGCGTCACGGACCGATTTCAAACACGCCGGAATGAAATCACAGGAGTTATACGCAACGATGATGATGGAACAAGAATACATTCGTCTCTCGTCTAACTACGCGAGTCCAAGGCGAAGTTTGAGTACCAGGAAGAATGCTTCGGAGATGATTCCTCCGCTCATCTTGGAGGTGCCACGGGTGCGGTCGGTAAACACGATGGGGATTTCCTTCACACGCAACCCCTTCTTCCAAATCTTGAACGTCGTCTCGATCTGGAAACAATAGCCATCGCTCTTCATCTTGTCGAGATTCAAAGCCTGCAACGCCTCGCGACGGAAGCACTTGAATCCGCCGGTCGCATCGCTAATCGGGAGGCCTGTCACCATGCGCGTGTACACGTTCGCGCCGTAGCTCAAAATGAGGCGACGGAGGTCCCAGTTCACCACGCTGATGCGCTGCTTCATGTAACGGCTGCCCAACACCAAGTCAGATTCCTCGGCAGCTTCCAAAAAACGGGTCAAATCCGAAGGAGAATGACTGAAATCGGCATCCATCTCGAACACGCGCTCGTAATCGCGCTCCAACGCCCACTTGAAGCCGGTCACGTAAGCGGAGCCGAGCCCCATCTTGCCCTTGCGGCGAATCAGGTGAATGCGGGAATTCTTCTCAGCCTCGGCAGCAACCATGTCGCCCGTACCGTCCGGAGAGCCGTCATCGACAACGAGTACCTCCAAGCACTCATGCTGTTGCAGGATGGCATCCAGCATCAGAAGGATGTTTTCCTTCTCGTTGTAGGTCGGGACAATAACCAAACTCTTAGGAAACGTCATTCTTACTCCTATCCATACAAAATCTTACACCAATCTAATTATCTCTTATCGTCTCGGCAACTGGGTACGAACGTTGTTTGTTGCCATTCAGCATCTCTCCCAGCAAACCGAGGGAAATGAACTGAACGCTCATCACCAACGAGAAGGCGCCAGCCAACAAAAGCGGACGGACATGCAGCGCACCCGTATTGAACCATTCATAACCAAAGTAACCGCAAACACCTAGGCCCAAGAACAGGAACAAAAGTCCGATGAGCCCGAAAAAGTGGAGCGGCTTTGCAGAAAAACTGCGCATGAACATGAGGGAAACAAGGTCCAGGAATCCACTGACCAAGCGCGAAACGCCGTACTTGGAAACCCCGTGGACACGTGCCCTGTGGGCAACAGGCATTTCCGTTATACGGAAGCCCTGCCACTTGGCCATGACCGGGATAAAGCGGTGGTAGTCCCCATAGAGTTTGATGAACTTGACCACGCAACTGCGATACGCCTTGATACCGCAGTTAAAATCGTGCAAACGCTGCCCACAGACAATGGACACCGTCAGGTTGAAGAGCTTGGACGGCATCGTCTTGTGCCAAGGGTCGAGCCTGCGCACCTTCCAACCGGAAACGAGATCGTATCCCTTTTCGAGGATGTCGATCATCTTCGGAATTTCAAGAGGATCGTCCTGCAAGTCCCCGTCCAGCGTGGCGACATAGCGGCCCTTCACCTTGGAGAACCCATAAGCGAGGGCAGCGGCCTTGCCGCAGTTGAACTGGAAACGGTAGGCGCGAACGAACGGGAAATCCTTGGACAAGTTTTCAACCACTTCCCAGGTATTGTCACGGCTGCCGTCATCGATGATAAGCACCTCGTATTCAAACCCGGTCGGTTCCATCGCCGCAGCGATTTCCTTCATCAAGTCCGGCAAGTTCTCGTTTTCGTCCTTGACCGGAATGACCATGCTCAAATCCATCATAACCTCGACTGATTATTTCCCTGCGGAAGCTACGACAGCAGTGCTGTCGGTAGCGCTGTCCTTTGCACCGGAATCGGAAGCCGGAGTTTCGGGCTCGATTGCAGGCGGTTCATCCGGCATCTGCTCCATGGACTTGAGGCTCATGGCAAGACGGCCGCGACCACCCTCGTCGTAGGCAGGAACATGCTTGAGACCGCGAGCGAGCACATCGAGAGCAGGCTGTTTCATGCCAGCGGCTTCGTACACGTAGGCAGCAGCCCAGTAGTTGCGCCATTCGTCCGGGAACTGGAACATGCCCATTTCGAGGAACTTGATGGCGTTAAGGGCAAGAGCGTCCACCTGGGCCTTACGAGCGATGGTGTAAGGCTTTTCGCTGCGGATGGCAGAAATCTTTTCGCGGGCATCGAAGGAAATCTGCAAGTACAGGGAGATGTAGCTGGAGAGCAGACGGAGCGTTTCGCTGTTCACAAAGGCGGTTCCATCACCGAGGCCACGGAACTTGTAAACGCTGTCAATAAGGTTGGCCGTACGGACAGCGTCAAAGTCACCACGACGAACAGTCAAGTCGCCCTTCTGGAAATCGTAAATCATGCCTTCCTGGACCATGTATTTTTCGAGGCCCATGAAGTTCGACATTCCAACAGTCGTAGAGAAATGGATAGGCTTGTCCATGTTCTGCATGGTAAGGTCGATGACAAGCTTATGCTGAGTCAGCATCACGCCGCTACGGCTACGGGCAGCCCAGTCGTGGAAGGCATCCCACACCTGGTAATGCACCTTGAGTTGCAGGAGCTTGGCAGAATCGGCAGCAGAAAGCTGCTGGCCTTCCATCTGGCTGATACGTTCCTTCAGCTTGGGCATGAGGCGTTCCGCATTCTTGACCCAGGTTGCAGTGAGGTGGTTGGGATTGTTGCCGTAGCTGTAATCGAGCACCATGTCACGCTTGATACCCTCCTTGTCGTAGCTCAACTTGAGGAGAGGCGGATTGTCGAGCATCTGCTTGATGTACCAGTCCGTGTTACCCAGCGAGAGGTTCACCACGCGAACGTCCTTGCGGATGCCGGCCACTTCCTGTGCAAACCACAGCGGGAAGGTATCGTTATCGCCATTGGTAAAGAGGATGGCGTTCGGGCGGCAACTGTTGAGAAGGTTGTACGCATAATCCCACGGAACCCAGAGGCCGGAACGGTCATGTTCCTTGAAGTTCGAACCGCACGGAATCACGAATGCGGCAAGGACAAGGATAGCCGCAAGAGGCGATGCGAAAGTAGCAAACGAAGATGTTGCAGCAAGAAGCACGAGAATACCCGCACCAATACCGAGCATCATGCTCATGAAGATGAATGCCGGCGTATAGAAGTAGTCACGTTCGCGGACTTCCATGTGGACAGCTTCCGGGAACGGAGCACGCTGCCCCACCTGGGCGTATGCATTTTCAATCTTGGTCCAAGTTGCCCAGACGCTGGAGCTCTTGAGATCGTTAATCTTGGCTTCGAGGGCAGAGATGGTCGCCGCAGGAGCCCTGTGCTGGCGGAGGTATTCAAGGCGGATGTTGTTATGTTCAATTGCCTGACGAGTGTCCAGCAAGTCGTTCGGATCGGGCACAGAAGTAATGCCTGCACCGGCACGGTTGAGGTCGGCAACGTTGCGGTTCATCGCGGAAACCCACTGGTCGTGGTCGCGCTGTTCCATGCGGGTACCATCGGCGAAGTTGATATAGAAAATCAAGCCAAGAGAGCAGAGCGCATAAAGAACAGAAAGGAAAATACCCAAATGACGGTTACGCTTGCAAGCAAAGACGCAAACAAGGACTAGCAGACCGTTGAAGAGGATAAATATGAGCAATTGCGGGAGAATCGAGTCGCCCATGAAAATCATCTGCGTGGGGAACTTGATGCCTAAGCGTTCCAGCGGTTCGTTTTCGGACGGATCGAACGTGTACACGCCGTTAGCGTAGTTCACGCCACCCACCTTGTAAGGCAGGTACTGGGCCATCTGGTAGCCACCGTAGCTCATGCTCGGGAAACTCAGGAACTGGTGAGCCAGCTGGGAACGACGATAGAAGGCACGGGCAATCATGCTCTCGGAGCCGTACTGCTTACGTTCCACGAAGTTGTTGAAGGATTCCCAGTTTTCGCTCTTGAAGAGGTTTCCGAGCTGAAGGTTGCCCTGTTCGTCGCGGATGTTGATTTCAGGGTCGTTCTCGTCGATAATCGGGTTCAGTTCCGAACGGATGGGAATGTAGAGGTGAGTGCTGTAACCAATCAGAGCAAAGAAGGAGAAAGCGAGAGAGAGGCGGACAGCCTTGTTCACCTTGGCACCAAACGGCTTGGCCAAGCTCAAGACGGCGAGCACGACAAGGCAGCCCAAAGAAAGTTCGATAAAGGCGGACACCATGTAGATGACGGAGCAGAGAAGCGTACCCGTAATCCAGATAGGAATGCGTTCCTTGATTTTGCCCGGCTGCGCGATGAGGAGCAAGACAAACACGGCAGGAATCGTGAGCATCGTGTAAAGGTGCGCACCCACGCCGAGGAAGGCGATGTAGCAGATGAAGATGAGAATCTTGTCGCTACCTTCTTCGTCTCTCTTGTTGTACCAGACAAGGCCGAGGTAAGAGATGAGCATCAAGATGAACATCGCAAGGCCATAGACTTCGGCTTCGACAGCATTAAACCAGAACGTGTCGGAGAACGTCAGGAGGAAGCCGGCGACCAGGGAAGCCGTGCCAAGCACAAACGTGCGGATCCTTCCAGAAATCTTGGCAGCGAGGGCGTCGTTCTTGAGGATGGATGCGAGGAATTCCCAAGCAAACAGAGCCGTCACGTAAACCGTAGCCGCGGAACTCACCACGGAAATGTAGTTCACGCGCTTAGCAATTTCGCCCACGAACGGGAGCAACACGATTACGGCACGCGCAAAGAACACGAAGAACGGGGTTCCAGGAGGATGGGGAATGCCAAGAGTATTGGCACAGGCAACGAATTCGCCGCAGTCCCAGAAACTGACGGTCGGCGCCATCGTCATCGCATAGACGATGAGAGCAACCAGGCAGGAAATGCCGGCAAAAATGTGTTTCATCCATTTTTCCTTTATCACGACTACTTCTCCTTATTTTGAGAGCTAGAGACAATTCCATGCTTCAGCATGAAGCCATTTAAAATTCCATTGACGAACGAACTCGAGGAGTCCGTGCTGTACTTGGCCGCAATCTGGACCGCCTCGGAAAGGGCCACCTTCATGGGGATATCCGGGACGTACAGGAGTTCAACCATCGCGATACGCGCGATGATGCGGTCGAGTTTTGCCATGCGGTTGATTTCCCAGTGCACGGCGGCATTCTTGATGTCTTCGTCCAGTTCTTCGCGATGGGCCTGGACAAGGTCCACCAGTTTCATTCCATATTTTTTCTGGTCGTCATGGATCGGGCGACTTTCGAGCACACCGGGCAAAGCCTCCCCTGCTGTCGCACTGGTAATCTCCATAGCATACAGCAACTGCATTGCAAATTCACGGGCTGGTCGATAACTTACGTTCATAACTAGTGGTTAGTGATTAGTGGTTGGTGGTTAGGGCAAATGGTTAGGACAAAGCCTTGTACAAATTTGCCATTTCGACGGCGGTGGATGCCCAGTTGCTCCCGAGGTTACCCGCCTTGAGGCCAGCGCGGTTCATCGCCTGGTCCACGGTATCGGTCGTGAGGATTCCGAGAATTACGGGAAGCTTGCCTTCGGCAGCGATGTTTGCGACACCGCCCGTAGAAGCATTCACCACCACGTCGTAGTGGCTCGTCTCGCCGCGGATTACGGCACCGAGGGCCATCACGGCATTGTACTTGCCCGAATCGGCAAGGCGGCGGCACACGCCCGGGAGTTCAAACGCACCCGGAACGCGCACAACGGTAATGTCCTTGTCGGCAACGCCCAGCAGTTCGAGCTGGCGGAGCGCCCCTTCCAAGAGCTTATCGGTCACGACCTCGTTGAAGCGGGCGACGGCGATTGCCACCTTGAGTCCCGCCCCGTTCAGGGAATTCTTGATTTCGTTAACCATCTTATTTTTCCTCTTTTAAAACTTTTTCGCCGGCAGCTTCGGAATCCAGGTGCAACTGGTGGCCCATCTTCTTCTGCTTGGTGAGCAGGTAGAACAGGTTTTCCTTGTTCGGCTTGACCTCGATAGGCACGCGCTCCACAATCTTGAGCCCGTAAGCCGAAATGCCCGAAATCTTGCTCGGGTTGTTTGTCAAAAGGCGCATTTCCTTCACGCCGAGGTCCGCAAGAATCTGGGCGCCGGTACCGTACTGGCGGAGGTCCGACTTGAACCCGAGGTGCAGATTCGCCTCGACCGTATCCATGCCCTTTTCCTGCAACTCGTAAGCACGCAGCTTATTGCAGAGGCCAATGCCACGGCCTTCCTGGCCACGCATGTACAGGAACACGCCGCCGTGCTCGCCGATGAACTTCATGGCGGACTGCAACTGTTCGCCGCAGTCACAGCGGAGGCTACCGAAGATATCGCCCGTAAGGCATTCGCTGTGTACACGCACGTAGACCGGCTTGCTGAAGTCGGGGTTGCCAGCGACCCAGGCCACGTGTTCCACGCCGTCGGTCTTGCTGCGGTAGGCGTAAGCCTTGAAATCGCCGTACTTGGTCGTCACGTGCGGAGCGGCCACACGTTGCACCAATTTTTCATTCTTGAGGCGGTAGTCAATGAGATCGCGGATGGAGATAATCTTGAGGTCGAACTTCTTCGCCACTTCTTGCAGTTGCGGCATACGGGCCATCGTCCCGTCTTCGTTCATGATTTCGATAAGGGCGGCCGCCGGGCGCAGGCCCGCAAGCTTCGCCAAATCCACCGCAGCCTCGGTATGGCCTGCGCGCCGGAGTACGCCCTCTTCTTGGGCGTACAGGGGCGAGATATGCCCCGGCCGCCCGAAGTCGCTCGGCTTGGAGTTCGGGTCGGAAAGTGCGAGAATGGTCGCCGCGCGGTCGTGGGCGGAAACACCCGTGGTGCATCCTTCAATTTTGTCGACCATGATGGTAAAGGGAGTCCCGAGAATCGACGTATTTTCGGCCGTCTGGCGCGTGAGGTTGAGTTCATGGCAGCGCTTGATGGGCAGCGGGCAGCAAAGCACGCCACGGCCCTCGTGGAGCATGAAGTTCACCTTTTCGGGAGTAATCTTCTCGGCAGCGATGACAAAATCGCCCTCGTTCTCGCGGTCTTCGTCGTCGACCACGATCAAAAACTTGCCGTTCTTAAAATCTTCTATGGCCTCTTCAATCGTATTAAGCAAGGTCACGTTCCTTCAGATAATTTTCAATGTACTTGCCGAGCATGTCGACTTCCACGTTCACGATGGTCCCAGCAACCCAGTTGCGCAGGTTCGTGCGGGCAAGCGTCTCGGGGATGATGCACACGCGGATGGAGTCCTCGAACTTTTCGGCCACCGTAAGGCTGATGCCGTTCAGGGAGATGGAACCGCGGCGGATAATGTAGCGCTTGAGGTCCGCAGGCATCTTGAGGTCGACTTCCACGCCCGTTTCGCGCGGAACAACCTGGATCACCTCGGTAATGCAGTCCACATGGCCCATCACGAAGTGCCCGCCCATAAAGCTGTCGGCACGGCACGGAAGTTCCAAATTGACCAATTTCCCGACCGCAGCCTGCTTGAAAGCCGTATTTTCGACCGTCTGGTGCATAAGGCAGAAAACCGCCTCGTCATCAGTACAACTTTCAATAGACAAACAAACGCCATCGTTGGCGACACTGTCGCCCAATTTGCAATTCTTGAAGAATCCCGGCGACTTGAGACGCATCGAGAGAGCATCACCACGAGCCTCTATCGAGACGATTTCGCCGGTAGATTGAATAATTCCAGTAAACATACGCGGACAAATATAGAAAAGTGGCTTTGAGGTGTGAGGTATGAGGTAGATAGTGGTTAGTGATTAGTGGTTGGTGGTTAGGAGGGAACAGGATCTAGAATCTAGAGGCTAGGGAGAAATATCACGGCGTCGCCGTCTGTTATTGACGCACGAAGTGCGTGATTCTTTTCACTAGCCTCTATTCTCTAGTCTCTCTACGACTCATTGCTCGTGCCTGGAGCCTCGAGCCTCGAACCTTAAAAGTAGGAAGTAGACAGTAGGAAGTGGTTAGTGGTTGGTGGTTAGGAGGGAACAGGATCTAGAATCTAGAGGCTAGGGAGAAATATCACGGCTTCGCCGTCTGTTATTGACGCACGAAGTGCGTGATTCTTTTCACTAGCCTCTATTCTCTAGTCTCTCTACGACTCACTGCTCGTGCCACGTGCCTACCCGCTATAATACTCCGTCAGCACGTCGGGCCCGATCATCGCGGATTCCTTGGCTACCACTCCATCCGGGAGCCCGGGGAACTTGAGGCCCGCTTTCGCTTTCCCGAATTTGACGAGACGCTCGAGCGACGCGTCAACAGACGGGTCCGTAGAGCGCCAAAGGTCAATGCGGTTCCATAGGGGCTTTTCTGGTTCCCGGGGCGCATTGAATATTTCGCGAGCAAGTGCAGCACCCGGCTCCACCATCAAGCGGTGCATACCGCGGGCGGAGAGGTTTTCTATCATAAAGTTCCAGTTGTCCGCAAACGATTCGTGCGGCAAAAGAACAAGTTCCACTCCATGCCCATAATCCCCCGTAGGCGCTGTTACCGCAGGATTTTCAAAAGCCGGCTGAGGAACACAGCTGAACACGAGAGGCTGAAGCAGTACACCTTCTGTACCGATTTGGTGCAATGCAAAGACATGGAGCAAAGCAATTTCGGACTTCGTAAATTTGTGATGCCCCGCCCAGATAACCTTGACTGGGTTATTCCCTTGAGCATAACGCACATCCAAGCGAGGATTATCGGTCAAGAGGGTCCCCGCACCGACCAGCACAGCATCGCTCATGGCGCGGAGTTCATGATTCCAGCAGTTCGCGCCCTGGCCCGTGATTCTCAACGGGAGGTGCCGCCCATTGGCGGCGATGCAGCCCATGAAACCGTCTTCCGAGACCGCAGACTTTATCTCGACAAACGTCCGTTTATTACATACAAAATAATCATACGCTTCAAAGTAGCGTTCTACTTCGCGGAAAACAGAGCGGCCTTCCAGCACCGTATCGGAATCATGCCCGCAAAAACCGAGCACACGACATTCATCCCCGTCGAGACATTCCCCCGAAAGTTCATCAAGATTCACAGATGCTGCATTAGCAGAAGCCCGTACGCATGCATCCTCGCCTTCGTAGACGACGATACCGGCATCTTCCAAAATCTGGCGGGACTTGCCGCGCACAACCGGGTTCGGGTCGGCATGTGCAAAGTACACCTCGGATATCCCTGCGTCGATGATGGCTTTTGTGCAGGGGGGCGTGCGGCCATAGTGGCAGCACGGTTCGAGCGTCACATATATGGCCGCCCCGCGGGCGAGTTCGCCCGCGTCACGCAGCGCCATGACTTCGGCATGGGCGTTGCCGGGGCGCTGCGTACGCCCCCTGCCCACGACGATTCCGTCTTTGACTACAACAGCACCCACCGCCGGGTTCGGGCGGCTGATACCAATCGAGAAGAAAGATTCTTCGAGTGCGAGTTGCAGGTAGTTCATTTGTTAGGGGATAGAGGCTAGAGAAAATGTGAGTTATGAGTTATGAGTTATGAGTTATGAGTTATGAGTTGTGAGTTATGAGTTGTGAGTTGTGAGTTATGAGTTGTGAGTTATGAGTTGTGGGCTATGAGCTATCACCTCAAAGGCGCAACGCGCCGTCCTCATACCTCAAAGCGACCGAAGGTCGCGAGCCCATACCCCAAAGGAGCAACGCGCCGAGCCCATACCTCAAACCCCAAGCGCCTGTATATAACAGGATGGAGCCTCATCCCACATTGTTACTGTTTCGGGAACGCGAGGAATCCGCCGACCACGTTGAACACGCGTTCGTAGCCGTTCTGAATGAGGAAGTTCGACACGGCCATGCTGCGCTTGCCACTGCGGCAGAAAATCAACAGGTCCTTGTCCTTCGGGAATTCACCGATACGCTGTTCGGCTTCCTGGAGCGGGATGTTGATAGAACCCGGAGCAGTGCCTTCGGCCACTTCGCCCGGAGTACGCACGTCAATCAGCACGGCACCGTTCTTCTGCATTTCAAGAGCCTGGGCCCATTCCACATTCGTGATAGTCGCCTTCGGAGCCTCGGGAGCGGGTGTCGGTTCTGCTGCCGGAGCCACCTGCGCTGCAGGCTGGGCAGCCGGAGCGGCCTGAGTTTCGGCCTTCGGCGTTTCCTTACAACCAGCGGTCATAATCATTGCAAAGAGAGAGAACATTATAATTTTTTTCATTTTATTTTTCCTTTTTTAATTAGCATCCTTGTTGGTGGACTTAAAGTCGTTACGGCCCAACAGCAGGTACAGGCACATAACACTTTGGACCAACCCTTTATCCGAAGTCAGCGGCACCGCATTAAATACAATATACTGGTCCGACGACATGTACACATCTTTCCAGGCAACGCTCTTGCGCGTATTAAAGACATCGTCAATCTTCTTGGCCACCATTGGAGAAAGTTTTTCCGAAGGCAAGGCTTCCAAAGAGGTCCCCTTGAGTTGCTCAGGATCAATTCGCATCATATCCAAGGAGAAAGCCTGGTTACACCCTTGCACGATAAAATTCCTATCTACCCAGAACGTACGAATATCGGGGAAAGACATTGCCGCGGCAAGCATAGCATCCTTTTCCTCGTCGGAACTAAACAGCGGATTGTCGAGCATCACGTCCATGCGGCGGGCAACGCCCCTATAGAACAAATGATCGTCGTCGTTCACTTCCAACTTGCAATGCAAGTCGTACCACACCATCGACTTGTCCGTACGATAGCCGCGAATCTTTGTATTGACATCCCCGTCTTCGATATTACCGGTTCTATGGTAAGCCAAGACATGCTGGTTAATCAAGTCCATAAGCACTGCATAATCCTGCGGAGGGACAAGCATGTGCAAATCGACCTCCCCCATAGGAATGGGGATTATCCGGTAACGATCACCGGATGCCTGCGTAAGGCTTGTAAGCCTATGGGTTTCAACATCAAATTTCCAAATGAAGTCTCCCGTATTTTCAAGGAGCATCCGAAGTTTCGATTCAATGTCTTCCTTGTTCTTTCTAATCTCGACTTCCTTGGATATGTTCCTAATGAAGCACACGTAATGGAATTCCACCGAAGAATAATACTTCTTGACACAGCGCAGTTCGTACCAAATCGGAGAATCGCCGCCATCGTCGTAAGAGAGCATAAAAGGCATATTCGGATGCCGGTCCGCATCCTTGAAATAGGCGCAAACGCGAATCCAATCCGCCGCAGGCAGAAAATCCTCCAAGGAACGTTCCCTGTTCAACATTCCAAAGAACGGGTCACTGGAAAAAATCGGCAAACCGTAGAGAAATTCCATCTTCGGGGAGAGAACCACGATGAACTCACCCATGTGGCCGGCAAAAAGCTTGTAAAGCTTCTGCTTTTCACGATTGTCCCGAATATAGAGAATCGCAACGGAAGATACCACAAGGAGCACACAGCACAGGAAACTCCATGCCACGGTCCAGTTGAAGGCACCTTCTACAATCATATCATCCATATCCTACAAAATAAACAATTTATTCCTCATTCCGTCAATTGCAGAGTCATTTTGCAAACGTTTTTCCCGAAAAAACACCCATGAGGGGAATCCCTCCCGATCCAGCGAGCCCACCAGCAAACCAACCTTCCCAGTAAACACACAAAAGCAAGGAAACAGAAAAGTCCGGGAATCCGTAACGGAAATCCAATCCCGCATACCGGAAACGAATTCCGTTCCCTAACCAGACCGAACTCCGGTCCGCTTCCAAAAAGAAGGAAAAACTCCCCTGTGGCTCCCAGTGCACCCCACCACGGCCATCAACATAACCGTCCATGCCATCCGTGAAACCATACACTGTCCCACCCACGGCAAAATCGCGCCACAAGAACAACACCCCGCCTTTGTAGCGGTGCCTCGCCCACTTTTCGTCCCCCGGGAGCCACTCCATCGAAAGCCCGTATGCGGTTCCCAAAACAAATAATCCCACAGGCGTTTCCATAGGTAGCGATGTTTGCAATTCCGAATACGACTGCCTATACAAGCTGTCGAGCCCATGATAAGTGCTAAAAAACGCCAACCGGAGCGGCCCGACCCCTGCTTCCCCATAACCCGCATAGGCAAACTCGTCCACATCGCCCATATCGTGCATGGCGGCAAGCGCAAACCCGGGAGCCGCCGTTCGCGCCGGAGACGAGTAAAACCCAGGCAAACCGCGAGGCGCCAAATCACCTTGTACTGTCGGCACAAAAGGGACCGGCCCACCGATTGCCCACAACTGTGTACTAAGGCCTAACCACAATACCCACGACCGACGCATAGTCCCCCACCGAAAGCGAAACATACCCCACACCCACCGAAAGTTTATCTGCCACCGGGACAACCCACCAGGAATTTGACGCCGGAGGCACGGCAAACGACCACACTTCCCGCCGGGCCGAATCAAGCAATTTGAGCGAAACGGCAAATTCGCTCTCCACCCTCACACGCAACACGTCCCTCCGCCGCCGCACAACACGCGAAGTCAGCGTATAAGTGAACGGTTTGTCGCTAAACGACGACTGCGAAGCATAACCCAAAAAGCCGGGCGTATTTTCCACGAGCATCGTGCGCGGGTTAAAACCGGCAGGGCACTTCGCCGTATTCTTGTCCCAACCAACGCTATCCACCACGGAACTGTCCACCGCAAGCAATACGGCCCCACCCGTATTGCCCAGGTAACCAAAATTGGCCTGCAAAATTCTCACGTCACGAAAACCGATAGCCGTGCGAAGCGCAAGAGTATCGCGTGTCACGAGCACACTTTCGTAAGGGCGGATTGAATCCGAAAAGTAACCGCTCCGGCCAAGGAACACCACCCGCGAAAGGGGCAGCGCATAGCGCGACCCATTGTAGATTTCAATCCACTCCGGCTCAGGTTCCGTTGGGCAATGGTGTATTTCCGAAATCACGAGCGGGGACTTTCCGCGCTGTAAAAGCAGAGTATCCAAGGAATCGTTCGACGGAGCCTCGTCGTGAGGCAGGCGCAACCTCGCCCACACGGCATCCCCGCGCAACTTCAACTTGAACGATCCCGTCACGGCAAGCGAGTCATGGCGCCACCCACCCAGTTTTCCAAGATTCAGCGATTCCACAGAAAGCCTCGACGAATCGCAACCGAAGAGCCACCCCGAAAGCGACCACTCCCCCTCACCATGTTTCGCCTTGATTCCCGAAAGCCCACAGTCGTCAAAACCGGCTTCGTAATCCGGATCCGCCGTTCCGGGCGTCCCCCGGCTAAAAGCCCACTCGTCCGTCTCGCGGACCCTCTGGAAGGCATACCCCGCTTTGGGTTTGGGGAGCACAACGGAATCCGAACACGCACCGGCCCACAATTTCCAAGTGGTCTCGCGCGAATTGGGCATGGAAAGGCTCCCGAGTGAACCGCAAGAGACATTCGGGATATCGGGACAATGCAGAGAATCGTGAACCAGCACGAACCTCGAGCCCGCTGGGTACGCAAAGGAGAGCGCAGACTTGGCCTCAAAAGCCACGAACAGGCTGTCAGCCGAAAAATCGTCAAGGCGAATTTCCACGAACTCGCCTTTATCGTCGCGGACATCGGTCGGGTCCGGGAAAAACTCCGCAAACATCGGGCAGGCAAACGCCAGCGACGGCAAGAATGGAATGAATTTCAATATTCCCCCGTGGGGAGCCCCTCACTGCCGCCGGTCAGACCAGCGCCAAGAAAACTGGCAGCGAAGGCACCTACTCGACCGAGTGGTCGTTAGGCAAAATATAGGCAAGCGGATTTACCGGGTGGTTGTTTTCCCACACTTCGTAATGCAAGTGCGGACCAACAGAGAGGCCGGTATTTCCCATATAACCAATAAGCTGGTAACGGCGAACGAACTCACCCGGCTTCACGACATACATCTGCATGTGCGCGTAAACGGACTTGAGGCCGTTGCTGTGATCCAGCAAGACATAATTCCCGAAAGACGGGCTAAGTTTCGCGATTTCGACCACGCCATCGGCCGATGCAAAAATCGGAGTCCAGCGGTCGTTGCCGATATCGATACCATTGTGCATCTTGCCCACCTCGCCAGTGACAGGGTGGACACGCGGACCAAAGGAAGATGCGTAATGCCCCTGCGTCGGGCAAATAGACGGCACAAAGCGCCAAATAGTCTGCCTCTGGTTGATATAATTCGTAAGGGAGGAGAAGGACTCGCCGTTATTGTAGAACTTGCTCTTCAGGCGGTCAGTTTCTTCTTGGAGGACGGCAGCCTTTTCAAGGACCGGCGACATGCCACGGAGCAGAAGCGAATCAGAAGCGATTTCACCACCGGTACCCATCTCGCGGGTGCCCTCGTCCGGCACAGGCAAACCATAACGCGCATGCAACCTGCGCTCGTCCCTGTAGAAGTCGTCCGAAGTCATGGACAAGTAGTCGACCGTCTCCTGAATCTTGGTGAGGTCGCGATCCAAACCACGGCGGCTAGAAAGCCCCTGTGAAAGCAGGCCATCGTACAAGGAAATGGAAACGAACTGGATAGCAAAGAGCGCAACACCGACAAGGACGACAACCTTAATCCAAGAACTTGCACGGAACAAAAATTCCGGCAAATGGATTGTTATCGAGCGAGTCGAATTCTGAAAATGTATAGTCGTCTTCGCTAAATTCACGGACTTGAAAATAGTAAAATGTTTCACAAATGTGAGCTATGTTATAATTTATCACACTTTTTTTAAAAAAACGTCAAAAAAAAAGCCGATTAAAGGCCAAATTCGCAATCTGAGAATGTTTTTTTTACAATTTTGGCAAAAAACGCCCAAAATTCTACATAATTAGATACACGAAAATCCAGCATGCTAAGCATGCTGGTTTCGTGAACAAACAACTAGGAGACCTAGAAATTAAGCAAGGGCGTTAACGACCTTGGCGGCCTTGGCCTTGTAGTTCGCAGCGCGATTGGCGTTGAAACCTGCACGGCTCTTGGCAGCAGCCTTGTCCAGCATGCTGAACAAGTTCGGCATTTCCTTGAGGGCTTCTTCCTTGGAAGCAGCCGTACGGATAACCTTGAGGCTCGAACGGATGGCGGAACGAACGGAACGGTTCATGGCATTGGCCTTTTCGGCCTGACGCAAACGCTTTTTGCAAGATTTATGTTGAGGCACCTTATTTCTCCGGGTGAAAACCTACTTAAAAATGTTGGCACAAAGTTAGTAAAAAATTTGAGAATTTCAAGGGGAGAGGCAAAAAAAGACAATTTACGAACATTTTTCGCACTTTTTACCCCCACTCCCGCCAAAAAGCGCTGCATTTCTATATTTGTCCGCATGATTGCTTTCGTAAACATCCAGGCCCAAAGAGACGCTTACCGAGAAGAACTCGAGAAAGCCGAGAAAGCAGTCCTCGATAGCGGAATATATATAGGGGGGCCGGAAGTAGCCGGACTGGAAACAGAACTTTCCGCCTACACCGGGACAAACGCCGTCACCTGCGCCAGCGGGACCGACGCGCTCACCATCGCCCTATCGGCCCTCGGCGTCCAACCTGGGGACGAGGTCGTCGTTCCGGATTTCACCTTTATCGCCCCGGCAGAATGTGTCGCAAGGCTCGGTGCCACCCCCGTATTCGCCGACATCGACCCGCGCACCCTCCAGATTTCCCCCGAAAGCGTCGAATCCCTGGTCGGCCCGCTGACGCGCGGAATCATCGCGGTCAACCTCTTCGGCCAGTGCGCCCCATACGCAGAACTCCGCCAAATCGCCAAAAGCCACGGGCTCTGGCTCCTCGAAGATTCCGCGCAAGCCTTCGGGGCCACGCAATGCGGGAAACAGGCATGCACCTTCGGGGACATGGCCATCACCAGTTTTTACCCGAGCAAGCCCCTCGGCTGCTACGGTGACGGCGGGGCCATTTTCACCACAAACAAGGAACTCGCCCAAAAAGCGCGCATGCTCGCAAACCACGGCAGCGAAGAGCGCTACCTCCACAAAGTCGCCGGCATGAACAGCAGGCTCGACGCCTTGCAGGCCGCCGTCCTCCGCGTCAAGCTCGCCCACCTGAATGCAGAACTCAAGGCACGCAAGGCCATCGCCGAGCGCTACAACGCCTTCTTCGCTAACATCGAAGGGCTCACCCCGCAGCAAATCACCGATGGCAACACGAGCACCTACGCCCAATACACGTTGCTTGTAGACAACCGAAAAGATTTTGTCGCGGCATTGGACCAGGCAGGCATTCCCCACTGCATCCACTACCCCATGCCGTTGCACAAGCAGCCTTGCTTTGCAGAACTTTCCGCACGTTATGCAGAAAACGCCGCCGACATGGCCAGCCAAAAGGCAGTCAGCATCCCCATGTGCGCTTTCACGCC
>JAEEGI010000937.1_pt1 | contig 76232 bp, 69 predicted proteins | sample 8958751 | NCBI WGS metagenome assembly JAEEGI01 (sample SAMN16246545, study PRJNA631951) | gut metagenome | biome: gut microbiome; feature: rumen; material: KS-attached | host: Bos | place: Iran: Karaj | collected 2018-10
CATCTTATCCTTGGTAAGGATGTAGAAATCCTTCAGTCTTACGTAGTCCTCTTCGTTGAAGAATCTTTCCTTCTGTACCCTTGTCATGTAGAGCATATCGAGATCTGCGATGACATCCTCGAGTTTTATCACCTCGGTGTAAGGAATGTTCATATCATTCAACATCTCGGTGATGTAATCCGGAACCTTGAGCTCGGGAGGCGAGATGAAGACGAAGCTTATACCCTCGTATCTGACAAGTGCATTGATGAGCGAGTGTACGGTGCGTCCGAACTTAAGGTCTCCGCAGAGTCCGATCTTAAATCCGCCGAGCTTTCCGTGCATGCTCCTTATCGTCATCAGATCCGCAAGAGTCTGCGTGGGATGCTGGTGTCCGCCGTCGCCCGCATTTATCACGGGGATCTCGGATTTTGAAGCCGCTACATATGCCGCACCTTCCTTGGGATGTCTCATTGCACAGATGTCGGCGTACTGTGAGATTACCTTGATGGTATCGGATACGCTCTCGCCCTTTGCCGCGGATGACGATCCGGCATCGGAAAATCCTATGACCTTTCCGCCCAGACGCAGCATTGCGGCTTCGAACGAAAGTCTTGTTCTCGTGCTGGGCTCATAGAAAGCCGTTGCGAGTATCCGTCCGTCACAGACATGTGCAAATCTTTCGGGATCTTTTTCAATCTCAGCGGCGAGGTCGAAGAGGGCATCGAGCTCCTCGGTTGTAAAATCCAGCGGACTCATCAGATGTCTCATATATGATAATACCTCCTAAAAAAAGGACTGATAAAAATATCAGTCCTCAAATGAATCAACTCTTATATGTGACCAGATCGGAAAGTTCTTTACGCTTCGGAGCTTCGGGAGCTTCGGCTGCGTAACCGACTGCAACGAGTGCGGTAAGTATCTGGCCTTCGGGAATGCCGATAACTTCAGCGGCATTGTCATCATACAGACCCATGATGACGGTTGAAAGTCCCGCATCAAATGCTGCGAGACAAAAACTCTGACATGCGATACCTGCGTCGAACATCTGCCATCCGTCGCCGAGAGGGGTGGAAGGAGAGCCGTCTCTTTCGTAACCGCTTCTCTTATCAACGATGCTGAGAGCAACCACCATGGGAGCGCCTCTCATGATGTCGCCGTTCTTCGCCCAGAGGTTGGTGCAGTCTGCCAGCTTGTCCTTTGCTTCTCCGGTAAGAACCGTATAACGGGTCACCTGGGTGTTCTTCCAGCTGGGAGCAAAGCGGGCGGTATCGATAACGGAATCGATAAGCTCTTTGGAAATCTCTTTGGAAGCATCGAATTTACGTACACTGCGACGTTCTTTGATACATTTTACTGTTTCCATGGAGTACCTCCTGCTCAAAACTTTTCACGCAAAATTTTAACATCAGGAGCGCTCCATTTCAATCGGAATCTTTTCTTTAATATTGTTATGAATTGTGATATATTTAACTATGTATAGATATGGGTTTTTGTACAGAATTCACATCCGTGAAAGGAGGAAGACATGGGCTTTTTGAAAAAGCTTGGTATCGGGCTTACGGCCGTCATAGCTGCCCTTTGTCTTTTTGTTCTGTTCTGTGCATTCAATCCTTCCTTTACGGACAAGATAAGTAAGACTCTTTACGGTGAAAACGGAGAGGGCGGTATCATCGGATCGGATGCCGAAAGCCAGATCCTTCCCGGAGTAAATCCCGATGCACTGCCCGTGCAGTCCGGAACCGTAAACGATCTTATTCCCTATACTCCTTACAACGGGACGATCACGACTATTCCCGACAATGTGGTCGGAAGAAGCGGACTTACCCCCGTTGAAGGAACACAGACCGAGCTCAGCGATGCGCAGGCCAAGGATGTATCCGGAAGCATCGATAAAGGTTCCGACGGTTCGGACCTTGCGTTTGATCCGGAAATATATCCTTACTATGCAATGCTCGATTCGAACGGTCAGGCGCTGTATAAACAGATCTATGCCAATGCGTGTGATCTTGTTTCTTCCTTTGCACCATGCACGGATGTAAAGGCGGATGCCGTACAGTATGTTTTCGAGGCCGTATTCGGAGATCATCCAGAACTCTTTTACGTGCAGACCGCTTATACGGTGAAATACACCGGAGATAAGAAGGTCGTGGAGATAGATCTCAGCTATTACACCATCGCCAACGATCTGGAAAATGCCAGGGCGATGTTCGATGCGGCCGCAACCGCGATAGAAGAAGGCGCAAGACAGTTCCCCGATGATTACTCCAGGGAAAAGTATGTGCACGATGCGCTTATCCAGACCGTCACTTATGATGCGGGAGCTTCTATGGATCAGAGCGCATATTCCGCACTGGTCCAGGGCAGGAGCGTTTGCGCAGGGTATGCAAGGGCATTCCAGTACATCTGCCAGAGGCTCGGTATTCCGGCATATTACTGTGCGGGATCGTCGGGCGAGGACCATGCCTGGAATATTGTTAAGCTCGGCGACGGTTTTTACAATGTGGATGTCACCTGGGACGATTCGGAGAGTCCTTCCTATGACTATTTCAACCGTACTGACGGAGACTATGCGGGCACACATGTAAGGAAGAGTCTTTCGATCTACCTTCCCGCATGCCGGGGAACCCAGTACAGGGGCCTTGAAAGCTCATCACCCGCGACCGCCGATGCAGGTGAACAGACTGCTGATGACGGTACCGGAACGGGATACGAAGGATACGATCCCTACTTTGATCCGTATATCAATAACGATCCTACGGTACCTCTCGATTATGATTCGGAGCATCCCGCGGATGTTTCGGGAAATAACGGAACCGGCAATAACACTTCAAATGTCGATCACTCGAATGCCGCTTCGCAGCTTGCGGTATTCGGATTAAAGGAAAGCGATGCGCTCACCACGCTCTCCGATTATTATGCGGACTGCAAGATACAGATGGTTTCATGCGGAATGGGAGATCACTGTTTCTACAATGTGGTACCCGTGGAGCTGTACAGGACGATAGAGAGTGAGTACGGAAAGGGTAATTACAGAACGGGATATTTTGATTCCGCTCTGAAAACCATAGGAGCTTCCAACTGTAACATAGTCATTCAGGCGGAAAGACTCGGCGGAGGCTATTACAGGATCTGGCATAATATCTATGTATGGTAGATGCTGACGGAGAATAATATGCAGGAGTTTATTTTATTCAACATAGGCGTGGACTGCTTTGCGATGGCTGTAATGCTCATCATTCTGTTCACGTGCATAACAAGCTTTGACAATACCCAGGATGTAAGGTTCATGAGATGGACCTTTATCCTGCTTACATCAACACTGTTCTTCGACCTGGTCCAGTGGTGCATCGAAAATTCTCCCGGCAGCAATATTCATCTGTATATGCATCTTGATGTCACGGCATATTATCTGTCACAGATACTTTCGGTCATTGCCTGGGGAGCTTATGTTCACTACAGGGTGACCGGCAAAATGCGTACCAGGAATGTCAGGATCGCGGCTGTGTATGTTCCTTTCGGCATCACTCTTTTGCTCATGATAATCAATCCTTTTACGGGAGCGGTATTTAATATCACCGAAGCCAACGGATACGTAAGAGGCCCCCTGAGCAATCCTATCGCGCTTCTTGTCATGGGATATCTTCTGGGAATAAGCTTATGGGTTCTTTACAAGAGGACTCAGGAGAAGCTTGCAAGCACCAAGAGAGAGTATCTGATACTTGCGGGATTTGTCGTTGCTCCTTTCGTGGGTGCGGTCATCCAGCTTCAGATGTACGGCATCAGCCTTATCTGGCCGCTTACCAGTATCAGCATGCTGCTCCTTTACATCAACAGATCCAGGGATGAAATATCGATCGATGCGCTCACCGGTCTCAACAACAGAGGCAGCCTCGATAAGTATATGCTTGAAAGAATTCATCCCGAATCCGAAGAAAGACTTACGCTCATCCTTATGGATGTGGATAAGTTCAAACTCATCAACGATAACCTCGGACATGACATGGGTGACGTCGCCCTAAGGGAAGTATCCGAGATCATCAGAAAGTCATTCTCCCAGGGACATAACTTCCTTTCGAGATACGGCGGAGATGAGTTTGTAGTGATCGTTCCGCAGGTTGACGATCCGAGAATGATCGACAGTTATATGATGGCTCTTAAATCAAATCTCGAAGAGTTCAACTCAGGCAAGTCATTCCCCATGGCTCTCAGTATAAGCTGCGGAACCGCGTTCTATCCCAAAGATAATATCAAGAATCCCGAGGATCTGCTCAAAGCGGCAGATGCGCAGATGTACGAAGAGAAGGAACGTCATCATGCCGAGCTCGGATTCAAGAAATAAATAAACGGAGAAATCAAAATGAGTGAAATCGAAACACAGCAGTCACAGGCGCCCGCAAAGAAGGTAATGCTTTCGGGCATCCAGCCCAGCGGAGATCTTCATCTGGGCAATTACCTCGGAGCGATCAAGAACTGGGGCGCAAGAAGTGAAGAATTCGACTGCTTTTACTTTATGGCAGATCTTCATACCATTACCGTAAGACAGGAGCCCGCAGAACTCAGGAGAAGAACTCTCGAGCAGCTTGCCCTGTATATCGCATGCGGACTCGATCCCGAAAAGAATACTCTTTTCATCCAGTCACAGGTTCCCGCACATGCACAGCTCGGATGGGTGCTTCAGTGCTATACCATGTTCGGCGAGCTTACGAGAATGACACAGTTCAAGGATAAGTCCGAAAAGCACAAGGACAATATCAATGCCGGACTTTTCGCATATCCTTCACTGATGGCTTCAGATATCCTTCTTTACAGACCGGATTTTGTTCCCGTAGGAGAGGATCAGAAGCAGCATGTAGAGCTTACAAGGAACATTGCCATCCGTTTCAATTCCGTATACGGAGATGTGTTCAAGATCCCCGAGCCTTATATCGCCAAGACCGGTGCAAGGATCTACGGACTCACCACACCCGATTCCAAGATGAGCAAGTCCATACCCGAGGGCTGCGTATTCCTCATGGACGATCCCGATACCATCGCTCGCAAGTTCAAACGTGCGGTCACGGATTCCGACACGGAAAAGTGTGTAAGATTCGACAAGGAGAATAAGCCCGGAGTATCGAATCTTATGAATATCTATTCGACCGTAACCGGCAAGAGCTTCGAAGAGATCGAAAAGGAATTCGAAGGAAAGGGATACGGCGTGTTCAAGCCTGCGGTAGGAGAGGCCGTAATCGAGACACTCCGTCCCATAAGGGAAGAGGCATCCAGGATCATAAAGGACAAGGCATACCTGGAGTCCGTTTACAAGGAGGGTGCGGCCAGGGCATCGAGAGTTGCGGACAAGACTCTTTACAAGGTTTACAAAAAAGTAGGATTCGTATTACCTAAATGATCCGCTTTCTGATACAGAAAATTAAACAAAAGGGTCTTCGCACCGTCATAAAACTCGGTTTTCTGAGGATAAGACATTTTTTCAGGATGATCTTTACCGGAAGCAGCGTAAAGAAAGCTTTTCTTGTCTGCATAGGTAAGATCAAGCCTGTTCCCTATGACGAGCTTGTAAGGCAGAGAGAAGCGCTGGTCCGGCATCCTGACGATCTGTCTTACAGACCGCTCGTTTCATTCATCATTCCCGTTTACAACATCGAAGACAGATTCTTAAGACCCTGTCTTGATTCTTGCATGTCCCAGACCTATGAGAATTTCGAGGTCTGTATTTCCGATGACAATTCAAGTCTTCCTTCGGTAAAGGAAACACTTTCCGAATATGAAGCAAAGTACGACAATTTCCATGTTGTTTACAGAAGCGAGAACGGAAGGATCTCCGAGAATACCAACTCGGCTCTTTCGATCGCAAAGGGTGAGTTCATCGCACTCGTGGATGATGACGATACGCTCGAGCCTTATTCGCTCCTTGAGATGGTGCGATACCTGAATGACCATCCGGATACCGATATGGTCTATTCCGACGAGGACATGCTCTCCGAGGACGGAACTCTGAGGCATGATCCCAAGTTCAAGCCCGACTGGTCACCCGATTCGTTCATGTCGATAATGTACACCTGTCATCTCTGCATGATCAGAAAGAGTATGGTCGACAAGGTCGGCGGATTCGATAAGAGATTTGACGGAGCGCAGGATTACGATCTTGTGATGCGTATTTCGGAGATCACAGATAAGATAGGACATGTTCCCCAGGTCCTGTACCACTGGAGGGAGATAACCGGTTCCACCGCACTTGATATGGGTGCAAAGGAATACTTAAAGGATGCAAGCGTAAACCTTAAGAAGGAAGCACTTGAAAGAAGAGGCTTCAAAGGCGATATAGTCTGGTGCCCCTTAAAGGAAGTCGTTCAGTGTTACCCCGTTTATGCAACATCCGATGACGACCTCGTCAGTATAGTCATTCCTTCCAAGGACAATTACAAGGTGCTGAAGAGATGTATCGACAGCATTCACGGCGTGGCAGCAGGCGTAAGGTACGAAGTCATCGTTGTCGACAACGGTTCCGACGAGAAGAATAAAGCTAAGTATGAAAAGCTTCTTTCAGACTACGGCGATTCATATTTTCACGAACCCGAGCAGTTCAATTTCTCGAGGATGTGCAACAAGGGCGCATCTCATGCCAAAGGAAATATCATTCTTTTCCTGAACGACGATATAAAGGTGGCAGGTGATAACTGGCTTGGGGTAATGGCGGGACATGCAAAGCTTCCCCATGTCGGAGCGGTCGGATGTAAGCTCTATTATCCCAAGGGGCATGCCATCCAGCACTGCGGCGTAGTCAATACCGCGGCAGGTCCCGGACACGCATTCTACGGAATAGAGGATACCGGAGTCGTAATGTACGGCGGAAGAAATCTTCTCCCCTACAACTTCAGCGTTGTGACCGGTGCCGCACTTATGATGGAAGCATCGAAATATAAAGAGGCAGGGGGCTTTGATGAATCCTTTGCCGTGGCTTATAATGATGTTGCATTATGCTTTTCGCTCCTTGAACTCGGTTATTACAATGTCCTAAGACCCGATGTGGCGCTTACGCATTACGAATCGGTAAGCCGCGGACTGGATGCCGAGAACAGCGAAAAGACAAAGCGCAGGATCGCCGAGATGGAGAGACTGTACGAGATCCATCCTTCCATGAAGGGCTTCGATTCCTGCTACAATCCCAATTTTAAGAATGACAACGCGGACTACAGATACGAGTAACGGGTTTTCAGAAACGGAGGTTTGCCATGGCACTTAATGACGGTTGTGCATCACTTGAAGAAGCTGTAAACGCTTATATTTTCAAAAAGACGGAAGACAACAACCTTAAGCTCAGGGAAGAACTCGTTTCCTTCATCAACAGAAACGATACCGTTCTTACATCCGTCAGGATCCTTAAAAAGGGTGCAAGCTTTGATGATGTTGCGGATGAAAAGAATGCCGACGGATCGAGACCCATTTCCATCAGCCTTGTCGGTGCAAGCGACGGTGCATGGATCCCCGCATTTACATCCAACGAGCAGAAGACTCTCGGTGCGGGACACGAGCTTCTTGAGACCGGTATCATCTGGCTTCTCGACTATGCTCTTTCCGTTAATGATGTAAAGGGCGTCACCATCAATCCTTTCGGCGAGCAGCTCAATCTCGACCGCGATTCGATCAGAACCCTCCTTCGCGCAGCCAATGTCGAAGCGGGTCTGGGCAATTCCGAGGACTGACGGCTGAGTGACTGTGATCCCGGAGGATATCATATGCATGAGGACAGATACAGAGGAATAGATTATCCCAAGAGGGAAGCGAGCGAAGAGTTCATAAACGAGGTCATAGCACATCTCGACAATGAGCTTGAGATCGGTGCGGTCAAGATGACCGTGGAGATGGACGACCACCAGGAAGAGCACTCCAAGGTCTCGCATAAATGCTCCAAAGCCTACGGGCGGGAGGCGACCACGATGATCGCACAGCTCGACATGATCCACGACATGTACCTGTCGGAACTTGAAGACGAATAACCAACCGGGACGGCTCCGCCGTCCCGATTTTTTGTGAACGAGGGGACGGTTCCGGTGTTCCCTGTATACTTTGTCCGCGGGTGACGCGAATGTATGTGAATTCGAGACTTCGTCGTCTGCGTTAGAAACGGCCGCCTGGCCTGAACGAAGTGAATGGCCTGCGGCATGAGATGAAGCTAATGTCGAACAAGTTTCGCGCTTGACGACGAAAAGCGAGAATTCGCATACATTCGCGTCATCCGCGAAATACAGAATAACGGAAACGCCGGAACCGTCCCCCTGTTTTGCACGGGTGAACATGGCGGAAGGGAGCTGACGGGTATTTTAGAAAAGTTTTAGAACTCGGAAAATGCAGTAAATACAAGGGTTTGCGGCACTTTGTTAGCACTCTTTTGACTTGAGTGCTAATTTTTTATTGACTTTGCGCGGGTGGGGTCCTAATATAGTGTTTGTTGAAGAAATGCGGCGAAAATTACCGCGTTTAAGGAGGCGTATATTATGAACGAAAAAATGGGAAATCTTTCGATAGACAGCGAAAATATATTCCCGATAATCAAGAAATGGATGTATTCGGACCACGATATTTTCTATCGTGAGCTTGTTTCGAACGGATGCGATGCCGTTACCAAGCTTAAGAAGCTCGACATGATGGGTGAGTATGAGCTTCCCGAGGGCTTCAAGGGCAGAATAGATGTGCAGGTGGATCCTTCCGCCAAGACCATTACCATTACAGATAACGGACTCGGCATGACCGCCGATGAGGTTGAAGAGTATATCACCAAGATCGCATTTTCCGGCGCTACCGATTTCATCGAAAAGTATAAGGACAAGAGCAATTCGGACCAGATCATCGGACATTTCGGACTCGGATTCTATTCCGCATTCATGGTCGCAAATGAAGTCCATATCGATACCCTTTCCTACAAGAAGGATGCGAAGCCCGTTCACTGGGAGTGCGACGGAAGCACCTCATACAGCATTAAGGACGGCGACAAGGCTGAGGTCGGAACCACGATCACTCTTTTTGTAAACGAGGACTGCCTTGAGTTCTGCAATGAGTACAAGGCAAGGGAGGTTCTCAAGAAGTACTGCGGCTTCATGCCTACCGAGATCTACCTTACCAAGAAAGATGACGATGCTACCGAGACCATCGACCTCGAGGATAAGAGAGACGATGATGTCGTAGTCGAAGAGATCCATCCCACGGTAGAAAAGAAAGAAGACGGAACCGAGGAGGTTAAGGGCAAGGAGCGTCTTAAGATCAAAAAGCGTCCCGAGCTTATCAACGAGACCAATCCCCTTTGGGCAAGGAATCCTTCCGAATGCACCAAGGAACAGTATCTCGAGTTTTACCGCAAGGTATTTCAGGATTATAAGGAGCCTTTGTTCTGGATCCACCTGAACATGGATTATCCCTTCAATCTCAAGGGAATCCTTTACTTCCCCAAGATCAATATGGAGTACGATTCTCTTGAGGGAACCATCAAGCTTTACAATAACCAGGTATTCATCGCGGACAACATCAAGGAGGTCATTCCCGAATTCCTTATGCTCTTAAAGGGTGTCATCGACTGTCCCGACCTTCCTCTGAACGTATCGAGAAGCGCGCTTCAGAACGACGGTTTTGTCACCAAGATCTCCGAGTACATCACCAAGAAGGTTGCCGAGAAGCTTTCCGGAATGTGCAAGACCGACAAGGAAGAGTACGAGAAGTACTGGGATGACATCGCTCCCTTCATCAAGTTCGGATGCCTCAAGGATGACAAGTTCTGTACCAAGATCAACGACTACATCCTCTTCAAGAATATCGACGGCAAGTATTTAACTCTTCCCGAGTGCCTTGAAGTAAAGCCCATCGACACGGAGGATGAGGACGGCGAGAAGACAGAGGGAGAGACCGAAGAGAAGGCTTCCGAAGCTGATGCAAAGGAAGACAAAGCGGAAGATGAAAAGAAGGAAAAGACCATCTACTACGTCACCGATCCCACCCAGCAGAGCCAGTACATCGCAATGTTCAAGGCTGCCAAGATGGATGCGGTCATCCTTACACACAATATCGATATGCCTTTCATCCAGCAGCTTGAGAGCAAGAATGAGGGCGTAAGGTTCAAGCGTATCGATGCCGATGTCACCGATGCAATGAAGACCAAGACCTCCAAGAAGACCGAGGAAGAACTCGGAGAGCTTACCAAGACTGTTGAGAGCATAATGAAGAAGGTTCTCAAGAAGGACAAGATCACTGTCAAGGTTGAAAAGCTCAAGAACAAGAAGGTCGCTTCAATGCTCACCCTTTCCGAAGAGACCAGACGTATGCAGGATATGATGAAGATGTATGCCGCAAGGGGCATGGATATGGGTGATTTCGGAAGCGAAGGAGAGACTCTCATCCTCAATGCCGGACATCCCCTCGTCAAGTATGTCACCGAGCATGAGGACGGTGAAAATACCCGCCTTATCTGTGAGCAGCTTTACGATCTTGCCAAGATACAGCAGGCACCTCTTTCCGCAGACGAAATGGCAACTTTCATCGCAAGAAGCAACGACATTCTGATGCTTCTCGCAGACGAAAAATAAAAGTCAAAAAATACTCAAAAGCCCCGTATTTTACGGGGCTTTTTTGTTTACTAAATTCAGAAAATTTGCTATAATTTCAGTAACTTTGTGAATGCATGGTGAGGGGTAAATGCGCCGGGTTCTTTCGAGGATTTTACAGGGCAATTACACATCTGAAGATCTGTCTCTTGATTTTTCCTGTTCCAGGATCGAGCTTGATATTCCAATGGGGGAGGAATATGAAGGGTCATTTCACGTTTATTCGCCGGCGGGTACCGTTCCCGAAGGAAAGGTCATATCCTCGGATCTGAGACTTGAACTTGTTTCCGACACCCTTACCGGTTCCGATTCAGAGATCACATATCTTCTCAAAAAAGAATACTGTAACGAAGGAGACACCATCAAAGGTGTATTTTCCGTTATCTCAAATATGGGAGAGTACTATATCCCTTTTTCCGTTAACATCATCAGGCCCGTTCCGGATTCTTCCATCGGGCCCGTTAAGAATCTTTTCCATTTCACCAATCTTGCAAGGGCAAACTGGGATGAAGCCGTCGAGCTTTTCTATTCCAGGGAGTTTCCATATGTCATAGCGGATTCCGATACGCAGACCAAGCTTTCATACAAGGCTCTTTCGCACAAGCGCGGATCCGAGCAGGGTGTTGAGGAATTCCTTATCTATGCCGGCAAGAAGAACCGCGTCACTTACAATTACCGCGGCGGTGAGATCAATGTGAATGTATCCGCAAGGAACAGAACCTCCGATCTCAAAGAGATAAGCATTGAGATAAATAAGGACGGCTGGGGATATACGAATCTTTCCGTAAAATGCGAAGGCGGATTTATATTCACCGAAACCAAGTCACTTTCATCAGCGGACTTTTCCGGCAATATCTGTCCCCTGAGATTGTTCGTCGATCCTTCCGGATGTGCGCCCGGACTTCACCCCGGCAAGGTCATTCTTTTTAATTCATATACCGAGCTGGTCATCCCCGTATGGCTCAGCATTGACAGAGGCGTCGGAAGCACCAAGACACAGCGTGCGAGAAAGAACCTTTCCATCAGGGTTACCGAATGCTATATCCGCAGCATACTCGGTCTTACGAGCGGAAGCTCATTCATTGCCGAGATGGGCAGACTCATCGACCAGATGCTCACTCTCGACGAATACGATATAACCGCGAAGCTCATGCAGGCACACCTTCTCCTTATCCAGGGAAGGGACAGTGAAGCCGAGTGGACCTGCAGATATGCAAGTGAGCTTCTCGAAAAGAACGAAAGAGGACGTGCAACCAATTCCAGGACCTTTGTCCTTGATATGGCATACCTTGATTATCTGAGCACCTCGCTTCCCAACGAGACGGTCGCAAAGCGTTCACGCAGGCATCTCGACGATATGTCCAAACGCTTCAGCGATGACTGGAGGGTAAGATGGCTTCATGCGAAGGTGCGCTTCCTTGAAAACGGCGATGCCGAAGGCATGTGGAATGCGATGAGGAAGCTCTGCGAAGAAGATTGCAACAGCCCTGCCATATTCGCGGAAGGAACAATGCTTCTCAAGGACAATCCCAGGCTTGCATCTGAGCCTGACAGATATACCCTTCAGACGATCCTTTTCGGACTGAGGAAGAATGTTCTCGGAGAGGAGATGAAGGAGAACCTTCTGTATATCTCCGGAAGGAGCAGGACCGCGCTTCCGCTTCTTTTGAAGGACCTTGAAGCGATGTATACGGTAAGTCCCGATAACCGCATACTCGAAGAGATATGCTCACAGCTCATCAGAAGCTTCAGGCGTGACAGCGAGGCCGCAGCATGGTACAAGAAAGCAACACTTGAGGATATAAGGCTCACCAATCTCTATGAGAATTACGTCATGAGTCTTGATGAGGATTCCTTTGACGATATCCCCATGAACGTCCTTAAATATTTCTCCATGTCCGATACGCTCGATCCTCTTCATACCGCGTATCTGTATCACTATGTGATCAGACATAAAAGAGAGCTCGGAAACCTCATGGAGGTTTATCAGCCCAAGATGGAGAGCTTTGCGATGGACCAGATCTCAAAGGGTATCATCACAAGACATCTTGCGGCCGTTTATTATGACGTACTCAGCCCCGCATCGCTTGACAGGAGCAATGCGAGGATCTTTGCCGACATGCTCTTCTCAGTATGGCTCCAGTCATCGGATACCAGATTCGCCAAAGCGTATGTTTACCAGAAGGGCTTTAAGCACCCCTGGGAATACAAGCTCGGAGAAGGCGGAGGCTGGATATCCGTTTACGGCAGCGATTATGTGATCGCGCTCGAGGACGCGGCAGGAAACAGATATGTAAAGAGCGGGGATTATACTCTTGAAAAGCTGATGCTTCCCGGCAAGTTCCTGAAGGCGGTTTCCGACTGCGTATATGACAATGACAGATTCAATATGATCACTCTGTCATCCTCCAAAAAGGATGAAAGGATCGATGACAATAACATACTCAGATATCAGAATCTGGCTGCTTCCGAGGAACTTGAAAGAAGCACTGCGGATGAGTACCTGTTAAAGCTCCTCGATCATTTTGCTCAGAAGGGTGACCGTTCTTCACTTATAACCGGCCTTAAGCACGCCCGTCCCGAACTCATGACTCCGGCGAACAGATGTGAGGTCATGAGACTCATGCTGATGACGGCCGACTATAGGCCTATCTACGATATCATCAAAAACTGCGGCCCGTATTTTGCGGATCCCAGATATATGCAGACATTCCTTGACAGGCAGCTGTCAGAGCCTTCAGAGGAAGAAGATCCTATCCTTACCGCTTCGGCTGTCTATTGCATCAGTCTGGGCAAAAAGGACGGAATAATCCTTTCGTATCTTTCGAAGTATTACCGCGGGCAGTGCAAGGATCTCAGGAATATCTGGAAGATGGCCGGCGGATACGGAGTTGACCGAAAGAGCCTTGAAGAGAGGATGCTTGTCCAGATGCTCTACAGCGGAGCGTTCGTCGGTGAAAGAAATGAGATATTCACCGATTACCTGACACAGTCTCCGGACCCCGAAGTGGTCAAGGCATTCCTTCTCCAGTCGTGCTACGACTACTTCGTACACGAGAAACTTATATCTCCCGGTGTCTTCGACGAACTCGGAAATCTTTCGAGCGAAGGAGAACAGTTCCCCAAGGAAGCCGCACTCGCATACCTCAAATATTATTCCGAGAATCCCAAGGAGATCACTGATGACATCCGTGTCAGGATCATCAAGCTTCTCGGCATGATGATGAAGGAGAGGATCCATCTCGGAATGTTCCAGAGTTTTCTTTCGGAGGATTCGTTCCCCGAAGGCGAACTCAGGATGAAGCTCCTTGAAGTCCTCGATGTCATGTGCGACAGGACGATCATTGATTACAGGGCATCCGAAGGAAATACCGCGATCATCCATTACACATTCGCAAGCGAATCCGGCGAGACCGGTAAGTACAGGGAAGAGCGTATGAGGGAAGTGTGCGGAGGCGTATGCTTCAAAGAATTCATCCTCTTTTTCGGAGAATGCGTACAGTACTACATAACCGAGGAAACCGGAAATACTTCCGAACTCCGTACGAGCGGAGTGCTCAGGAAAAATGACGTCCTCGGGCCCACCGAAGGAACAATGTTCGGACTGATATCCGATATGCTCGTCAGCAATACCCTTCAGGACGGCGAGACCTTCGACAAGCTTTACGACGAATACTATCAAAAGGAGTACATGAACAAGAAGTTGTTCAGTCTGGAGTGATATGTTAAAACTTCCCGGCGGCTTCGGCGGCAGCGGAAAAAGGTATATTGTGGGATTTGACATCGGCGATTCATCCTGCGGGATCAGCTACAGTTCTGATCACGGAGAGATCCGTACCGTTTCTCTTGTTGCGGGTTCCGAGGAGTATGTCATTCCCATGGCTCTGTCAAAGAGGCACGGAGCCGGTCAGTGGTTTTTCGGCAAAGAAGCATTTGCTTCATCCGATGCCGGAGAGAGCGTGCTTGTGGAAGATATCTACAGAAAGGCACTTGATGGTGAGGACACGCAGATCGACGGGCTTGTCTACAGCGCGGATTCGCTTTTCACCCTTTACCTGAAGAGAGCATTCGGACTTCTCCAGAATGTGGGATCATCCGACAGAATGGAAGCCGTCATGTTCACGCTTCCTGAGGTCACAACAGATGCGATGGATCTTATCAGGGAATCGATGAGGAGCCTTCACATCAAGACCGACAAGGTCTATTTCATGACCCACTCGGAGAGCTTTTATCATTACGTATCGCACCAGGGCGAAGACAAGATCTACTCCAACCCCATGCTCTTTACCGTTGACGAAAGAAAGCTCTGCATGACAAGCCTTCCCGTCAACAAAAATACCAGACCGCAGGTCGTACATGCCGACACAACGTATTTCGAACTTCCCCAGGGAAGGGGAACGCTTCCCGACGAATTCGATGCGATACTGTTCAAGGCGGTGCAGAGCGGATGTTCGTTCGGACGCGATTACTCTTACTATCTTGTCGGAGAGGATTTTGACAGCGAAGGGCTGCCCAATTCGCTCAAGTATATGTGCAGCAAGGGCAAGGTGTTCGGAGGAACCAATCTCTTTTCCAAGGGAGCCGTTTATGCACTCCTCGACAAGAACCTTCTTTCGGACGGACGTCCGGGAAAGGAACCCGTAGCAGCGGAGCATCCGGATCATATCTTCCTCGGAGACGATAAGCTTTCGAGCAATATCGGAATGCATCTTCTGAGTCAGGGATCCGACGTGTACTACGCGCTTCTCGATGCGGGTACCTGCTGGTATGAAGCGGAATCTTCGGTTGAGTTTTATATCTCGGGCGGAAATGAAGTCACACTTTCCGTTTCCTCGATAACCGGAGGCGGTAATTCCGACGTTATCATCACTCTCGAAGGCTATGAGGGAGAACTTACAAGAATGAAACTGAGCGCATCGATGTCAGCGATCAAAACGCTCAGCGTGGTAATAGAAGATATGGGCCTCGGTGCATTTACGCACACCAAGGCCAACACTTGGGAAGAGGAGATCACATTACCGTAATGGCATCAAGGATTTCACTCGGAATAGGAATATACTCACAGGTTCCCTATGTGATACCCGGAATCGAGATACCGGTTTATTGCATAGAGGAGCTTTGCGTTGCATTCCGCGAAAATGCCGTGCTGATCGATGACCAGATAATGAACAAGAATCTTCTCGAATGGATCTACAGGGATCTCGGACTCCGCGAGCTTGCGGATGCTCTCATGGGTATCCTGAACGGCAAAGCAGGTCTCGGAGATTTCTGCAGATATATTCTCGAGTACACCGGTCTGTTTGAAAGAAGCGTTGTGTTCGAAACTGTCAAAACGCTTACAATGGGCGCCGGAATGTCGGTTATGGAGCGCCAGAAAAAGCAGGCCGATACCCTTGCCGAATCGGGCAATTACGAAGCGGCGATCCACGCCTACAGGAACATCATAGACAAGTGGAGCACGGAAGGGAGCGATAATTCTCCCGTGAAGACTGCATTTATGGGAAGCATATATCACAATCTCGGATATTCGTATGCGGGAATGATGAAATACCGCCTTGCCGCGGAGAGCTTCAGAAAGGCTTTCGAATACGATCCGACCCAGGCGCACCGCCACAGCTATATCGCAGCACTCAGACTTTCCATGAGCGGAACTCAGTTCATCAAATATGTTGCGGAGAATCAGGATCTGGGTCCCGATTCCATCGCCATCGAAAGTGAGATGGACGCTCTTAAGAAGGAATACGAAGCATGCGGCGAAGGCATCTCCCATATGATCATGAAGAATATCAGACAGCAGATCGCCGAGGATGACGAACACGCTGATAACGAGCATATCCTTGAAGGCCTCAAGGAGAAGTACAGAAGCATGGTTCCGGTGAACTAAATGGGATTTTTTAAGGATCTTTTCAAAAAAGCATCACGCGCCGTGTCTTCCTTTGACGAAAGTGAGAATGAAGACATAGTCTATGACCGCGAAGGTATTGACTTTCACGATCAGCAGCAGCGTACCAGATACATCGCGGAATGCCTTGAGCAGATAGCGGAGGGCAGCCGCGAGATGGATATGCTGAAGGGCGAGTATGAAAAGGTAACCTCGTATCTTAAGGACATGGAGGAGATAGAAGCTCTTCCGGATGCCCAGAGAGCCGAGGTTAATTCAGTTGCAAGAAAGCTTCTTTCCTATGAGAGCGACATCGAGAAGTTCCGTACCAGAAAGTCACCTCTCACGGACGAACAGTTTGCTTCGCTCAGACGCAGGGAGAATGAAATAGAAGGCGGTCTTGCATCCATCAGGGAAAATGAGCGCATGGCAGTTCTTATCAAGAAGGACTTAAAGCGTCTTGACGGCGAAAGGAAGGCGGTCGCATTCAGAAAGAGCGAGCTTAAGGATTCAATGGAGAATCTTCGCGGAATGGCTGTGATATTTACCGCAGCGGCCGCGGGCCTTATGGTCATACTTGCCGTCATGCAGTTCGCTTTCGATATGAACGTTTATATAGGATATTTCCTTTGCATCGCCACGGCAGCAGTCGCAATAACCGTTGTATGCGTGAGATACATCGATGCCGACAAGGAGCTCGGCCGGGCTTCGGGTAATATGGGCAAGCTCATCCAGCTTCAGAACACGGTCAAGATCAGATACGTCAATAACAGGAACCTCCTGTCATATCTTTACATCAAATACGAATGCAAGAACGGACAGGAACTTGAGCAGCTCTGGGGAATGTACAAGCAGGAGGCCGAGGACCGCAGGCAGTTCAACGAAAATACCGCAGGCCTTCATCAGGCCAAGGAAGACCTCATAAGACTTCTTGCAAGGTATCATGTGACCAGTCCCGCCAGATGGATCGACCAGCTTGCGGCTCTTCTGGATAAGAGGGAAATGGTCGAGCTCCGCCACGGACTTATCCTGAGACGTCAGGCTCTCCGTGAACAGATCGACTACAACGAAACCAGGGCACGCTCCGCCAAGGACGAGATCACAGGAGTCGCCAAGGCCTATCCGATGTACGCGGAAGAGATCCTTGAAATGACGGAAAAATTCGATCCCGAAAACGAACTGTGATCACGGATGTGCTGCCAAGGGGCATATCACGGGCACAGGCACCGGTATTTTGCTTTTCGGCTCATTGGCCGTTCGCTAAGCCGTTCTAAGGAATGCATATACACAAATGGCTCCGCACCGCCGGCATTCGACATCCTGTCTCAGTGCCGGCTGATTTCGCCATCCGGGCGAAATTGTGCTCAGTGGGATGCATTCCTAAGAACGGCTAAGCTTACTCTTAAATCGCCGAAACCCAAAATCCCGGCACCTGTGCCCTGGGATATTGTTTTTGGGTCAGAATACGTTCCGGGTTCGAGGATATTTGCAAGAATAAATAGAAAAGTGTATAGTATTTTGGTCTTTGTAAAGACCGTTTGGAGGAGATAGAAAATGGAAGAACTTAAGCCGGTAAAAGCAGGAAAAGTAAGAGAAATCTATGATAACGGGGATTCCCTCATCATGGTGGCAACCGACAGGATCAGCTGTTTCGACGTGATCCTTCACAATATCGTCACCAAGAAGGGCACCGTCCTTACCCAGATGTCGAAATTCTGGTTCGATTATACGGGGGACATCGTTCCCAACCATATGATCACCGTTGATAACAACGAGATGCCCGAATTCTTCAGACAGCCTCAGTTTGTCGGTAATTCAATGATGTGCAAAAAGCTCGAGATGCTTCCCCTTGAGTGCATCGTAAGAGGATATATCACCGGAAGCGGCTGGGCTTCTTATCAGAAGAACGGCACCGTTTGCGGCATCAGGCTTCCCGAGGGACTTAAAGAGAGCGAGAAGCTCCCTGAGCCTATCTACACCCCTTCCACCAAGGCTGAGATCGGCGATCACGACGAGAACATCTCTTATGAGCAGTCCATCGCACATCTCGAGAAGTACTATCCCGGAAAGGGCGAGCAGCTTGCAAAGCAGCTTAAGGATCTTACCATTGCTCTTTATAAGAAGTGTGCCGATTATGCACTTACCAGAGGCATCATAATCGCTGATACCAAGTTCGAGTTCGGACTTGATGAAAACGGCAATGTAGTACTCGGCGATGAGATGCTCACTCCCGATTCCTCCAGATTCTGGCCTCTCGAAGGCTATGAGGCAGGAAAGGGACAGCCTTCCTTTGACAAGCAGTTTGCACGTGACTGGCTCAAGGCTAACGACGGAAACCATGACTGGACACTTCCTCAGGACATCGTTGACAAGACTATCGCCAAGTACCTTGAGGGCTACAGACTCCTTACCGGAAAAGAGCTCTGATACATAAACGGTACGTATAGAAGTAAGCATTATTTCAGAAAGGTTTTATTATGGCTACAGATTGCTATTCAAGCCCGCTCTCCGAAAGATACGCAAGCAAGGAGATGCAGTTCATCTTTTCACAGGACAAGAAATTCCGCACCTGGAGAAAGCTCTGGATCGCACTTGCTGAGACTGAGATGGAACTCGGGCTTTCCGAAAACGGTAAGCCCGTCATCACTCAGGAAATGATAGATGAACTGAAGGAGCATGCAGAGGACATCAATTACGATGTGGCACGCGAAAGGGAAAAGGTCGTACGCCACGACGTAATGAGCCATGTTTATGCATACGGACAGCAGTGCCCCAAGGCTGCGGGCATCATCCACCTCGGCGCGACCAGCTGCTATGTGGGCGATAATACCGATATCATTCTTATGAAGGAAGCTCTTGAGCTCACCCGTAAGAAGCTCCTCAATGTCATCTCCAATCTCGCAAAATTTGCAGATGAGTATAAGGACCTTCCCACACTTGCGTTTACCCATTTCCAGCCCGCCCAGCCCACTACCGTAGGCAAGAGAGCTACACTCTGGATGAATGAGTTCATGATCGACCTTGAGGATCTTGATTATGTCCTCGGATCTCTCAAGCTTCTCGGTTCAAAGGGAACAACCGGAACCCAGGCTTCATTTAAGGAGCTTTTTAACGGAGATGATGAGACCATCGACAAGATCGATCCCATGATCGCAAGGAAGATGGGATTTGATGCCGTATATCCCGTATCCGGACAGACCTATTCACGTAAGGTTGATACAAGAGTGGTCAACGTCCTTGCGGGCATCGCAGCTTCCGCACACAAGATGAGCAACGACATCAGACTTCTCCAGCATTTAAAGCAGGTTGAAGAGCCCTTCGAGAAGACCCAGATCGGATCTTCGGCTATGGCTTACAAGAGAAATCCCATGAGAAGCGAGAGGATCGCTTCCCTTGCAAGATATGTAATGGTCGATGCACTCAATCCCGCGATCACTTCAAGCGTACAGTGGTTTGAGAGAACCCTCGACGATTCCGCTAACAAGAGACTTTCCGTTCCCGAGGGCTTTCTTGCAACCGACGGAATCCTCGATCTGTGCATGAACATCACCGCTCCCGGCGGAATGAAGGTATATCCCAAGGTCATCGAGAAGCAGTTCATGGCAGAGATTCCCTTCATGGCTACCGAGAACATCATGATGGATGCCGTCAAGAACGGCGGAAACCGTCAGGAGCTCCATGAGAAGATCAGAACCCTTTCCATGGAAGCAGGAAAGCATGTCAAGGAAGAGGGACGTGACAACGATCTTCTCGAGATGATCGCAGCCGATCCCGACTTCGGAATGAATCTTGACGATCTTAAGAAGACACTTAAGCCAGAGAACTATGTGGGCCGTGCTCCCAGGCAGGTCGAGGTTTACCTCAGGGATGTGGTTGATCCCGTGCTTAAGGCCAATGCGGATGTGCTCGGAATGGGTGCCGAGATAAATGTATAATTTAATGCTTTACTAAAATAAAGCATTAACATATAATAGACAGTCGGGGCTCGTCCCCGGAACAAGTTGTTTTAGATTTGAAAGGCGGAAATTAAATGGTCACAGCGATCGTAGGCGCTAACTGGGGTGATGAAGGAAAAGGCAAGATCACCGATATGCTTGCCCAGGATTCCGATATCATCATCAGATTTCAGGGCGGAGCAAATGCAGGTCACACCATAGTCAATAACTACGGTAAATTTGCCCTCCATACGCTTCCTTCCGGAGTTTTCTATTCACATACGACTTCCATTATCGGAAACGGTGTTGCACTCAACATCCCCGTCCTCGTTAATGAGATAAACGGCATCGTTGAGAAGGGCGTACCCAAGCCCCACATCCTCGTATCCGACAGAGCTCAGATCGTAATGCCTTATCACATTCTTTTTGATAAGTACGAAGAAGAGAGACTTGCCGGAAAGTCGTTCGGATCGACCAAGTCCGGAATCGCTCCTTTCTATTCGGATAAATACGCTAAGATCGGCTTCCAGGTAAGCGAGCTTTTCGACGACGAGATTCTTGAGGAGAAGGTTCCCAGAGTGCTTGTCCAGAAGAACGTTCTCTTAAGAGAGCTTTACCACCAGCCCGAGATAAGCGTTGAGGAAACTCTTAAGACTCTCAGGGAGTACAGGGATATGATCGCTCCTTATGTCTGCGATGTTTCTCTTTTCCTTGATGAGGCAATCAAAGCCGGAAAGAAGATCCTGCTCGAGGGTCAGCTCGGAACCATGAAGGATCCCGATCACGGAATCTACCCCATGGTAACCTCTTCATCAACACTTGCGGCATACGGTGCAATCGGCGCGGGAATCCCTCCCTATGAGATAAAGAAGATCGTAACCGTCTGCAAGGCATATTCATCAGCTGTAGGAGCCGGTGCTTTCGTATCCGAGATCTTCGGCGACGAGGCTGAACAGCTCAGACGTAACGGCGGAGACGGCGGAGAGTACGGAGCAACGACCGGACGTCCCAGAAGAGTCGGATGGTTCGACTGCGTAGCTTCCAAGTATGGATGCAGACTTCAGGGAACAACGGATGTGGCGTTCACCGTTCTCGATATCCTCAAGTACCTCGATGAGATCCCCGTATGTGTGGCTTACGAGGTCGACGGAAAAGAGACCAAGGACTTCCCCGTAACAAGCAAGCTCGAGAAGGCTAAGCCCGTTCTCAAGGTATTCAAGGGATGGAAGACCGACATAAGAGGCATCAAGAATTACGATGACCTGCCTCAGGAGTGCCGCGACTATGTAGAGTTCATCGAAAAGGAGATCGGATATCCGATAACAATGATATCCAACGGACCTTCCAGAGACGATATCATCTACAGGAAGTCACCTCTTTCAAAATGATAAAGGATGCCGGAATTCCTTAAGGGGAATTCCGGCTTTTAAGGTTTTAATATGATAAAAAATGTTGTATTTGACATAGGGAATGTACTTACCGACTGGTGCTGGGAGAAGTTCCTTGCGGACAAGGGCTTTGACGATGAGATGATAAAACGCATCGCAAAGGCTTCGATAGAGACATGGTACTGGCATGAATATGACAGGGGCGAGCTGCCCTTTGAAGAGATCATGAAGGGATTCATATCCGCCGATCCCGAAATAGAATCCGAGCTTCACAAAGCCTTTGACGACATGACCGGAATAGTTACCGGAAGGGATTATGCGATCCCCTGGATAGAAAGTATCAAAAAGGCCGGCTGCAGGGTTTATTATCTTTCCAATTTCTCGGCCAAGACAGCCGATGAATGCAGGGATGCCCTGAACTTTATCCCTCACTGCGACGGCGGCCTCTTAAGCTGCGAGGTCAGGCTCATAAAGCCCGATCCGGCATTTTATAAGACTCTTTGCGATAAATATTCCCTTAATCCCGAGGAGTGCGTATTTTTCGACGATCTTGAGAAAAATATAAAAGCCGCAAAAGACTGCGGCTTCAATGCGTTCGTATTTACCGATCCGGATAAGGCAAATGAGGACTTAAGGAGTCTCGGAGTCATTGTCTGAAGCATTCTCCGAAGCTTCTTTTGCTTCTTTTTCACCCGGGATCTCGGGAACGCTGGCGATGGTCTTCTTACCGGTTGCCTGCGTGTAGATCCATATTCCGAGATATGCACATACCGGCACGGCTACGGTCACAAATAGGCACAGGGCGAAAAGCTTTGAAGCGTTTTCGGGCCATACGATCGCAACGACGAGTGTTCCGATATACATCATCACGAGAAGGATGACGATCATAAGAGCGCATATTCTTTTGGGAGTCCATTTCTTTTCCATAGAATGTATAATAACCCAAAACTTCGGATAATGAAACAAAAAGAACAAAATGAGCGATACTATTCTGGAATATCTTGAAAAATTCGGTGATAAGCCTTTTGAAAGACTTCCCTTCGGAGAGGTTGATGCTCTTATCCTTGCGCAGTTTGCGTATCTTAAATTCGACGGTCTCGTTCCGGGGCCGGACGAAAGCGATTCATTTATTCCCATCAAGTCACTGAAAAAGAATAAGGATTTTGCGAAGCTTTTCTCCGATACCAGATACGAGAAGGTAATCAGGGAGCTATGCAACCGTATGGTCGCGTTAAAGAGATTCTTAACTCTTCCCATGACCCACTATGTAAATATCGTCCACAAAGAGCGGGACATCCAGTTTTCCGCGATAACCTTCAGGCTTTACGGAGGATGCGGCTTTGTCGCATTCAGGGGGACCGACGAGAACATGGTCGGCTGGAAGGAGGATTTCAACCTTTCCATCATGGACAGGATCCCCGGTGAAAAAGAGGCAGTAGGATACCTGAAAAGGGCTTCGGGGCTGATTTCCGGTGATTTTTATGTCGGCGGGCACTCAAAAGGCGGACTTTTGTCCGTATATGCATCGTCATTAGTGCCAGAATCGATAAAAAAGCGTATAATAAACGTGTATTCTTTTGACGGCCCGGCCGTCAGGGAAGAGTACAGAAATAAGATAGGATATGAGAGCATCAGGTCAAGGATCGTTAAACGGGTACCCCAGAGCTCTCTCGTCGGTATGCTCTTTGAGACCGACGATATCTATGAGGTCATAAAAAGCACCGGCATAGGTGTGGGCCAGCACGATCCTTATACATGGGTCGTAAAGGATATAGATCTCGAACATTTAAAGAGCCTGAAAAAGAGTGCGGTGATAGTGAGCGGTGCACTCAGGCAGTGGCTTTCCACAATGGATATGAAGGACCGTGAGAGGTTTATAGACATCGTATTCGGAGTGGCGGATGCCTGCGACTGCAGCGACCTGGTATCGATGGGACTTGCTCCCGTTAAAAGTTTGCGCCAGATGCTGGACGGATATGAGGGGATGGATTCGGGTGAGAAGGAATTCTTCAGGACGGTCATCAATTCTCTCATAAAGGATACCGGAAAGCAGACCAGGAGCGAAGTACACGCCGAATGGAACGAATTTGTCGAAAGCGTCGACAAATGGATAGAGACCAAACAGAAGAAACTCGGAATGACAGAAGCTCGTAACCGGAGGAGTGCGGAAAATGGAACGGATAGCTGAAGAGGTTCTGGAACAGCTGCAAACGCATGACGTATTCTCGTTCGAGATAGCGGGACACACCATAGGTGTTGCCGAATCCGTTGTCGTGAGCTGGATAGTGCTTGGCATTGTTCTGATACTCTGCCTCATACTCACAGCCGGCATGAAAGTAAAGAACATTTCGAGAAGACAGGCGCTTGCCGAGTGGCTTGTCGTTAAGGGCGAAGAACTTGTGGGCTCCATGGTAGGCGAAGAGGGTCATGAATATGTTTCCTATCTTCTGACGGTACTGATCTTCATCGGACTGTCCAACCTGATCGGACTGTTCGGCTTCAAACCGCCCACCAAGGATCTGAACGTAACCGCCGCACTTGCGCTCATGAGCATTGTCATAGTCCAGGTCGCAGCGATAAGGAAAAAGCATCTCGGCGGATGGCTGAAAGGATTCACACAGCCGGTCGCGCTGGTCACTCCGATCAACATCCTCGAACTCGGTATCAAACCGCTTTCGCTGTGCATGCGACTTTTCGGTAACGTACTCGGTGCATTCGTCATCATGGAACTTCTGAAGTGCGTCGTGCCCGCGGTCATCCCTGCGGTATTTTCACTGTACTTCGATATCTTTGACGGACTCCTTCAGGCATATGTTTTCGTATTCCTGACGGGAATGTATATAAAAGAAGCTCTGGAATAAAATTCAAGGTTTATCCAAGGAGGAAAGAAAAATGGTAGCAATTGGAGCAAGCATTGCGGCACTCGGATGCCTCGGAGCGGGAATCAGTCTCGGAATCGCGACCGCCAAAGCATGTGATGCATGCGCAAGACAGCCCGAAGCGGATTCAAAGATCATGAAGCTTCTCATACTCGGAGGAGCACTTGCGGAGGCAACCGCGATCTATGCATTCGTTGTGGGAGTTATGATCATTCTCTTTTTGGGCTGATAACGAGGGGTAAAAAATGCTCAGGATAGATATCAATCTGGTATTTACCATCATAAATGTTCTTCTTCTCTTTGCAGTAGTGAAGATCTTCCTTATCAAACCTGTGCACAGGATACTTGATAAGAGAAGACAGGAGGTCGAGGACAAGTATGCCGAGGCCGACAAGGTGAATGAAGAAGCGCTTGCCGTCAAGCAGAAATACGACGAATCCATCAGGGACATTGAAAGCGAGAAGGAGCGTCGTTTTACCGAAGCGCGCAATCAGGCTTCCGGTGAATATGACAGACTGATGGAGCAGGCGAAGAAGGAATCGGACAAGATCATCGCCCAGGCCAGAAGGGAAGCCGAAGAGGAAAGACAGCTCAGGCTCCGCAAGGCCAATCAGGAGATCACCGATATGGTAGCCAAGGCTGCCGAAAGGATCGTTACTGCCGATCAGAGCGAAGAAATGGATAAACAGCTTTACGACAGATTCCTTGAGCAGGCTAAGTAAGGGGGATAAAGGGTATGAGTAAAAAACCCGGATTTCAGGTCGTCCTGTATTATGTGACCGCCCCCACTGAAGAGCAGCTGCAGGGAATCTGGAATTTTGTTCTCGGAAAATATGTTAATGATGACCGCAGTGCGGAAGATATCGATTTCTCCGTAGAGTGTGATGAATCGCTGGGCGGAGGATTCATTCTTAAGTGCGGTAATGAAGTATATAACTGGAGTACGAGAGGAAGACTCGGCCAGTTCAACGAAAAGCTCCAGGCAATCAGAAAGAACGTCGGAGCGGATGAAGACGTTATCTCCATTCTCAGGACAACGACCGAAGAGTTCAGGCTTGCCGCACGCTTCAGAAGATCCGGATATGTCACCTCAGCAGGTGACGGCATCGCAAGGGTAAAGGGACTCGAGCGCGCGGAATACGGAGAGATCCTGATCTTTTCCAGCGGTATCAAGGGAATGGTACAGGATATAAGAAAAGAAGACTGCGGCGTCATTCTTTTCGGCAAGGACAGTGAGATAAGGGTATGGGACGAGGTTGCCCGTACCGGCATGAGGGCGGGTGTGCCCGTCGGTGATGCACTCGTCGGAAGAGTTCTCAATGCGCTCGGAGAACCCATAGACGGAGGAAGGCCTTTTGAAGCGGAAGGATACAGACCGATCGAAAGTCCCGCTCCCTCCATTACATCCAGACAGCCCGTTGATACGCCCCTCGAGACAGGTATTCTTTCCATCGATTCGATGTTCCCCATCGGACGCGGACAAAGAGAGCTTATCATCGGCGACAGACAGACCGGAAAAACCTCCATTGCTCTTGATACGATCATCAATCAGAAGGGCAAGGGAGTTAAGTGCGTATATGTTGCGATAGGTCAGAAAGCCTCCACCATAGCAAAGCTTGTCAATACTCTCAGGAACGCGGGCGCTATGGATTACACGATAGTTGTTTCATCGACCGCATCGGATCCGGCGCCTCTTCAGTATATTGCGCCATACTCCGGAACCTCGATCGCTGAGTATTTCATGAACAAGGGCGAGGACGTGCTCATCGTTTACGACGACCTTTCCAAGCATGCGGTTGCTTACAGGGCGCTTTCGCTTCTGCTTGAAAGAAGCCCCGGAAGAGAAGCCTATCCAGGAGACGTATTCTACCTTCATTCAAGACTTCTTGAAAGAAGTGCGAGACTTTCGGATGAACTCGGCGGCGGATCCATCACCGCACTTCCCATAATCGAGACACAGGCGGGAGATGTTTCGGCTTATATTCCCACCAACGTCATCTCCATAACCGACGGACAGATATATCTTGAGAGCGATCTGTTCTTCCTCGGCTTCAGACCCGCGGTAAATGTCGGACTATCCGTATCGAGAGTCGGCGGTGCCGCACAGACCAAGGCGATGAAGAAGGCTGCGGGTTCCGTCAGAATAGACCTTGCGCAGTACAGGGAGATGGAGGTCTTCACACAGTTTTCATCCGATCTCGACGATGCGACCAAGAACCAGCTCCGTCACGGAAGACTTCTGATGGAGCTTTTGAAGCAGCCCATCGGTCATCCGAGATCCATGACGGATCAGGTCATCACTCTTACCGTGGTCAATTCGGGAGTGATAGATACCGTACCCGTGGAGAAGGCAGTGGAGTTCATTACCGGGTATCTCGAAAAGGTACATGCAGAGGAACAGACCATAGTTCACGATGTCGAACTCGGCGGTGTCCTCAATGATGATGAGAAATATTTCCTTGTACAGAAAGCACAGCAGCAGTTAACGGAGTTTATGAGCATCAGGGAATGATATGGCGGGATTAAGAGAAATCTCGGGACGCATCAGAAGCGTGCGGGATACCATGAAAATCACAAATGCCATGTATATGATCTCATCGACCAAGCTTCGCAAGGCGAAGAAGGATGCTGAGCTCAACGATCCGTATTTTGATGCACTGCAGGAAATGCTCCTTACGATAATGAATGCTTCGGAGCATGTTAAGCACCGTTTTACGGATGCCCGCCGGGAGAAGAAGGGTAAGGACCGTACACATGCGGTCATAGTCGTTACCGCGGACAAGGGACTGTGCGGTGCATATAACCACAATGTGCTGAAGCTTACGGAGAGCAGGTTTTCGGACAGCGAAGAAAAGGTTGTGCTCTATGTCGTCGGTGAAGCCGGAAGACAGTATTTTGCAAGCAAGAAGGTTCATCTCGAGGGACAGTTCAAATATACCGCGCAGAACCCGACACTTAGCAGGGCGCGAGTCATATGCGATACGATGCTGAAGGAATTTAATTCCGGAAATGTGGATGACGTATCGATAGTCTATACCACGATGAAAGACCAGCTGACGAGTGAAGCAAGGGTAATGCACCTTCTTCCGCTGGTCAGGAACGAAGTGGATGACAGAAGGGATGTAAACCTTGGCAGCGAGGAACTGAAATTCGTTCCTTCTGCATCGGAGGTTATGGATATAATCGTTCCCGATGTTCTTACCGGATATATCTATTGCGCACTTGTCGATTCGTACTGTGCGGAACAGAATGACCGGATGCTCGCGATGGATGCCGCGGACAGAAACGGCAGTGAGATGATAAGAAATCTCGGGATCGAATACAACCGTGAAAGACAGGCGATGATCACACAGGAGATCACGGAAGTTGCAGCCGGTGCGAAGGCCCAGAAGGCCGCCAAAGCACGAAGGAATAAAGCGGATGAGAAACATAACTAACAAAGGAACGGGAGTAATCGTGCAGGTCATGGGACCTGTTGTTGACGTTGAATTTTCCCCGGACGTAAAGCCTTTCATAAAGGATGCGCTCACTGTAAAAGCTGACGGTGAAACAAGAGTCATGGAGGTTGCACAGCTCCTCGATGACAACACCGTAAGATGCATCATGCTCTCGCCTTCGGAAGGCCTTTCCAAGCATATGGAGGTTGAGGCTACGGGAGGTCCCATTTCGGTACCTGTAGGAGATCTTACTCTCGGAAGACTTTTCAATGTCTTCGGTCATACGCTTGACGGCAAGGGCGAACTTGAAAATACTGAGAAGTGGTCCATACACAGGGATGCTCCTTCCTTTGAACATCAGAGTCCCGTTGTCGAGATACTTGAAACGGGTATCAAGGTCATCGATCTGCTTGCACCTTATTCCAAGGGCGGTAAGGTCGGACTTTTCGGAGGAGCGGGTGTCGGAAAGACCGTTCTCATACAGGAGCTAATCACAAATGTAGCTACCGAGCACGGAGGATATTCGATCTTTACCGGTGTCGGAGAAAGATCGAGGGAAGGTAACGATCTCTGGAGAGAGATGGATGAATCCGGAGTTCTCGGAAGAACCGCTCTTGTATTCGGACAGATGAACGAGCCGCCCGGGGCAAGAATGAGAGTTGCCGAGACCGGTCTTACAATGGCAGAGTATTTCAGGGACGTTAAGCACAAGGACGTTCTTCTTTTCATAGATAACATATTCAGATTCGTTCAGGCCGGAAGTGAGGTTTCCGCACTGCTCGGACGCATGCCCTCCGCGGTAGGCTACCAGCCCACACTTGCAACGGAGCTCGGCGAGCTTCAGGAAAGGATCGCCTCAACAAGGGGCGGCAGTATCACCTCGGTCCAGGCCGTATATGTTCCCGCTGACGATCTTACCGATCCGGCACCTGCGACCACCTTCGCTCATCTCGATGCAACTACGGTTCTTTCGAGAAAGATCGTAGAGCAGGGTATATACCCGGCGGTCGATCCTCTTGAATCGACCTCTAGAATCCTTGAAGCGGATGTTGTCGGTGAGGAGCATTACAGTACCGCAAGAAGTGTGCAGGCTACCCTTCAGAATTACAGGGAGCTTCAGGATATCATCGCGATACTCGGAATGGATGAACTTTCGGAGGATGATAAGCTCACGGTTTACAGGGCGCGTAAGATACAGAAATTCCTTTCACAGCCCTTCCATGTCGCGGAAAACTTCACGGGTGTAAAGGGTGTGTATGTACCTCTTTCCGAAACCATCAGGGGATTTAAAGCGATCCTTCAGGGAAAGATGGATGAATATCCCGAGAATGCGTTCTTCAATGTCGGAACGATCGATGATGTGATCAAAAAGGCGGAGACTCTCTGATATGGGTGATTCATTTCGTCTGAAAATCTTAGCGGCCGACAAGACCTTTTTTGACGGGGATGCGATCTCACTCAACATCCCCGCTTTTGACGGTTCGTATCAGATACTTGCCCATCATGAGCCCGTTGTCATGGCACTTAAGGAAGGCGTTCTCAGATTCAGGTTTGTGAATGAAGAGGGAAATGAGGTCGTAAAGACAGGTGTTAACGGACTCGGACTTGTCAATATCCGGAAAGATGTTGTGATGGTGCTTGTCGATTCGATAGAAGCCCCCGAAGACATCGACAGGGCAAGGGCGGAACGCGCGCTCAAAAGAGCGATGGAACAGCTCAGACAGGACCAGAGCATTCAGGAGTATGAGCAGAGCAAGGCTTCCATGGCAAGAGCCATGCTCAGGCTTTCCGAAGCGGGTAATCCGTACGACGGCTTCGGAGATAAATGACGGAGATAGTAAAAGATGGCACTTCGAAAAAATGAATCGTTGGAAGATTATCTCGAATGTATCCTTATCCTCGGCGATAAAAAGCCTGTCGTAAGAGGAGTCGATATTGCGGCTGAAATGGGATTCAAAAAGTCTTCCGTAAGCGTCGCGATGAAGAACCTCCGCGAAAAGGAATACATCACCGTTTCCGAGGAAGGATATATCTCGCTTACGGATTCCGGAAGACAGATCGCAGAGATGATCTACGAAAGACACAGGCTTCTTACGGACTGGTTCGTCAAGATCGGTATCGACCCGAAAACGGCGGCGGACGATGCCTGCAGGCTGGAACATGATATATCGCAGGAAAGTTTTGAAGCGATAAAAAAATATATAATGTCACATCCCTCGGACTGACGGATGAATGACAATAACTGAGGGAGAAAAAGTAAAGTGAAGATTACGGCAATTGTTTTATTTGTGATAATGTATGTGCTCATGATCGCATTTCCCAAGAGGAGATCGATCACCGCACTTTCAACCGCAGCGATATTTGTTATACTGTCACTGCTTCCTATAGGTGATATGAAGATACTCGCCATTTCCGACATTCCCAAAGCGGTAAACTGGAATGTCATCCTGATGATCTCGGGAACCATGATCATCGTTGATTACTTCATCGAATCCAAGATGCCCAATGTCATTGCGGAATCGCTTCTCAGGATCGCACCCAACATCTTATGGGTAACGGTCCTTATGTCCGTATTCTCCGGACTGATCTCCGCATTCATTGATAATGTTGCAACCGTACTCATGGTAGCTCCCGTTGCGATGGTCATATGCAAGAAGCTGAACGTATCGCCGGTCGGAATGATCATCTGTATCGCGGTTTCATCCAACCTTCAGGGTGCGGCAACACTTGTCGGTGATACGACTTCCATAATGCTTGCCGGTGCTGCTAATATGAACTTTGCCGATTTCTTCGTTATGCTCGGCAAGCCCGGAATGTTCTTTGCGACCGAGCTCGGAGCATTCTTTACCATCCCGATAATGATGTTCATGTTCAGGAAGGAGAAGGCTCCCGTTTCATCCGAAGAGCGTACCAAGGTTAAGGATCTGTTCCCTTCATTCATGATGATCGGATACGTTCTTGCACTCATCATCGCATCATTCATTCCGAACACTCCCGATCTTATCAACGGCTATATCTGTATTACCGGTGCCGTTATCACCGTTATCGGCGAGCTTCTTATCCACAGGGATACCGTCGGTCTTAAGCACTCCTTCAAGAACCTCGATATCGATATGGTACTCCTTTTGATCGGACTGTTCAGCGTTATCGGAGGCATCACGAATGTCGGTGTCATCGACGATCTTGCGGGACTCATCGCAGGTGCCGGCGGAAGCAACAAATTCCTTCTTTTTACGATAGTTGTATGGGGATCTGTTGCAATTTCCGCATTTATTGATAATATACCTTATGTTGCCACCATGCTTCCCATACTCGGAAGCGTTGCCGCAACACTCGGAGTCGAACCTTATTTCCTCTACTTCGGACTTCTCGTAGGTGCGACCCTCGGAGGAAACCTTACTCCCATCGGAGCATCCGCCAATATCGCAGGAGTCGGTATGCTGAGGAAAGCGGGATACGAGGTCGGCTTCGGAGATTTCATGAAGATAGGTGTTCCCTTTACCCTTACCGCGGTAATGACCGGATACCTCTTCGTATGGTTCATCTGGGCCTGACATTTAGCAGTTTATAAGTATTATTTCCAAGGAGATCTTTGAAAACATGAGTTCAGAATCTATTGAAGCACAGATAAACCGTCGCCGCACGTTTGCGATCATCTCGCATCCCGATGCCGGTAAGACGACCCTCACCGAGAAATTCCTTCTCTACGGAGGAGCGATAAATCTTGCGGGTTCCGTAAAGGGTAAAGCTACCGCAAGACACGCGGTTTCCGACTGGATGGAGATAGAAAAGCAGCGTGGTATTTCCGTTACTTCATCCGTTCTCCAGTTCGAATATGACGGCTACTGCATCAATATTCTCGATACTCCGGGTCACCAGGATTTCTCCGAGGATACCTACAGAACTCTTATGGCTGCCGATTCCGCAGTCATGGTAATAGACGGATCAAAGGGCGTTGAGGCACAGACAAGAAAGCTTTTCAAAGTCTGTGTAATGCGCCATATTCCCATTTTCACATTCATTAATAAGCTGGACCGCGATGCGATGGACACCTTCGACCTTCTCGACGATATCGAGAAGGAACTTGGCATAGCCACATGCCCGGTAAACTGGCCCATCGGTTCCGGTAAAAGCTTTCAGGGCGTATATGACAGAGAGAGCAAGTCTGTCATAAAATATTCCGATACCGAAAAGGGTACAAAGGAAGGCAATGCCGAGGTTGTATCCGTATCCGATGAATCCGCGATGAGAGCACTGATCGGTGACGATGCATCCGATAAGCTTCTCGGTGAGATGGAGCTTTTGGACGGAGCCGGAGCAGACTTCGATCTTGATGCGGTGAGAGCGGGAGAGCTTACCCCCGTATGCTTCGGATCGGCTCTTACCAATTTCGGTGTTGAGATATTCCTGAAGCATTTCCTCAATATGACCACACCTCCCCTTTCGAGAAGTGCGGAGAACGGCGCGGGAGAAAGGATCGAGATAGATCCCGTTAAGAATGATTTCTCGGCATTTGTTTTCAAGATCCAGGCAAACATGAACAAGGCTCACCGCGACAGGGTTGCATTCATGCGTATCGTATCCGGAAGGTTCGATGCCGAAAAGGAAGTAAAGCATCCCGCCAGCGGCAAGACCATGAGGCTTTCACAGCCCCAGCAGATCATGGCGGATGAAAGAAAGATCCTTACCGAGGCTTACGGCGGAGATATCATAGGTGTCTTTGATCCCGGAATCTTCTCGATCGGCGATACCGTATGTGCTCCTTCAATGAACGTAAAATATGACGGCATCCCCACCTTCGCTCCCGAGCATTTCTGCAGGGTACATCTGATGGATACCATGAAGAGAAAGCAGTTCGTAAAGGGTGCCACCCAGATAGCACAGGAGGGTGCGATCCAGATCTTCACCGAGCTTTCGGGAACCATGGAGGATGTCATCGTGGGAGTTGTCGGTGTTCTCCAGTTCGACGTATTCAAGTACAGAATGGAGAACGAATACAATGTCGAGGTCAGGATGGATTCCCTTCCTTACGAGCATATCAGATGGATCACCAATCCCGGTGAATTCGATGTCGAGAAGCTCAGCGGAACCTCCGACATGAAGAAGGTAAGGGATATGAAGGGTAACCCGCTCCTTCTTTTCATCAACGAGTGGAGCGCCCAGATGACCATCGACCGCAACAAGGGCCTCGAACTTGCCGAATTCTCCAAGAATTAACCTAAAAGGAGACTTTTTCGGCTGACAGGATGTCAGAAAGACATGCCCGCAAGTACATTGATGTACTTGCATGTCCGTGGCAGGACCCGTTTATTAGTAAAAAACCATAGTTTATGGTATAATGATTCAGTATGGTTTTAGGCTTTTGAGATTTGTTTTTTGAAAGGAGACCTGATATGGCAGCTGTTAAGGAAAAGAAGGTCAAAGCACCTAAGAATACAACGGAAAAGTCCGGAATCTCCATCGGAACCAGCGAGAACAACGGACACGTTTTTATAGCCGACGCCGTAGTTGAAGAGATCGCCGCACTTGCAGCCGGCGAGGTTGAAGGTGTTGAGGGGATCAGCGAGAAGTCCAAGGGAAGATCGCTGATCAAGGCAGATATTGCAGGAACCAATGTCAAGATATCCATGATCATCTCCACCAGATTCGGATATCCCATCCCCGCTACCTGCCAGGCAGTACAGACAAGGGTCAAGTCCTCCGTCGAGAATATGACCGGACTTACCTGCACAGACGTAAATATCAGAGTTAGCGGAGTAGAGATCTGACGTGGAAGTAAGCGATAAAAAGAACATGACAAGACATAAACTGCGGGACAAGGTCTTCGGACTTGTGTTCCGCATTGAATTTTATCCGGAAAATGAGCTTGATGACCAGATAAAAAGCTTCGAGGAGTACGCCGAGGAAGAAGAATATCTCCCCGAGGATCTCGAATATATCGTCGGAAAGTTCAGGGCTGTAAAGGAAAAGCTTCCGGAGATAGACGCGGCCATAGACAAGGCTGCGGTAGGCTGGACCAGGAGCCGTATGGGAAAGGCGGAGCTTTCCGCACTCAGGCTCGGCATCTATGAAATGCTCTATGATGATGATATTCCCGAGAATGTCGCAATGAACGAAGCCGTAGAGATTGCCAAGACATACGGAGACAATACCGGCGGCGCGTTCGTAAATGCCATTCTCACCAAGGTCAGGGACGAATCAGCTTAATGGCATACAGCGTATCCGAATTAGTACAGAATCTGAATAACGCGATCAGACTTTCATCCGCACTCAGCAAGATAGAGATAGAAGGCGAGATCGTAGGATATAACGGGCCTAACCGAAACGGGCACATCTATTTTGAACTCAAGGATGAAAAAGCGATCATCAAATGCATGATGTTTGCAAGCAAGTGCACCTACGAATACAAACAGATCATTCGGGAAGGCGCGCATGTCACACTTTACGGGAGCCTGAATTATCATCAACAGTTCGGGCTTTCTTTTGTATTTGAGAGGGTTTCCGAATCGGGAGAGGGTGCGCGCATGAGAGCACTCCTTGAACTGAGAAAGGAACTCGAAGAACTCGGAATGTTTGACGAGATGTACAAAAAGGACATCCCGAGATTTCCGAGAACGATCGGCATCATAACTTCGCTCACAGGAGCTGCGGTAAGTGATGTCGTGACAAATGCGAAGAAGAACGATCCCTATGTTCAGATCATAGTCGCCCCCGCGCTTATGGAAGGTGAAGGTGCCGCGGAAAGCGTGGCGTCGGCGATCGCTGCGATGGATGAATTCTCACCGGATGTCATACTCCTCACCAGGGGCGGCGGTTCCAAGGACAGTCTCTGGACCTTCAATGAGAGGATCGTTGCGCAGGCCGTATTTGACTGCAGCACGCCGATCGTATCCGCGATAGGTCATGACAGGGACAGATCGCTGACTGACGATGTTGCCGATCACTACGAATCGACACCTACGGGTGCGGCACTTTTCCTTACAGAGCAGACGGGGGACCTTCTTTCTTTTCTCGAAGATGCTCCGGAAATGCTTACGGATCTTATGAGGAGAAATCTCAGGGATAAGAGGTCGCAGCTTAAGGAATACTATTCCGCGGTCAGGTATTCGTCTCCGGAAAACAGGCTGGAGCGTAAGAAAAAGGATCTCGAAAAATACCGCATCAGTCTTGCAGGCTCGATGAAGCAGACTCTTGAAAGGCGTAAGAACAGTCTTGAAAGGTATTCCTCGTCGGTTCCACACCTGATGGATCTTTCGGTTAAGAGGGCATCGGGAAGACTCGACAATTACATCGGAAAGCTCGAAGGACTTTCACCGGTGGGAAGACTTAAGAGCGGCTTTTCATACGCATCCGATGAGAGCGGCAGGAATATAAGGTCGGTTACTGGAGTAAAAGCCGGAGACAGGATAAACATAAGGGTTCTTGACGGAGAGATACATTCGACGGTAACGGGAACGGACAGTTTGTAAAGGGACATGAATATGGCTGCAAAAGCAAAAGCCGCACCGGATGCGGTTGAAAAAGAAAACACACTCGAAGAGAATTTCGACCTGCTGGAGGAAGTGACATCCAGGCTTCAGTCGGATGATCTGCCTCTCGAAGAGGCATTCGAGAATTATAAGAAGGGAATGGATCTTATCAAAAAGTGTTCGTCCCAGATCGATATGGTCGAGAAGGAAGTACTCAAACTCGGCTCCGATATGGGTCTTGAGAAGATCTGAAACAAAAGGGCGGGAGAATTGGACAGAAAGAAATTTGTTGTTGAACTTAAGAAACAGACCGAGAACTCTGAAAAGATCGTAATGAAATATCTGCCGGATCCGGAGGATAAGCTCCAGCATTCCGTTATGGAAGCGATGAACTATTCGGTGACGGTCGGCGGAAAGAGACTCAGACCTCTTCTCATACAGGAGACCTATCGTATGTTCAGGGGGCAGGATGATTATGTTGAGCCCTTCATGGCTGCAATTGAGATGATACATACGTATTCTCTCGTGCATGACGATCTTCCCTGTCTCGACAACGATACTCTCAGGAGAGGCTGCGACACCACATGGAAAAAATACGGTGACGCAATGGCTCTTCTTGCAGGTGACGGTCTTCTCAACTATGCGTATGAAACCGCAATGAAGAGCTTTGACCTCATCGAAAAAGAAGGAAGTGCATTTGGGGTAAGTCCTGAGACAGAGGTTTCAAGATATCAGTCCTGTGCAAAGGCTCTCACGATACTTGCCGAAAAAGCCGGTATCTACGGAATGGTCGGAGGACAGTGTCTCGACGTGGAAGCTGAAAAGCAGAGTCTCAACCTTTCCGAGGAAGAGCTTTTGTTCATCCACGAGCACAAGACCGCAGCACTCATACAGGCATGCTTTATGATCGGCGGTGTGCTTGCCGGTGCGGGTAAAAGACAGATCGAAAGACTTGAAAAGATCGGATATAACGTCGGAGTCGCATTCCAGATCAGGGACGATCTTCTCGATGTGATCGGAGATACCGAAACACTCGGAAAGAATATCGGATCCGATGAAAAGGACGGAAAGCAGACCTATGTAACTCTTCACGGTATCGAACAGTCCGAAGCCGATGAAAAGAAACTTACCGAGGAAGCACTTTCCCTTCTCGAGGGACTTCCCGGTGATCACGAATTTATGGAGGAGCTCATCCTATCGCTCCTCGGAAGACGTAAGTAATAATGATCCTAGACAGAATTAACGGAACCGGAGATATAAAAAACATAGAAGAAGAGCAGCTCGGAACTCTCGCTTCTGAGATAAGGGAATTCCTGATCGATAAGGTTTCAAAGACCGGCGGTCATCTCGGAGCCAATCTCGGAGTCGTGGAGCTTACAATGGCTCTTCACCTTGAACTCGACCTTCCGGAGGATAAGATCATCTGGGATGTAGGCCATCAGGCTTATACCCACAAGATCCTCACCGGCAGAAAAGATGGCTTTGATAACCTGCGTAAATACGGGGGCATGAGCGGCTTTCCCAAAGCTAACGAAAGCGACTGTGATACCTTTGATACCGGTCACAGTTCAACCTCCATTTCCGCGGGTCTCGGAATGGTATGCGCAAGGGATCTGAGGGGCGGAAACGAGACGATCGTATCCGTTATCGGCGACGGATCGCTCACGGGCGGTCTTGCTTTTGAAGCGCTCAATAACGCCGGACGTACCGATTCCAATTTCATAATCATACTCAATGACAACAACATGTCCATTTCGGAAAATGTCGGCGGCATTCCGAAATACCTGAATTCGATCCGTACATCAAACGGTTATCTCGGACTTAAGGAAAGTGTCTATAAGAGCATTATCGACAAGCCATACGGTGCGGAGATAGTCGGCAAGATAAGACGCGCGAAGAACAGTTTCAAATCCCTCATGGTTCCCGCCGGAATGCTCTTCGAGGAAATGGGCATAGTATATCTCGGACCTGTTGACGGACATAATATCAAGGCAATGAGAAATGCCATAAGGGAAGCCAGGAGATTCAAGAGATGCGTTCTCATCCATGTGCTTACCAAGAAGGGCAAGGGATTCGCACCCGCAGAAAAGCATCCCGCAAGATTCCACGGAACGGAACCCTTCGACGTAACAAACGGTGTTCCTCTTCATCCCAGGACCGTGGCAGGCTGGACGGACATCTTCTCGACCGTTATGTGCAAGCTCGGTGAAAAGGATGACAAGATTGTTGCGATAACCGCGGCAATGGCCGAAGGCTGCGGACTCAAGAGATTCAGGAATAAATATCCCGACAGATTCTTTGATGTCGGAATCGCCGAACAGCATGCGGTGACCTTTGCGGCCGGACTTGCAAAGGGCGGATACAAGCCTGTTGTTGCCGTATACTCATCATTCCTTCAAAGAGCTTACGACCAGGTGATAGAGGATGTGTGTCTGCAGAACCTTCACGTGGTATTTGCGATAGACAGGGCGGGACTTGTAGGTGCCGACGGAGAGACGCATCAGGGTGTGTTCGATCTTTCATACCTTTCCCAGATGCCCGGAATGACGGTATGCTCGCCCAAGAATAAATGGGAGCTTTCGGATATGCTCAAGTTTGCCGTAGCATGCGACGGACCTGTGGCTGTCAGATATCCGAGGGGATGCGCATATACGGGACTTCAGGAATACAGGGAACCTGTTGAACTCGGTAAGAGCGAGTGGATATACAAAGAGGACGGCGTATGCATCATTGCTCTCGGAGGCATGATGGAAAATGCCGAGAAGGCAAGGGATATCCTGAAGAAAGAGGGAACTCACGTAAGTCTTGTCAATGCGAGATTCGTAAAACCTCTCGACAGGGATATGATCATCGAATGTGCAAGGACTCATTCTTTAATCGTTACGATCGAGGACAATGCACTTATCGGCGGATTCGGATCGCAGGTTCTTGAATGTCTTGCATCCGAAGGAATAGAGAAGGAAGTACTCTGTCTCGGAATACCCGACAGATTCATACATCAGGGAAGCGTTGACAAGCTCCGTGAAGAACTCGGACTCGATCCCGAAGGGATTGCGGGATCTGTCAGATCAAAGCTTTCCATGGGACTGTGATATGAAAGAAAGACTCGATCTGATCCTTACGGAAAAGGGACTGGCTCCTTCCAGGGAAAAAGCGAAAGCGCTCATCATGGCCGGTGAAGTATATGTCGACGGCCAGAAGGAAGACAAGCCCGGTACCTCCTTTGATCCGGAAAAAGTAAATATCGAGGTCAGATCCAAGCAGCTTAAATATGTAAGCCGCGGTGGCTTCAAGCTTGAGAAGGCAATGCAGGTCTGGGGATTCGATCTGACCGGCAAGGTCTGCATGGATATCGGTTCATCGACCGGGGGCTTTACGGACTGCATGCTCCAGAGCGGTGCTTCGAAGGTTTATTCCGTTGATGTCGGAAGAGGACAGCTTGACTGGAAGCTCAGAAATGACGACAGGGTCGTTGTGATGGAGCAGACCAATTTCAGATTTCTGACTCCGGAGGATATTCCGGAGAAAATAGATTTTGCCAGTGTGGATGTATCCTTCATCTCACTCGACAAGATCCTGATCCCCGCAAGAAATCTTCTTAAGGATGACGGAAGGATCGTTGCACTTATCAAGCCGCAGTTTGAAGCGGGCAAGGGCAAGGTAGGAAAGAACGGAGTCGTAAGGGACATAGCCGTTCACGAAGAAGTGATCGCACGTACGATAAGCTTTGCGGATCATGTGGGATTTGAAGTTCTCGGAATAGACTTTTCGCCCATCAAGGGACCCGAGGGAAATATCGAATACCTTATGAACCTTATCAAAAAGGAAAAGATACCCGAAGAGATCCTTTCGATGAATGAAAAGGAAGCAATAGAAAGCTTTGAAACAGCAAACGGTGAGGGAAGAGTTCTTGCTTCGGATGAAGCATGGAAGAACAGGATCTCGGTCCTTGCGGGTATGTCACATACGGAGCTTGCGAAATGAAAAGAGTTCTGATCTACACAAATCAATTTAAGGATCCGAATGGAAAGATCACAAAGAGAGTTTCCGATTTCTTTAAGTCCAAGGGTGTGGCATATGACGTGCTCATCTCGGATAAAAAGAGAACGGAAGATCTTGATGCCGAGATAGACCATCCCGGTTATGACTGCATTCTCGTTCTCGGCGGAGACGGAACTGTGCTCCAGGCAGCAAGGGAAGCATGGAAGCTCGATGTTCCCATTGTCGGTGTCAATCTCGGAAGACTCGGATTCCTTACCGAGATAGAACCCGATAAGCTCGAGGACAGCCTTAACCGCATCTACATGGGCGACTTCCTCACACAGAAGAGAATGATGCTCCGCGGTGAGATCGTAAGAAAGAACGGAGAAGTATTTAACGGCCGTTCACTTAACGATATCGTCATAACCCGCTACGGCGGCATGAACATGATAAATCTTCCCGTATATATAAACGGTCAATTCCTGCACGAGTATAAGGGAGACGGAATAATAATCACAACCCCCACGGGATCTTCGGGCTACAACCTCTCAGCCGGAGGCCCCATTGTCGAACATAACGCTGAGGTCATGGTCCTTACTTCCATCTGTTCCCATTCGCTCAACCGTGCATCACTCATTCTTTCCTCCAATGACTGCATAGAGGTAAGAGTGCCGGAGGACGGAATGTGGGCCGAGAGACAGATAGAGTTTTCTTTTGACGGACAGGTCAGGACACTGCTCCAAAAGGGTGATGTCATCAGGATCAGAAAGTCCGAGAAATCAACTGAATTTATCATACTCAATAACCTGAGCTTCCTCGAGAATCTCCACAACAAGATGGGAGATGAATGATGCTTAAAAAGGACGCCAGACAGAGAGCGATATTAGGCCTCATTGAAAAGAATGATATAGCCACTCAGGAAGAGCTCTGCGAGCTTCTTGAAAAGGAAGGCTTCAAGGCCACACAGGCAACCGTCAGCAGGGACATCCGTGAACTGTCCCTATCCAAGATGCCTTCCGACAAAAACGGCTTGAAATATGTGCGTATCATGTCCGGTTCCGGTGCGATGGAGGAAAAGTACTCCAGAGTTCTAAGGGACGGATTTGTCGCAATGGACAAGGCTGAAAGAATTCTTGTCTTAAGGACCGTTGCGGGAATGGCCATGGCTGTGGCTGCCGCGATAGATGCGATGCACCTTGAAGAGGTTTCCGGATGTATCGCCGGAGATGATACCGTAATGATCGCCGTGCGCTATGCGGATAAGGCTGACGAACTCATGACCAAGATCAAGGATATCGTGAATCCCTGATACCTTCGACCGCCCGTAAAAAGGCGGAGGAACAAATGCTTAAAAATCTTCATGTTAAAAATCTGGCTCTCATAGAAGACGCCGATATAGATTTTTCCGAGGGACTTAACATCCTTACCGGTGAGACCGGTGCCGGAAAAAGCCTTCTTATGGGGTCCGTGCTAATGGCACTGGGCTCGAGATTCGATACCTCAATGATCAGAAAGGGTGCGGAAAACGCATCTGTCGAGCTGGTCTTTGATTCTGTATCCGAAACCGCACTTTCCGTTCTGAGAGATCTCGATATCGAACCGGAAGATGACGGCAGCATCATCATCAAGAGAACATGCTCCCAGAATAAAAGCACGTGCAGGGTAAACGGATCTAACGTTGCCGTTAAAGAGATGAAGAGACTTTCGCAGGCTCTTATCGATGTGCACGGACAGAGGGATTACGAAACACTTCTTCACCGCTCGGAGCTTCTTTCGATAATCGATCTATACTGCGGTAAGGATGTGGCGGTACTGGCGGAAGGCGTGTCAGGAAGCTTCCGTAAGATGCGTGAGTTTAGGGATAAGCTTGAAGAGGAATCAAAGGATACGGGGGCTGCGGGAAGGGAATGCGACCTCGCACGCTTCGAACTTGAAGAGATAGAAGACGCCGCGCTTCGTGAAGGCGAAGACGAAGAGATCGAGAATACTTATCGAAGGATGAGTAATTTCAAAAAGATCGCCGAAGGCGTGAGCAGGGCGCATGAATTAATCGGAGGAGACGAAGAAAATGCCGGCAATCTTACTTCGCAGGCTCTGAAGGAGCTTTCATCCGTTTCGGAATATGACGACGAGCTTGCGGGTATTGAGGAAGAACTCAGGTCCGCTGAATCCATTCTTTCCGATCTGCAGATGGAACTCGGTTCATATCTGTCACAGATGGAGTTCGACGAAGAAAAGTTTGCGATCACCGAAGAAAGACTCAACCTGATCAATAAGCTCAAGAGCAAATACGGAAGAACGATCTCAGATGTGCTTGCATATGCCGATTCGAGAAAAGAGATCATAGCAAAATACGAAGACTATGATGCATATATCGAAGGCTTAAAGGCGGATCTTAAGAAAGCGGAAGATGAATATCTTAAGGCTGCCGAAAAGGTCTCCGGTATCAGAAAGAAAAATGCACCGCTTCTTGAAAAGGAGCTCACCGAAAGACTTAAGGAACTCAATTTTGAAACGGTCGACCTTGAGGTAAGACTTGATAAATGTGAACCCACGGCACGCGGAAACGATGAGGCTGATTTCCTTATCTCCGTTAATCCCGGAGAGGAGAGGAAGCCGATTGCGGATGTTGCATCGGGCGGAGAACTATCACGTATGATGCTTGCCGTAAAGACCGTGATGGCAGGTAAGGAAGATACCGGAACACTTATATTCGATGAGATCGATTCGGGAATCAGCGGCATTACCGCATGGAAGGTTGCGGGAAGCCTGGCACGTGTATCGGAGCATCACCAGGTTATCTGTATCACGCATCTTCCCCAGATAGCGGCGATGGCGGATCATCATTTTATCATCGTAAAATCATCGGATGCATCATCAACCACCACGGATGTCGTTCCTGCGGAAGGAGATGCATCCATAGCGGAGATAGCAAGACTTCTGGGCACGGATTCCGTATCGGAAAGCTCCCTTGAAAATGCGAGGGAACTTAAGGACAAGGCTGCGGAAGTAAAAAATAACAGACAGGTTACAGGCTAAACAGTACCGGATTGTCTTATGTAAGGAGGGCAGGAAACAATGAGAGTAATGATCATCATCGCAATTATCGCAAGCACACTGTTTCAGGCAGGACACTACATCCAGACCGCACAGGAAGCTCAGCAGATCATGTCCCAGGTGGAGGTTCTTCCGGAAGTGGAAGACATCGAAACAGTTGTTGAAACGGTGGTAGAAGAAGATGAAGATGAATACGAAGAATTGATCGGAGACTGGGATATCACCATGGCATATATGGATGGTGAATATCAGTATTTCGATGAGGATTCCGACTTTAATGAAAGACTATGCTTCTACAGCGACAGGACCGTAGAGCTTTTTGAATTTACCGACGGTTTGCAGACTCTGGCATACAGAATGGATGTTGAATATGACGATACCTATTTCACATTCATTTACGATGATACCGATGTACTTCCTTCTACCATAGCCTACGAAGAATATATGATAGTCGATGTTTATGATGAAGAGATGACTGTTGCCCTTATGTTTTATGATGAGGACGACTATTATCTTGGTACATATACTCTGTTTTTTGAAAAGGTATATTGATGTTTCGGGGAAATGTTTATCAGAGGTGTTTTCCTGAAGTGGGGGAGAATCATGAGGAAAAAGTATCTTGCATTGCTGCTGTCCGTGATCATGTGCTCATCCGTGTTCTTCACGGGATGCGGCAGGACAGCCGATGAACCTGTGATCGAAGAAGACGAAGATGAAGACGACGATGAAGATGATGACAGGGATGATGACGAAGACGATGAAGATGAAAAGAATGCCTATGTAGAATCCATCGATGAGGATACCCTGGCCGATCAGATCAAAGTCTTTGTCAAGAATAAGAAGATCTGGACCGTTTCGGGTGAAATGACCATAGAATTGGATAATGCCGGATACTGCGTCACCGACCTTGATCATAACGGAAGAAGCGAGATCATCGTAATGACTGAATCGGCATATTCATCGGTCACGGATATGCGTATCTATGAGATCACAGAAAAGGGAGATGCTTTCACGGAAGCCGGTTTTGATTACACCGGAATTCAGAATGTCACTTCAAGTCTTCCTCCGGATCTTATCAATTTCCCCGAATCAGTCGTCTATTTTAACAGAGATAAGCAGGCATCCCATTATCTTATAGACAATATTTTTGATAACGGAAACGGCGAATACGGTGACTGTTACTGCGATCTTTGTTATGAAGAAGGTGTGGCTGCGGTTTATACCTATCTTTCAGTCAGGATAAACCAGATCCCGATTCCGGGTACAATGGAATTTGATGATGAATATGCATTTTATTCTCCCGACGGAGAAATAGATGAAGATGAGTATTATGATATCGTTGGTACTTATCCCGGAGAATACGGAACGAAGGAGCAGTACTTCGGCATCTACTACAGAAGTTCTTATGACGACCTCAGTGTGATGAATCTGGATGATTCATTCCTTGTAAGTGTTCTGACGGATTCCTACAGGGTGTTTACGGGAGAAATAGACTACTCCGGATTTAATGATTCGTATAACGATTCCCCGGCGACCGGGCAATCATACGGTGCCGACAACAGTGACTACATAGGATTCTGGGGGCTGTGTGAGAGCGAGGTTGAGGGAGACGTAACAAATTATGAAATCGGATCCGATTATTACAGCACTCTTGAGATCGACTATGATGCTTTCATTACCAAGATCGAATATTATGACGGTAAAGCCTCATATGTCTGGTCAACAGTCCTTTATACGGATGATGATCTGAACCCGTATTTTGAAATAACCGACAGTACAATATTACCCGATGGTGTTGTGTGCGAAAGATACACGATTACGGGTATAAATTCCGATAAGGATATCATGTATGTCAGCCTTGATCTTTACGGCTATGACGGAATCCTCGGCGGAAGTAATCTTACGTATTTAAAAGATTACACTTGATCATGAGGAGATGAAGATGAAGAAAAAATATTTATCCATATTGCTTGCCGGATTGGTATTCTCACTTTCTTTTCTCTCGGGATGCGGTAAGACCGCCGAGCCTGAAGAGGATACCGTTATCGAAGAAGACGAAGATGACAAAGACAGGGATGACGACGATGAGGATGAGGACGAGGATGAAAAACCATCGATTCCCGAAGTTGTTAAGTCGATAGATGATAAGGTACTTGAATCGCAGATAGATGTATTTATTGACGGAAGAAAAGACTGGGTCATTCCTCATGATGAAGCCGTGCTCTATGAAGGATTGACTTATTCCCTGAGCGATCTGAATTACAACGGGCGCACCGAACTCATTGTCACATACTGGGAAGGCATGGGAACCGTCAGCACCGTTTATATCTATGAGATCAATGAAAAGGGAGACGGATACGATCTTCTTGAGTGGGAGTTTGAAGGAATTGATAAAGAACAGAAATCTCTTCCCGATGTCGGATATTTCAGTGCGGTAAACGGTTATTACGATAAGGAAAACGGCATATTCCATTATCTGTTTAAGGATTATTATGCGTATTCCTTTTCTCACGGCGGATGCAGAATGCACGACGTATCATTCGCAGACGGTAAGGTAATCGACGAAGTATATGCAAAGAGCGAATCCAAGGGTTCCGATCGCGACGAGGTGACGACATATACCGGACCTGACGGTGAAATGAGCGAAGACGCATTCTATACTTTAATGGCCTCATATCCCGGAGATTACACCACAAAGGAATTCTGGCTCGGAAATTTTGATGCTGATTCAATCTATTCACAGAACAGACATATAGTGGAAGATATGTCCGATGATGAGATAAAGGATATTCTTACGGACTCTTACCTTCTGTTTGCAGGAAGGATCACATACGATGATTTCTTCGAAAAGTATATTTCCGTAAACAGTTCCGAACAGACCTCTGAAGGACTTTTCATGGATATGATCGGAAGCTGGGGACTTTATATGACCGATGCCGAAGGCTATGTTGAATATTATGAGCCCGATGACCAGTATTATATGACTCTTGATGTATTTGAAGACAGGACAGTACATCTGGAAGAGTATCTGAATACCGATTATGAATATACGATCGAGGGAAATCTTCTTGATAAGGCAGACGGAATGCTTATAGTACAGTATATGCCGCCTGCTTCCGACGGAATGGCTTACGATTTTATGCTCCTGACCTTTACCGGTATCGATGAGGAAGGTCATCTTGTCGTGATGTGTGACTCCTGGAACGGAAATGAATACTTCCCGGGAAGCACCTGGTATTTTGCAAAAACAGACTGATAATTTCGGGTCAGGAGCTCAGCTCCTGACCCGACTGATGTTTTAAGGAGGAATAACATGAAACGAAAGATTTATCTGTTGCTTATGTCTTTTGTTATGTGTTCTTCGGTTTTCTTTTCCGGATGCGGTAGACAGGAAGATATGGCGGATATTGTATCGGAAGAGAAAGAAACAGATGACAAAGAAGCTACGGGGGAACCGGATGAAACAGATGGTATAGAAGTCACAGAGGTCGAAGTCATAGAGGAAAAACCCGAAAAGCCTCCGTATCACCTTGTTGTCAGCGAGATCTATGATGATGCTATCGAAAACCATATAAGGATCTTCCTGGAAGGAAAGGAAGCGTGGATCATTCCTCACGATGAAGCGGTTCTCTGTGACGAGATCACTTATTCACTCAGTGACCTTAACTATAACGGACGTTCCGAAATTATTGTCACATCAAGGAAAGGTACGGATAACATCAGTACTGTCGACATTTATGAGATCAACGAAACAAGGAATGGTTTCGATCATCTTGAATGGGAGTTCGAAGGCTTTGATAAGGAAAGAAAATTCTTTCCCGATATGGGATGTTTCAGCGTGGTATACGGTTATTACGATAAATATAACGGTGTATTCCATTATCTGTTCAAGGATTATTATGCGGATTTTTCAGGCCGTGACAAATGCAGATATTGCGATGTGTCGTTTGTTGACGGCAAGGTTGTGAGCGAAGTATACGCAAAGAGTGAATCCGAGGGTTCAGGTCATGATGAGGATAACATTTTTACCGAACCGAACGGTGTGATGAGCGAAAAAGAATTATCCGATTATAAATCTTCGTTCAATGTTGACAGCGATATTTCAAAATACTGGATGGGACTTATTTACGGTTATTCCGCCGGTTCGACAAGAGGATGTGTCATGGAGGATATGTCCGATGATGAGATCATTGATATGCTGACCGATTCGTTTCATCTGTTTGCCGGCAAGATCCACTATACGGATTTTTACACGGATTATTTAATCGCGGACAAACCCTGGCAGACTTCCGAAGGACTCTTTAATGAGATGATCGGGAGATGGGGAGTGTATAAGATCGAAGATGAAGAGCTTGTTGTTCATTCCTCGTCTGATTTGCCCGGATATATTCTCGAGGTTTTTAATGACAGGACTATTAATATTTCATTAGATCCTGATTCGTATTATGTGTTTGAATTCGATCCGGAACTCAGGGATAGAGCAGAGGGGATGCTTTTTTCTCAGTTGAAATATACCAGTAGGGATATCGCTAAGGGATATAATTCCTTTACTCTGACATTCATCACGATTGATGAAGAAGGGCATCTGATAGTTATGTTTGATACCTGGAACGGAAAAACATACGATCCCTGGAGCATCTGGTATTTTGAAAGAACAGACTGATATATGCGAGTTGGGAGCAATGTACCTGACCCGGTTTTTGTTTTATGAGGGGATGTCATGAAAAGAAAGTTTTATCTGTTGTTTATGTCTGTGATCTTGTGTTCTTCCGCAGTCTTTTCCGCATGCGGTAAGCAGGAAGAGGTGACTGAGGAAGTTACTGTGGAAGAGGATGATGAAGAAGATGAAGAAGACGACAAGCCGATCGAAACAAAAATACCTGAGATCGTTGAAGAGATAAGAGATAAGGATCTGGATCCCCAGATAGATCTGCTTATCGAAAACCGCGATACCTGGCAGATACCGCGCGAAGAAGTTGCCGTTTATGACAGCGTCGGATATTATGTCACGGATCTTGACCATAACGGACGCGTGGAACTTGTGACCGTACGCTGGTCTTCCGAGTTTGAATTCTCGGAAGATACGATCTATGAGGTCAATGAAGACGGTGACGGGCTTGATCTTATAACCATGGAAGTGTCCGGTATGGATTCGGATGGGGATATATCCCCCGATATGGCGACCAACATATCGCCTTATTCATATTTCGATAAGGGCAGACAGGCATTCCATTATCTTATCGAGGATTATTATCACAATTATGACGAAACTGTCTGGACGACCAGATATACGGATGTGACCCTTCTTGACGGCACATTATATGTCGATGTATATGCGGTATCCGAAATGAACTATGCATGGGATGACGGAGATCCGGTATGCACATACAGGCTTCCCAGGGAGGAACTTGAAGAGCACGACTTTTATGATTACGTGCAGAATTACCCCTCGGGTAAAGTAAGAAAGCAGTATTTTTACGGAGCCTACAGGGACAGGAGCGGATATGACGAAGAAAGCCGCTCACTTGAGCAATTCTCCGATGAAGCACTTAAGGATATGCTTAAGGATTCATATTATGTCTTCACGGGCAGACTGGGCGATACGGTTTTTTATGACAGGTATAATTCATCCGGCAAGGCTGAGATCTATAAGAATATGTTCGATGCATCCGTAGGAAACTGGGAGATATTCTCCACTGAGATCGAAGGAAGCGTAACGGAGTATTATTGGGGATTCCCTCAGTACTATAAGCTGACTGTGACAGATAATGCACAGGCGATAATGGAAGTGTATGATACGACAACACTTGACTACACGATAGTTTCGCCTGTTGTAGAGAATGAATCCGGTCATCTGGTGTTTGAGGACGATATCGTTGCACGCACCGGCTCTGTTCTTGACTGGGGTGCCGCCAGGGATGTTTACGAGATTGTTTATGTGGACGATGAGAATCTGGAACTTTTCTATGATGTTTACGATATTTCCGGAGAGTGGATCACCGGCAGCTACTGGGTATTTACCAGGGTGGAATAAATATGTGATCATTGTGGACCCGGCCGAAAAGCCGGGTCCTTTTTAGTGTATTTATCGGCATTTCCCGGGTGCTTATTCCTTCTTTTGACTCCGATACTTGAAAAATCCCATATATTAAGGTATAGTATTTAGGTTTTGAGAAGGAGAAAGAAATGGTCACCAAGAGAGAAGACATCAGAAACGTAGCGATCATCGCGCATGTAGACCACGGTAAGACCACCCTGGTCGATGAGCTTTTGAAGCAGAGCGGTGTATTCAGGGAGAACCAGGAGGTTGCCGAGCGTGTAATGGACTCGGGAGATATCGAGCGTGAGCGCGGTATCACCATCCTTTCCAAGAATACCGCAGTTACCTATAAGAATACCAAGATCAACATCATCGATACCCCGGGACATGCCGATTTCGGCGGCGAGGTAGAGCGTGTGCTCAAGATGGTCAACGGCGTTATCCTTGTCGTTGATGCATTCGAGGGTGCAATGCCCCAGACCAAGTTCGTGCTCAGAAAAGCACTTGAGCTTAAGCTTCCCGTTATCGTTTGCATCAATAAGATCGACCGTCCCGAAGCAAGGCCCAGGGAGGTTGTGGATGAAGTACTGGAGCTTTTCCTTGAGCTGGATGCCGACGATGCACAGCTTGACTGTCCTTTCGTATATGCATCCGCAAAGAGCGGTATAGCAAGTATGGATCCCGACGAGCAGGGTACTTCAATGGCACCTCTTTTCGACACCATCCTTGATTATATTCCCGCACCCGAGGGTGACCCCGATGAGGGCACTCAGGTTCTTATTTCCACCATCGATTACAACGAGTATGTCGGCCGTATCGGTATCGGAAAAGTAGAGAACGGTTCGGTTAAGGTTAACCAGGAAGTTGTCATCTGTAACCATCACGATCCCGATAAGCTTATCAAAACCAAGATAAGCAAGCTTTATGAATTCGACGGACTTAAGAAGGTTGAGGTTACCGAGGCTCGTATAGGTTCCATTGTAGCCATATCAGGTATCTCCGAGATACATATCGGTGATACTCTCTGCAGCCCCGACAAAGTAAGTCCGATTCCATTCCAGAAGATCTCCGAGCCTACGATCGCGATCGATTTCTGCGTAAACGATTCGCCTCTTGCAGGTCAGGAGGGAAAGTACGTAACCTCCAGACATTTAAGAGACAGGCTTTTCAAGGAACTTAATACCGACGTTTCCCTCAGGGTGGAGGAGACCGAGGACACCGACAGATTCAAGGTATCCGGAAGAGGAGAACTCCACTTGTCAGTCCTTATCGAGACGATGAGACGTGAAGGCTATGAGTTTGCCGTATCCAAGGCAGAGGTTCTCTACAAGACCGATGAAAACGGCAAGAAGACAGAGCCCATGGAAGTTGCGTATATCGATGTTCCCAATGACAATACCGGTGCGATCATCGAAAAGCTCGGTGCCAGAAAGGGTGAGCTCCGCAACATGAGCTCCATCAGCGGCGGTACCTATACAAGACTTGAGTTCTCCATTCCTTCGAGGGGACTTATCGGTTACAGGGGAGAATTTCTCACCGATACCAAGGGTAACGGCGTCATCAATACCGAGTTCGACGGATATGCACCTTATAAAGGGGATATCGCTTACAGAAAGCTCGGTTCGCTCATAGCGTTCGAAGCAGGTGAAGCAGTCACCTACGGACTATTCAATGCACAGGAAAGAGGCAGTCTTTTCATCGGACCCGGTGAGAAGGTTTATGCGGGAATGGTCGTCGGCGAGACCGGTAAGTCGGAAGACATCGAGGTCAATGTCTGCAAAAAGAAACAGATGACCAACACCAGATCGTCATCCGCAGATGAAGCACTCAGGCTTACACCTCCCAAGATCCTTTCACTTGAGCAGGCGCTCGACTTTATCGAAACGGATGAGCTTCTCGAGGTAACACCCAAGACACTGCGTATCCGCAAGAAGATCCTTGATTCACGTATGCGTAAGAGAGCTAATTTCAATAACTGATAAATATGGGGACGGTTCCTTCGTTCACAAAAATTCGTGAACGAAATGACCGTCCTTTTTTTCCCGTACGGAGGAAGATTATGGCTAAGCGTCCCGAATGGCTTGACAACGCGGTTTTCTATGAGATATATCCCCAGTCCTTCAAGGATACGGACGGAGACGGCATCGGAAATATAAAAGGGATCACTGAAAAGCTCGATTACATCCGTGAGCTGGGTTGCACCGCTGTCTGGCTCAATCCCTGTTTTGATTCTCCATTCGGAGATGCGGGATATGATGTTGCCGATTACTATAAGGTTGCACCGCGCTACGGAACCAATGACGATCTTAAGGAACTGTTTGACTGTGCCCATAAACTCGGAATGCACGTGATACTGGATCTCGTTCCGGGTCATACCTCCTGGGATCATCCATGGTTTAAGGAGAGCATGAAGGCTCAAAGGAATGAATACACCGACCGTTATGTCTGGACCGACAGCATATGGGAGGAGCCTGCGGGATACGGAACACTTCGCGGTATCTCAGACCGTGACGGAAGCTGCATAGTCAATTTCTTCACCCATCAGCCCGCTCTTAATTACGGATTCTATAAACCGGAAAAAACCTGGCAGCAGTCCATGGATGCACCCGGTCCCATGGCTACCAGGGAAGAGATCAAGAATATAATGCGTTTCTGGCTTTCCATGGGATGCGACGGATTCCGCGTTGATATGGCCGGATCACTTGTCAAGAACGATCCGGAAGGTAAGGGAACCATTTCCCTGTGGCAGGACATAAGGAAGTTCCTTGATGAAGAATTTCCCGAAGCTGCCATGGTGTCCGAATGGGGAGAGCCCGACAAGAGCCTTGCCGGAGGATTCCATATGGATTTCCTTCTGCATTTCGGTCCTTCGCATTACAACGATCTGTTCAGATGCGAGAAACCTTTCTTTGAGGGAAATGGTGATGCATCCGAATTTGTCCGTAAATATATGGAAAGTTATGAAAAGTCCGAAAGACGCGGACTTATATGCATACCCTCCGGCAACCACGATATGGACAGACTTGCACGTCATATAAGCGAGGAAAAGAGAAAACTTGCTTTCGCATTCCTTTTGTCCATGCCCGGTGCTCCGTACATTTATTACGGAGACGAGATCGGAATGAGATATGTTGAAGGCCTGAATTCGGTGGAAGGCGGATACGGAAGAACAGGCTCACGTTCTCCCATGCAGTGGGATGACAGCATTAATGCCGGTTTTTCATCGGCACCCTCAGATAAGCTCTACATCCCCATTGATCCTTCAGGTGACAGGCCCACTGCAAAAGCACAGATGGGTGATGCAGGGTCTCTCAGGAGCGAAGTAAAGAAATTGATAGAGACAAGGCAGGCACATCCCGCACTTCAGAGTCTCGGAGAAATTGAGTTCGTATGTGACGGAGCTCCGGGTAAGCCCCTTGCTTACATAAGAGCTCTTAGTGAAGAGAAGATACTGGTCGTGATCAATCCCACCGGTAAGGAATATACTGTGGATTGTGCCGACGGTGATGTGATCTATTCGTTCGGATCATACGAGCTGAAGGCCGGAGCACTTACGGTTAATGCCGGGTCTGCGGTGTTTATGGAACTGTAAAAACACAACATCCCGGTTATGCGCTTGACACATCAGGGTGATGGTGCTAGTATTCATTTCAAGTTAATAAAAACGGTAGAGGTTGCGTCAATCAAAAGTAGTAAATCGGATGTGCCGTACACAGACGAAGATTTATGAAAGGGTGAGACGCCGAAGGAACGGTTTATACGGAGGACCGGATCCTGGGCATACGATCAATAGTCGTATAACTGTCATCCCGAGAGGGATGGGGAGCTATCAAATTATTTGTTGATAACGGCTGACCGTATTTTATTACGTGTCAGTCTTCTTTTTTTCATAAGCGCTGTGAGAAGAGAGGCTGACGTAACACGTAACTAAAAGAACGAGAGGAGAATTACAAAATGAGCAAACCGATTTTCACAGGAGCAGCAGTTGCACTCGTAACACCCATGACCGCAGACGGAAGTGTTAATTTCGAGAAGCTTGACGAGCTGATCGAGTTCCAGATCGAGGGCGGAACCGATGCGATCGTTGCATGCGGCACCACCGGTGAGGCATCAACCCTTACACACGAGGAGCACCTGAATGTCATCAGACATACGGTAGAGAAGGTTGCCGGAAGAGTTCCCGTTATCGCAGGAACCGGATCCAACAGCACCGAGACCGCTATCTACCTCAGCGTTGAAGCAGAGAAGGCAGGAGCTGACGCTCTCCTTCTTGTAACCCCTTATTACAACAAGGCTACCCAGAACGGTCTTGTCGAGCATTTCTGCAAAACAGCGGATTCCGTCAAGATTCCCGTTATCCTTTACAACGTTCCTTCAAGAACCGGATGCAACATACTTCCCGCTACCGTCAAGAAGATCAGCGAGAGATCCGAGAACGTCGTAGCTATCAAGGAAGCGAGCGGAAACATATCTCAGGTCGCAACTCTTGCATCAATTATGCCCGAGGATTTCGCAATCTATTCCGGTAATGACGACCAGATCGTTCCCCTGCTTGCACTCGGCGGACTCGGAGTCATCTCCGTTCTTTCCAACGTAGCACCTAAGCAGACTCACGACATCGTTGCTTCTTACCTTGAGGGAGATGTAAAGAAGAGCTGCAAGCTTCAGCTTGAAGCACTCGACCTCATCGCAAGCCTCTTCTGCGAAGTCAATCCCATCCCCGTTAAGACAGCACTCAATCTTATGGGAATGAATGCCGGACCTCTTCGTCTTCCCCTTACCGAGATGGAAGATGCAAATGCGGCAAGACTCAAGAAGTCACTTTCCGATTACGGCATCAAGGTAGCTGAAGGCGCAGTCATCAAATTCAACGACCTGAGCAAAGACTGATACTTACCAAACGGCCCGTGAAGGAAACTTTGCGGGCTGTATGTTAAAAGAGGAAAATGATATGACAAGAATAATCATGCACGGCTGCAACGGCCGTATGGGACAGATGATCACCGCGATAGTAAAAGAGCGCAGTGATGCACAGATAGTTGCCGGAATCGATATCGCCGACAACATCACTACAAACGGTTATCCCGTATTTACCGATATTAACGCATGCGATGTACAGGCAGATGTGGTTATCGATTTTTCATCGGCAGCCGCAGTGGATAAACTCATGGATTATTGTGAGGCTAAGAACCTTCCTCTTGTCCTGTGCTCCACCGGACTTTCCGAGGAACAGTTATCAAGGGCTAAGGCTCTTTCGGGAAAGATCGCAGTTCTCAAGAGTGCAAATATGAGCCTCGGCATCAACCTTCTCCAGAATCTTCTTAAGCAGGCTGCAGCAATACTTGCACCTTCGGGATTCGATATCGAGATCGTTGAAAAGCATCACCGCATGAAGCTCGATGCTCCCAGCGGCACCGCTCTTGCACTTGCCGATTCCGTCAACGAAGCTCTTAATAACGAATATGAATATGTATTTGACAGATCCTCAAGAAGAGAGAAGAGACCCGATAAAGAGATCGGTATCAGTGCCGTAAGAGGCGGAACGATCGTAGGCGACCATGATGTCATCTTCGCCGGAACCGATGAGGTCATCACCTTCTCGCATACCGCATATTCAAGAGCCGTATTTGCAAAGGGTGCGGTAAGCGCAGCGGTATTCCTTGCAGGAAAGAGCGCAGGGTTCTATGATATGAGTAACGTTATAGAGGAGTCACTGAATAAATAAAACACGTATGAGATTTCGTCCCTGTATCGACATACACAACGGAACAGTAAAGCAGATAGTCGGATCATCTCTTAAGGATGAAGGTAATTCCGCTTCCGAGAATTTTGTATCGGCATATGATTCGGTTCATTATGCGGATATGTTCAAAGAGCGCGCACTTAAGGGCGGACATGTGATCATCCTGAATAAGAAGGGCACTCCCGAATATGAAGCCTCGTATGAAGAGTGCATGAAAGCCCTGAGAGCATATCCCGGCGGGCTTCAGGTGGGCGGAGGAATACTTCCCGAAAATGCCGGTGAGTTTCTTGATGCGGGTGCTTCTCATGTCATCGTTACGTCTTATGTTTTTTCGGACGGTAAGATCGATTACGCTAACCTTGAGAAGATAAGCTGCGCCGCCACTCCCGAAAAGCTTGTCCTGGACCTTAGCTGTAAGAGGATAGGAGATTCTTATAAGGTAATGACGGACAGATGGCAGAAGGAAACAGAAGCCGTCCTGGATGAAAAGCTTCTTACCGAACTGTCGGATTACTGTGATGAATTCCTGATCCATGCGGTTGATTCCGAGGGAAAGGCAAACGGTCCGGAGAAAGGAGTTCTCGAGATACTTAAGGACTTCACTCTCAGGCCCGTGACATATGCGGGAGGCATCGCTTCATATGACGACATACTTTCCATAAGAGATATGTGCGACGGAAAAGTTGACATCACTGTCGGTTCCGCACTTGATATCTATGGCGGAAACCTCCTGATGGATGAGATCATAAAAATGTGTTCTAAATGATAAAAAAATGGGCTTCGGGTACTCCCGAAGCTTATTTTTTGCCAAAAATCATTCTTTTTTGGTCAGATATGGTTAAAATTTCATAAATATTACGATATTATTGCAAATTATTTGCATTCATTTTTTTAAACGGATATAATTACCCATAATCGGAAATCGTTCCGGATATGGAGGTTTAATGGCTTCACGCTTTGTGTATGTGCTTAAGGATTCCAAGCACAGAAAAAAAATCAATCGCCAGATGATCGTTGCATCAAGCGATGTCAATGAAAGGATCAGACCTGTTGTCGTTCATAAGGGACTCATCTGGTTTGGCGTGATCTTCCTAGCCATATTTATAGGTATATCCATAGGATATTTTGCCAATGAGGCAGGTATCATCAGCAGATATAACGAAAGTATTGAGATCGGGAATGCCAGGATCTCCGAACTTGAATCACAGATCGTGGCTCTAAATGCGACCATCGCATCCAAAGATACGGAAATACAGGCCCTGAGCCAGACGGTAAATGCCAAGAGCGAAGAGCTCGGCACCCTTAATGCTCAGATTGAAAATATGTATATTCCCACCGATTTCCCTTTGAGCGGTTCTGCTTCAATGCATCTTACCAGTGACGGAGATATACCGGTTGTAGTCTTTACCGGTTCCGAAGGTGATTATGTAAGAGCTACCGCATGCGGAACGGTTGTCGAGATCAGAACCAATCCCAAAAGAAATGATAACGGTTCTATAGCCGAGTACTATGTTGCCGGTGAAAGTACCGACGGCAGTGATAAAGAAATAAAAGACCTCGGGTTCTATAATGTCATCACCATCGATCACGGCAACGGATATATGACCGTGTATATGAATGACGGTGACCCTGTTGTATCCGAGGGCGACACTGTTTCTGTAGGAAATACACTTTACAATCTCAAAACGGGAAATACCGCATTGGGATATGAGATGCTCCTTAACGGAGAGTACATCGATCCCGATGAGGTCATGATAATTAGCGGATGATCTTTGCCGCACCTATAAAAAGGGAGTAAAGGTAATGAAAAATCAGAAACTGAATATAAGCACGCTTCTCGGCAAGGGCTCCGTGGTGAACGGTGATTTTGCCGCTCCGGGATCTGCACGTATCGACGGCAAGATAAGCGGAAACGTGAATGTCGAGGGTACTCTTGTGATAGGTACCAGCGGTGTTATCAAGGGCAATGTCAAATGCAGCGGCATCATTGTCGGCGGAGACATCGAAGGCAATGTCATTGCTCCCGAAAGAGCTGAGCTTGCATCAACTTCCAGGATCATCGGCGATATCCATACCGGAAATATCATCATTGATGAAAAGGCTCTTTTCCAGGGCAAGATCATCATGAGTGAGAACGGTGTTCCCGAGAGGGACAGGGATAAGCTTTCCTACAAGGCAAAGGAAAGAAAGGATCTTAAGAAGGCCGCATCCGAGGTTAAGGATGCTCTCGAAGAAGCAAGGGACAACGAGCCTGAACCCGTCGAGGAAAATATCGTCGAGGCTGATTTCGAAAACTGAATGATGAATAAACGAAATGACGGCTGCAGATGCAGCCGTCATTTTTTATGTGTGAAACATGTCCGAAACAGGGTGACGGTTCTTACTGCTTGTCCTCATCCTTCATTCTGGCAAGGACGATATCGTAGCCGTCGTTTCCGTATGTGAGGCTTCTGTTGACGCGGCTTATGGTCGCGGTGGAAGCACCAGTCTTGGCGGAGATGGCAAGATAGGTCTGGCCTTCCTTGAGCATCTTGGCCACCTCGAATCTCTGTGACATACTTACCAGCTCACCGATGGTGCAGAGATCTTCGAAAAATGAATAGCATTCCTCAACGGTCTGAAGCTCCAGGATTCCCTTGAACAGCTGATCAACCGATTCGGATCTGAGTTTATCGTTCATTGTAAGGATTCTCCTTTATTCATACGTAAATAACATGATCATAAATGCTTTTACAAGATAAAATTTTAATACTTTATCTTGTTAAAGTAAAGGGCAAAATTATGCATTTAAGGGCAAAAGAGGATGATAATAATCAGTCTATCGTGTATAATTAAAAAGTGATTTTTCATACTCGGGGGGTACATATGGATTATGAGAAGATCATCAGCGATTTTGTAAAAAATCGTGCCGGAGAATTCATCATCACCGACAGACAGGGTAATATACTCTATCGTAACGGCGTTGAGGATTTTACCGACGAACAGTGGTCGGCATGGTCTGCGTTCAACATCGACACGGAGACTATCGATCAGGAAGAAGACTGGGAAATTTCAGACAGAACCGGCGGCAATTATTACACCGCGCGTTCCCTTCCCGTGACTCAGGAAGGAACCGAGGTGATATTGCATCATGTCTACAATACCAGTCAGTACGCAACTCTTTTGCGTGATGTTTCGGGTTATCTTAAGGATTGGAGAGAACTGAGTGCATTCCAGACGGCAATGCTGGAAAAGCTTTCGGGTAACTACGAATCCTGTCTGCCGGTAGTTCTTAAGTATTTCAAGGTTTCAAGCGTCGTAATGTATATCGGCCGTGGCAGGAAGATGGAAAGACATCTTCTTGACAAGGAGACCAAATCAATACAGAGCGTACGCATCGACAGAGAGGATGTTTTCGCCGTCACAAAGGGTGAGTTCAGAAAACTTCCGGGTCTCGGTGACAAGGATTATCTTTGTTACATCTGTGACAGTGCCATTCACGGCACCGATTATTCACTTTATCTATATGCTGACGGTCTCGAGGATGATGACAATTTCAGCATGCATTACAACGTCATAAAGCTGTTCATTGAAAACGGACTGCTGCGTGAACAGATCACTTACGAGAGCGAGCACGACAAGCTTACCGGTCTTTACAACAAGGGTAAGTATATGTCGATGCTTTCCGATTTCATGCCCAAGCAGAATCAGGTTGCCATCTACAATATGGATGTCAATTATCTTAAGAGGACCAATGACAATCTCGGACATGAAGCGGGAGATGCACTTCTCGTCAAGGCCGGAAGAAGTCTCCAGGCTGTCGAAAGAGACAATGTTTACGGTTTCCGTATGGGCGGAGATGAGTTCATGCTCCTCGGCTGGGATCTTACGGAAATCGAAGCCGAAAAGCTCAAGAAGGACTGGGAAGAAGCGCTTGCCAAGCTCAATGAGAACAAGGAAGAGGTTGAGTGTGTCATCGCATGCGGACTTGCTTACGGCAAGGATGATTTTGATCTGAAGGAGCTTCTTAAACTTGCGGACGACCGCATGTATGAGAATAAAGTAGCAATAAAAATATCACGGGGAGACGATCCTAACGCCCGGTGATCATATAAAAAAGGAGAACAACATGACTATCGACAAAAACCTTGACGGAACAAAACTTGAGATCGCGCTTGAAGGAAGACTTGATACCATGACCGCACCTCAGCTTGAGGAGGAGGTCAAGAACAATATCGAAGGCATCAAGGAACTCATCTTTGATCTTAAGAATCTTGCTTATGTTTCATCCGCAGGTCTTCGCGTACTTCTTTCCGCACAGAAGATCATGAACAAGCAGGGCAGCATGACTATCAGGAATGCAAACGAAGAAGTCATGGAGATATTCGAGGTTACCGGTTTCATCGATATTCTGAACATTGAGGAGTGATATTTTAGTTTATGAATACACTACCTACCGGTATACAGGTTTTCGGTGACAACATCTATACTTTGCTCACCGGTAAATTCAATGAAGGCAGAGCCAGCCTGGATTCACTCTGTAACGCTGCAATAGTGCGCCTTGATCGCAAGATGCAGTTTTCTTCCATGAAGGATATTCCGAAACTGACAGAGGATCAGAAGGAGGAACTTCAGAAATTCTGGAGCCCATATGTAAGGCATATGGATGACAGATTCCACAGGCTCTGTACATTTCGTTCGGGCGGAAAATTCTATCCCGAATACATTCCCGAGGATTTCTATTTCATCCATATAGATCGTTTTTACAACGACCGACGCGAATCCGCATATATGGATAATAAATGCTATTACGCGAAATTCTTTCCCCATACGCGTCAGCCCCGGACCATCGCTATGCGTGTAGGTCACAACTGGCTGGATGAACACGGAAAACTCATTACCCGTGAGGAAGTAAAACACCGAATCAAGACCGAACCTGAGGTCGTGCTTAAGCGTGCGGTCTTTTCCGAGGGTGGCTTCGGTGTTCATTTTATTTCAGGAGAAGATATATTCGCGGAATTCCGTAAAGTCCTCAGAAAGATTCCTACGGATGTGATTGTTCAGAAACCGATCAAACAGCATCCGGATATGGCGGCACTCAATCCATCGTCGGTCAACACCCTGCGCATTATGAGCTGGCTTGACGGAAGCGATGTGAAGATTCTCTGTACGGCTGTCAGGATCGGTGTCGGAGGAGACCGTGTCGATAACATATCCCACGGCGGTCTTTTCTGCGGAGTAAGAAAGGATGGGTCGCTTACGAACGGATTTCTTCACGGAGCCGTAGAAACCGACAGGCATCCCGAGCACGGATATCTTTTCAGCGATATGAAGATTCCCAATCTTGATAAAGCTTACGAACTGGTGAAAGATGCACATCCATCAATAAGCCACTTCAGGATAGCCGGATGGGACGTGGCCATCGATGAGGACGGAGAGCCTACCATGATCGAGGTAAATTTCTCGTTGTGCTGCGTGAATGATATCCAGTCGGTATGCGGTCCGCTGTTCGGCGATGATACGAAGAAGATGCTTAATGAAGTATTCAAAGGAAAGAAGGCACAGTACTCGGTGTTAATATGAGCCACGACGACAGTTTTTTACGAAGACAATATCTGATCAATCTCTTTCCTATAATGTTCTCGCTTCTCGGCGGAACGATCAATGCACTTATCGACAGTGTGTTCATCTCGCTGAAGCTCGGGAAAGAAGGACTGAGTGCCGTGACCCTGTCCATGCCTGTATATCTTGTCATGTGCTGTATAGGAGCACTCATTGCCGCAGGAGGAAGCTTTCTTTCCGCACGTGAAGCCGGAAAAGATAACATCGGTGAAGCCAAAAGGTTTTACCATACTGCACTGACGCTGGGGCTTATAACCGGAATTCTTTTTTCACTGTTTGCGATTGCCGGAGATCCTATATCGGATTTTCTTGCCCAGGGAGATCAGCTCGGCGGATTTATTTATCCTTATATTTTTGTTACACTCATTGGTTCTCTTCCGTTTATGATGATCTACTTTCCGGTTTTCTATCTCCAGCTTGCCGGAAAGAGAAAAGAGATCTCCATGATGACCGTCATCATGGTTATCGCGGATTCCGTTCTTGATATTGTTCTTCTGTATATTATCCCGATGGGTATGACGGGTGCAGCGCTTGCCAGTGTTATCTCGACGCTTATCGCATGCATATACGGTTTCGCATGTCTTAACAGAAAAGATTCCGATTACCGCTTTGATGCAGGAATGTTTGGATTAAAAGGAAGCGGAACGATACTTCATTACGGAAGCCCCACCGCACTCGGCAATTTCTATGATGCGGTTCGTCTTTTTGCAGTCAATGCACTGATCTTAAAACTTGCGGGGGCAAGCGGAGCGGCCGTATGGGCAATACTTAACACATTGTCCGAACTGTCTCTTATGATAGTTTCCGGTGTTCCTCAGGCGGGAGCTCCGATGACGGGGGTTTATCATTCGGCAAGGGAAAATACAGGCATACGTGTATTGTTCAAGCTTGAGATGCTTGTCGGATTTGTGATGAGTGTGGTTTTCTGCGGAGTGCTTGTTCTGATACACAGACCGCTTGAATTGCTTTTTAATTCGCCCGAAGTGCTGACCATGCCTCTCTTAAGTCTTGGTCTTTCGGTACTTGCCAATGTCATATCCACGATATGGTCGGTTTACTTCAATGCTACGGGAAGGATTGTTCTTTCGAATATCCTGACGGCGCTCAGAAGACTTGTACTTCCGGTTGCCGTACTGTTTTCGTATTGCTATATCGAAAATGCATATATCTGGAATTTCCTTCCGGTATCCGCTGTGTTATCCATCGTGCTGACGTGGATCATGGTTGCCGTTATTTCGGCACTCAATTCCGGAAAGAAATATCCGCTTTCCGGAATGCTCCTGCTGGATGACCATCTTGAAAGAGAGAACAAGGTACTTGATTATTCCGTTGCGGCCAATGTCGAGAGCGTTTGCGATGCGAGTGAACGAATAAAGGAATTCTGCCTGGCCAATAATATGGATAAGAAGAATATCTATAAGATGGGTCTGGCAATAGAGGAACTGCTCACCGTTATGATCCGGAAGAGCAACTCCGATCTTAAGACCATCGATATGAGAAGCTTTGCCCTTGATGACAATACCGGCATAAGGATCCGATGCGCCGGTGAAAACTTTAATCCCTTTGATCATGTTGACGAGGATGAAGATTTCTACATGGGTATAAGCATGCTTCAAAAGACGGCTGCGTACGTGCATCACAGCTACACACTCGGTATGAATACGATAATCATTTTTTTGTAAAGGACAGATAAGTCAAGACTGCAGATACATAAATGGTTTTTGGGGGGATTTATGCATTTTGATAATGCAGAATACTGGCATCGGCTTGAAGATGACTGTTTTCATGCTGATGAGATCAATCGGAACAATCTGCTGACTTTGATGCGTGACAATAAGGATACCGCATTCGGAAAGGCCAACGGATTCGGATCGATCGACGGTATAGATGAATATCGAAGAAGACTCCCGCTTACGCATTACGAACCGTTCCGCGGTTATGTGGACAGGATGCTCGGAGGAAGTGAGAATGAACTGACCGCATACCCGGTCGTCAATTACTGCCGTACCTCCGGAACCGAAGGGGTGGCCAAGAATATTCCCGTAACTTCCGAAGCGTTCAGAAGATATGGCAACGCGGTCGGATACCGCCAGGAAGAGATAATAAATGAATTCGGCGGAAAGAGACTGGTCATCAATACTTTCAGGACCGATATTTCGAAAGAATCGACCGGGGACCTTCTTCTTTCGGAAGCACTGTTCAGATACCTGTATGAGGAAGGTTATCTCGACGAATCACATTTTGCCGGAGGCTTTAAAACTCTTTTCTCCGATTCTCTCGGAGACAGGCTTTTCGTAAAACTCTGGGTGGGATTTGCCGAACCCGATATAACCGTACTGGAAAGCATCTTCCTGTATGACCTTCTGATCTTTTTTACATACCTGGAAGAATTTTGGGAAGAAGTCTTAAGTGCGATGACGAAGCGCCGCATACCGGAAGGGTATAAGATCCCCGATGACATACGCACATACCTGCTTTCACTTCCTGTCAGTAATGAAAGACTGAGCGAAGTCAGGAACCTGTGCATGGGAGGAGCTTACGGAATAGCCAAAAAGCTCTGGCCGCGATTAAAGCTTGTGAGCGGTGTCAGCAACAGGTCTTACTTTGCGGAGGATAAAACGCTCAGGGCATATATCGGTGATGCACAGTACTATTATCTGGCATATTGCGCATCCGAGTGTTATATGGGCACTGCGGTTGAAGATAATGATTTCAATTATGTAATGATGCCCGAGACGGCATTTTATGAATATCTTCCCGTGGACGGAGGAGATGGTACCCTTCTTCCACTGGAACTTGAGATCGGAAAATGCTATAAGCCGGTGATCACCAATTTCTCCGGATTGTACAGATATGTAATGGAGGATATACTCAGGGTTCAGGGTTTTCTCGGCAAGTCACCGATATTCGAGTTTGTAATGCGAAGCTCGCAGACACTTAATATCGCGGGTGAAAAAATGGATATACATCTGGTTGAAAAAGCCGTTTCCGGGCTCGATGGTGATAACGGGATATCGGAATGGACGATCGGAATAGAGCACGATACCACGCCCGGAAGATATTTCATAGTCGCTGTATCAACGGGGGGAAAGACAGGTTTCAACACGGATATCTCGAACCGGCTCGATGAGCTGTTATCGGAATTCAATCCGGATTATGCGGACCTGAGAGAAATGGATTACATACGGAAACCGCAGGTGCTTTTGCTTAAGCCGGGATCATACGGCAACGTTCTCAAGGAGATCGGACTTGCCGGCGGTCACAAAAAGCCTAATCATGTAGCCAATCAGGGATTCACCTATCAATCTTACAGAAAGTGGGTAGAGCAGAAATGAAAGAGAAGAAGATTTTTATCACAGGACTGACCGGAAGACTGATCCTCGGACTCGCTGTATTCGTTGCTGCGGTCACGGCCGGTTCCATCATCGTTGGTGTCAGAACGTATAGAAATTCGATCTACAGACACTACAATGAGATCGGTTACCAGATTGCAAAGTCTGTCGAGCTTCTTTTCGACTCTGACGAGCTTGAGGAGTGGGGCGAACTTACCTATAAGTTCAATACCACCGGAGAAGGTGCTGAGGAGATTGCTGAGGTAACCTCATCCGAAAGATTCCGTGAGCTTGAACAAACACTTCTCAATCTCAGGACGGGTATGGATGTAAACGACATCTTCGTCGGCGTGATCAATCTCGGAGAACTAAGCGAGTTCACCATGGAAGGCATTATGGACGGAAGCTGGGCGCCCATATATTACATTATGGATACTTATCCCATGGAAGAGCAGCGCTTTTCTCTCGGTGACAGAAGTCCGATCACCCCCGACTACATTGAGGGTGCGGGCATATCCTACGCAAGCGGTATTCCTTATGACGGATATTTCGTCAATGAAGGAAATTACGGATACAACATCACCGCAGTTTATCCCATAGTAAAGAATGGAAAGACGATCGCATTTGTCGGTGTCGAGACACCCATGCGTACGCTTGAGTCCGATCTTAACAGATACATTTTTATTGTGCTGGTCATTGTATGTATCATTTCTGTGATCCTTTTTATACTTACTGCCATAATCCTTGTAAATGCACTTATCAAGCCAATAAAGCTTATATCACATGAAGCCGCTTACTTCGTTGAGAACGAAAACGAGGTATCGCAGGAACTCAAAAAGGTACGCAACCGTGACGAGATCCAGGTGCTCGCTGAGAGCGTCCTCGCAATGGAGATCGGTATCAATGAATACATTGCCAACCTCACCAAGATAACTGCCGAGAAGGAGAGGATCGGAGCGGAACTTAATGTCGCCACGCAGATACAGGCGGACATGCTTCCCAGGATCTTCCCGGCATTCCCCGAAAGAACGGAATTCGATCTGTACGCTTCCATGAGCCCCGCCAAGGAAGTCGGTGGTGACTTCTATGACTTCTTCCTTATAGATGACGATCATATCGGCCTTGTCATGGCAGACGTCTCGGGTAAGGGAGTTCCCGCAGCTTTGTTCATGGTCATTGCAAAGACCCTTATCAAGAACAGGGCTCAGATGGGAGGTTCACCCGCGGAGGTTCTTGCATATGCCAATGACCAGCTCGGAGAAGGCAATGAGGCAGAGCTGTTCGTAACCGTATGGTTCGCAATCATCCAGATCTCAACCGGTAAGGGATTCGCCGCAAACGCAGGTCATGAGCATCCCGCTATCCGCAGAAAGGACGGCAGGTTCGAACTGGTCAAGTACCGCCACTCACCCGCGGTAGCAACGCTTCCCGGAATCAAGTTCAAGGAGCATGAATTCAAGCTTAATCCCGGAGACAGCCTCTATGTTTACACAGACGGTGTTACCGAGGCGACAAGAGCCGATGATGTGCTTTTCGGTATCGACAGAATGCTTGAAGCACTTAACAAAAATCCCGATGCGGATCCCAAGACGATGCTCGACAATGTACGTTCCGACATCGATCTGTTCGTAGGAGAAGCACCTCAGTTCGACGATATCACAATGCTCGGATTCAAGTACCTCGGATCCGGAAAGGAGTAAGATATGCGGGAATTAAACATTGAAGCATTGGTTGAAAATCTCGATCAGGTTCTTGCATTTGTTGATGATGAGATCGATAAACTCGAATGCTCGGTCAAGATTCATACGCAGATAGATGTAGCCGTAGAAGAGCTTTTCGTAAACATCGCCCATTATGCTTATAAGCCGGATAGCGGTCCCGCTACCGTGCGCGTCGAGGTCGAAAAGGATCCGCCCGCAATATCGATAACATTCATCGATCACGGTATCCCTTACGATCCGCTTGCCAAGGACGATCCCGATATAACTCTTTCTGCGGAAGACCGTGAGATCGGCGGACTCGGCATATTCATGGTCAAAAAGAGCATGGACAGCATAGAGTACGAATATAAGGACGGACAGAACATCCTTCATATCCGTAAGCTGATCTGATTTCAAAGATTAAAGAAAAGAAACAGGGGGACGGTTCTGCTGTTTACATTGTCCCTGTAAACAGCAGAACCGCCCCCCTGTTTCCTTGTTTCTTAGAAGAAGCTCCAGTGGCTCAGCCAGTATCCTGGCATGACTACGATGATGAAGAACATCCAGCTTACAAGAGTGAAGACCTTGATGAAGTCCCTGCCTTTTCCGGGATATTCCCTTACGTAGATTCTGTAATTGATGACGGATGCAAGCGAACCTATCAGCGATACAAGGCCTGCTGTGTCCGCACCGTAGATGAGTCCCGCGAAATTATCCGCGAACGGATACAGCACTATCGACGCGGGTACATTGGATATAACCTGGCTCAGGAGTATAACGGAAAGGTATTCCCTTCCTGTCACGGTTCTTGCAAGGAAGCTTTCTATCCCGGGATTTGCCGTGATCGAAGATGAGAATACGAAGAAGCAGAAGAACGTAACAAGCAGTACATAGTCGACGCTCTTTAAAAGCTTCCTGTTTACGGTCAGAACGGCAATTAGAACGATGCCGACCGCAATCGGCCAGAGCTTTGTTCTCGATACGATGACCAGAAGTATCATCACAAAAAGAATCTGATATGTGATGCGTCTTATCCTGTTTTCTTTTTTCCAGGGAACTAGATCGAGTCTGAATTCGATCTTTCTTCCTTTTTCCTTTCTGAAACAAACAAGTACGAATACGATAAGAAGTACCGCACTGCCCGCACACAGAGGGGACATGTGGAAGATGAACCTTCCGGCACTGACTCCCGACTTATTGAACAGGAAAAGGTTCTGCGGGCTTCCGAAGGGCATGAGTAGCGAACCGCGGATCGCGGCGATGTTCTCCATGGAAATGATTGGGAGTATGCATTCTTCTCTTCCTACACTTCTGAAAAGAAGGATGGTGAGCGGAACGAAGATGATGAGCGATACATCATTGGTCACGAACATCGAAGTAAAGAACACTCCGAATATGAGAAACAGCGATAGAGTCGCCATCGTGGAAAACTTGGAGCTGAGCTTTAATAGAGGCTGGAACAGGTCTTCCTGCTTGAAGCCTTCGAGGACCGTGAGCATCATGAAAAGTATTCCGAGAGTGTGCCAGTCGATCGCGGTGATGAGGTCTTTGGACGGCGGTGTTATGAACAGTGAAATGACTGCCGCTAGAAGTGATACCGGCAGCATCGGGTCTTTTTTTATGAGAAGCAGTAATTTTTTCATAGGTGAAATTGTATCACAGTTTTCTTTATTATCAATCGGCAGTTTTTAGCCGTATAAAACCTTGCCATATAGTTTTCGAAACTATATAATGTTAGGCATGAGTGAAGAAAAATTTACGGAAACAGTAGAAAGAGCGATAGATCATCTCAGGACCATCAATACGATATCCCCCGATGAACTTCCCGCCATGGAATTATATATGGACCAGCTTACGACATTTATGGACCGCAAGCTGACGAGTCTTGTAAGGAAGCCCTCAAGGGATAAGGTCCTTACCAAGACCATGATCAACAATTATGCGAAGAACCATCTGATCCATCCGCCTGTTAAAAAGAAGTATTCGAGAGAGCATATGCTCGAGCTCCTCTTTATCTTTTATTTCAAATCATTCCTTTCGATAAGCGATATTCAGACGCTCCTGTCACCGCTTTCGGATGACACGATGGGAGATGATTACTCCGTCTCAAAGCTTTATGCCGAGATGATACATGCCGGTAAGGGCGCGAGAGGAAAGCTTAAGAAGGATCTTGATGAGAAGGTCGAGAAGATCGAAAGGTCCTTTGACGATGCTCCCGATGACAAGAGGGAATATCTCAAGAAGTTCGCATTCATCTGCCAGCTCGGTTATGACATCTATCTGAAGAAGACGATCATCGAGCATATGATAGATGATATGGCGGAGGAGCAGTTCCTCAGCGAGGATCCGGACGAAAGATAAAATAAAAGAGGATGCGATGCGCATCCTCTTTTTTTCATGGGCAAAACAGCGTAAGCCGTCCCCCTGTTTTACTTGTTGAATTTCTGGTTTACGAAGAACTGCTTGAGTGTTTTGATCAGGTCCTGTTTTCCGATTGTCTTGAGAAGGTATCCCGCGGGCTTGAGTGACATGACCTTGAGGATGCTCTCTTTATCGTTCTTGCCGGTAAGGAACATAACGGGGATTCCGGATATTTCCGGATCCGATTTCATCATCTCGTAAATCTTGGGGCCGTTCGTTACCGGCATATCATAATCGAGAAGCACCAGATCCGTTTCGTTATTGGAAAGGAACATGACGGCCTGCATGGCCGATGTTACGATCGAGACATTGTAATCGTTCTTGAGCCATTCCCTGATTATCTTGAGATATGTAGCATCATCGTCCACAACGAGGATGGTCTTCTTCTGGCTGAAATCCGCGGATGTATATTTATTCATATCCTCGACCAGCCTGTTCATATCGAGAGGGCGTGCCATGGTATCGCAGAGGGACGCCTGGGGAATGGTCTTGCATATGGCCGCGAACTCATTGGGATCGCCTATCAGGTAGAGGAGCTTGTTCTCTTCGACGATAAGGTCCTTGAGATATACGAGGACAGAGGATATATATTCGAGAGTCTACATGCTGTCCGTATAGAAGATGATGAGAGCACAGTCGTCCTTATGCTTCTGAATGGCGTTAACGCTGATCGGTTCTTCGATCACGTTAAAATGAGCCTTCTCCAATCCCTTGGTGATGGCCCCCGTCATGAAATTCTTCTCTTTTCTTATCAGAAGTAAGGAAGTTTCGTTAAGCATTTGGATAATTTTATCATATATTTATTCACTTTCCAAACCTTTGTGAAACGGGTGTGTATTCCTTGCAAGAAGGGGGTTAAAAGTGTATAATTTCTTTTAGTCGGGGCTTGACGGGAACGCTGTTTCTTCCGACATAACAGCCCGAGAAAAAACACTTTATCAGGAGGGTTAAAGAATGGGACTTATTAGCGCTGCAATGGCTGCCGCAGGCGGAACACTTGCCGATCAGTGGCTCGAGTTTTTCTACTGCGATTCAATGCCTAACGATGTGCTTCTTACCAAGGGCCAGGTAAGGACCAACGGTGCGAGAAACAATAATACTAAGGGAAATGACAACATCATTTCCAACGGCTCCAAGATCGCCGTTAACGAAGGCCAGTGCATGCTGATCGTTGATCAGGGTGCTGTCGTTGATTTCTGTGCTGAGCCCGGAGAGTTCATTTATGATACTTCAACCGAGCCTTCACTTTTCTACGGAAAACTTGGTCAGAACCTTCTCAATACTTTCAAGACCGTAGGCCGCAGGATCGCAATGGGCGGTAACACCGGCAAGGATCAGAGAGTTTACTTCGTAAACACCAAGGAGATCCTTCAGAACAAGTGGGGAACTCCCCAGACCGTTCCTTTCAAGATCGTTGATCCCGATCTCAACATGAAGCTTACCGTTAACATCAAGGCTAACGGCGAGTATTCCTTCAAGATCGTAGATCCCCTTCTTTTCTATAAGCATGTATCCGGCAACGTAACCGGCGATTATAGTAAAGAGAATCTTTCATCCATCATGAAGAGTGAGCTCGTAAGTGCTCTCCAGCCCGCTTTCGCTAAGATCAGTGCACAGCGCATTGAGTATGATCAGCTTGTAGGACATACCACCGAGCTCTGCAACATCCTTAACGAAGAGCTTTCAAGCCAGTGGGGCGACCTTCGTGGTATCAACATCGCTTCCATCTCCATCAATTCCGTTAAGGCTAATGAGGAAGATGAGAAGAGACTTAAGGATGCTCAGGAGAGAGCAGTCTACAGAGATCCCAACATGGGCGCTGCAGCAATGGCTCTTTCAACCGCAAATGCTATGGAAGCAGCTGCAAGCAACACCTCAACCGGCCCCATGATGGCATTCGCAGGAATGGGCATGGCAAATATGATGGGCGGACAGCAGGCAGCTAATATGTATCAGATGGGCCAGGCTCAAACAATGTACCAGCAGCCCCAGATGCAGCCCGCAGGCGGCTTTGTCGCAGGCGCTGCAGCTCCCGTAAACGGATGGACCTGCTCATGCGGCACCGCAGGCAACACCGGAAGATTCTGCACAGGCTGTGGTGCACAGAAGCCTTCTGAAGCAGGATGGACCTGCTCATGCGGCACCGTAAACCAGGGCAACTTCTGCAGCGGATGCGGAGCCAAGAGACCTGCAGGAGCACCTCTTTACAAGTGCGACAAGTGCGGCTTCGAGCCCGAGGATCCCGCAAATCCTCCCAAGTTCTGCCCTCAGTGCGGAGACCCCTTTAACGAGGCAGATATCAAGCAGTGATCATAAAGTTTAGTTTAAAGCCCGTCTCCGTTATGGGGACGGGCTTTTTGAAAGGACAGCCATGCCATTGTTCTCTTTAATTGTTTCAACTGCATTCCTGATCCTTCTTCTTGCAGCCGTAACCGCCGGACTTGTGATCTGGTTCAAGATCAAGAAGAAAGCCAAGGAGGTATCCAGGTCCGTGTTCGGTAACGATGACCTTCTTGCAAACCTTAAGAATACAGAGCAGGAATATATGCAGACTCCCAAATCCGTTTCGGACGGACACTCGATCTATACTCCGAAGCTGGCCAAGGATTTCCCGGAGTTTAATGTCGATGAGATGAAGGCAAGAGCCGAGAACTGTCTCAAGGAATATTTGAGAGCGATCGACGAGCGTGATCTTTCCCTTTTCACGGACGGAAATGAGGAACTGAAGGAAGCACTCTATCTGAGGCTCAATGACCTTAATCTCCGTGAGATCAGGGAGCATTTCGAAAGCATCAAGATCCATACTACGGTTCTTAATACCTATAACCGCTACGGCGGAAGATGCGTTGTCAGATTCCAGTGTGCGCTCCAGTACAAATTCTGGGCGGAGCAGGAAGGCAAGGTCATCAGGGGAAGCAGGGATTCCATTACCCAGAGCAGATACAGCATTGACTGCTGTTACATCCAGGATGCGGACAAGGTCGATGATATCAGGGCTGCGGGTCATGCGCTTAACTGCCCCAATTGCGGAGGTGCGATAACAACACTCGGAAATAAGACCTGCCCTTATTGCGGTGCGGCAATTACCGAGTTCAATATAAAAGTCTGGCAGTTCTGTGCCATCAAGGAGATAGGCTGATGGGAATGTTCGATGGCCTCAATCCCATGCAGGAGGCTGCTGTTCGTGCGGGAGACGGTCCGCTTCTGATACTTGCGGGTGCAGGATCCGGCAAGACCAGGACACTCACCTACAGGATCGCCTATCTGATCGCCGAAAAGCATATAAGTCCGATGAACATACTTGCCGTTACCTTTACCAACAAGGCGGCGGGAGAGATGAAGGAAAGGGTTGCAGCCCTCGTAGGCCCCGATGCGGAGCGTATGTGGGTTTCGACCTTTCATTCGGCATGCATGAGAATACTCAGGTCCAATATCTCGCTTCTCGGATATGACGACAGATTCACTGTATACGATACCGATGATCAGAAGACCGTGATGAAGAATGTCTGCAAGCGCCTGAACATCGATACCAAGAGATACAAGGAAAGAACCATCCTCTCGGAAATATCATCCGCCAAGAACGAACTCATGGATGAGAGCGGATATGAAAAGTATGTGCTGAATGATTTTTCCAAGACTGTTTTTGCAAGGGCTTACAGGGAGTATCAGGAAACACTCAGGAAGAACAATGCGGTCGATTTCGACGACATCATCATGCTCACCGTGAGACTCTTTGATGAATTTCCCGACGTGCTCGAAAAATACAGGGAGCGCTTCAGGTACATTCTGGTCGATGAGTACCAGGATACCAACACCGCACAGTTCGAACTGATAAGACTCCTTGCGGATAAATACAAAAACCTCTGTGTGGTGGGCGATGACGATCAGTCAATATACCGCTTCAGGGGTGCCAATATAAGGAATATCCTTGATTTCGAAGAGCATTACCCCGAGGCGACGGTCATAAAGCTCGAGCAGAATTACCGTTCCACCCAGTACATCCTCGATGCGGCCAACGCCGTTATAGCCAATAACCGCGGAAGGAAGGATAAGAAGCTCTGGACCGAGGCCGGAGAGGGTAAGAAGCCGGTGTTCACACAATTTGACACCGCGTTTGAGGAAGCCGAATACATCGTATCCGATATCAGGCACAGAAAAAAGATGGGTACCTGCGGCTACGGAAGCTGTGCGGTGCTCTACAGGACCAACGCCCAGGCCAGAATAATAGAAGAGCGCCTCATAATGGCCGGAATCCCGTACAATGTCGTGGGCGGAGTGAATTTCTATTCCAGAGCCGAGATCAAGGATATCATCGCATATCTTAAGGTTATCGATTCCGGTATTGACGATCTGTCCGTAAGAAGGATAGTAAACGTTCCAAAGAGGTCCATAGGTAACGCCACCCTGGAGAAGGTCCAGGATTATGCGGATGCCAGGGATATCTCTCTTTTTGCCGCGATGTGTGAGGCGGGAGATGTTCCGGGACTCGGAAAAACGGCTTCAAAGCTTAAGGTCTTCACCGACATGATCGGAGTGTTCAGGGCATACAGGGACAACGCCACCATAGCGGAGCTGATCAATAAGATCATCGAGATGACGGATTACGAGGAATACCTTAAGGATCTTGATGAGGAGAAGGCAGAGGACAAGATCGGAAACGTTAACGAGCTTGTAAGTAAGGCAGTTGCTTTCTGTGACAGCAGGCCGGATGCGTCTCTTTCCGATTTCCTGGAAGAAGTCGCACTTGTAAGTGATCTTGATTCCGCCGATCTGTCCGAGGAAAGGGTTCTTCTGATGACCCTTCATTCGGCCAAGGGACTTGAGTTCCCCGTCGTTTATCTTGCGGGCATGGAGGACGGTCTCTTCCCCGGATATATGTCCATCTCTTCGGGCGATGAAGAAGACATTGAAGAGGAGAGGCGTCTTGCATACGTGGGAATGACCAGAGCCGAGAAGGAACTGATCATGACATGTGCCAAAGCGAGAATGCTCAGGGGTGAGACACAGTTCAACCCGGTAAGCAGATTTGTCACGGAGATTCCCTCGGAGCTTATTGAGGGCTTCGTTCCCGGCAAAAAGAAAAAGCGTCCCGCTGATGATTATTATGATGATTATCCGAGGAGCAAGCCTTCATTTACCTATATGCAGAAGGAAGAAAAGCCCGTAAAGCCCGTAAAGCCCGTTAAAGCACTTTACTCGGGTACCGCGGGACTTGAATCGCTCGGTGTAAAGAAGGGATTCGGAACCGTGCCGGAAAGCTCAAAGCCTGATTATGAGGTTGGCGACAGGGTGAGGCATTTTAAATTCGGAGCGGGCACCGTAACGGCGCTCGTGAAGGAACCCAGGGATTATAAGGTGAGCGTTGATTTCGACGCACACGGTCAGAAAGTTATGTATGCATCCTTTGCAAAATTGGTCAGGGAATGATATACTGAATTGATTATTTACGTACATATTTTGAAGATATTTTTTTCAAATTTCTAATAAGAAAGGCGGTTCATATGAGTTGTAAGAATTGCAAGAAGAAGGTAGACCTTAAGAGCAAGATTCCTTTCGATCTCGAACAGATCAAGGATTTCGGCGGATCTCAGGCCGCAAGAGTTGCAGAACTCGCTGCAGCAGCCGGAATCGGCAATCTTATCTCCAAGCCCTCGGACGATGATGAGGATGAGAAGAAGTCCCATGTCGGACTTATCATTCTTGCGATCATCGGCATCATTGCCATCGGATGCATTGTCGGATACCTTGTATATCGCCATTTCAGTCCCGATTATCTTGAGGATTTCGACGACGAGTTTGAAGATGACGAGTTCGAAGACGAGGATTTCTTCGCTGACGAAGCAGACAGCTGATCATGAAGAGAGGCCAGATTGTCGAAGGATGGGTAGAGGAATGTGATTACCCCTGCAGAGCACGTGTAAGGTGCGATGAGGGTGTTGTTGTAGTTAAAAATGCCCTTCCCGGACAGAAGGTTTCCATCCGTATCGGAAGAAGCCATGCGGACAGAGCTGAAGGCACTCTTCTTGAAATCATCGAAAAAAGTGATATTGAAACCGGTAAGATATGCGCACACTTCGGAGAATGCGGAGGCTGCGCATATCTTTCTATGTCCGGGGATGCGGAAGCAGAGCTTAAATGCGAACAGGTAAAGAAGCTCTTTAACGCACGCGTGGCACAGAGCTACGAAAAGTACGGTTATTCCCCCGTATTCGACGGCATCCTCAGATCCCCCGTCATGTACGGTTACCGCAACAAGATGGAGTTTTCCTTCGGTAACGAAAAGCTGGGAGGTGAGCTCAATATCGGTCTTCATAAAAGGGGAGCGTTCCATGACATCCTCGATGTCAGCGACTGTCTGATAGTAGATGAGGATTACAGGAAGATACTTGTATTTACGAGGGATTATTTCAGAAGTAAGGGAACACCCTTTTACCACAAGAAGGACCATACCGGTTTCCTGAGAAACCTTCTTGTAAGGAAAGCCGCACATACCGGTGAGATCCTGATCTGCCCCGTTACCGCATCCGATAATGCCACGGGCGAAGATCACACAGAGCTTTTAAAGGGATATTCGGACGGCCTTACCGCACTTTCGCTTGACGGATGCATCTGCGGAATCGTCCGGATCGTAAATGACTGCATATCCGATGCGATAATAGCGGATGATGTAAAGCTTCTTTACGGAAGGGACTATATAAACGAGACGCTCCTTGATCTGAAGTTCAGGATAGGCCCGTTTTCCTTTTTCCAGACCAATACATACAGCGCCGAAGTGCTGTACAGGCTCGTAAGGGATTACGTTGCGGGATGCGACGGCGGAGCAAAGGGACGAACGGTCTACGATCTTTATTCCGGTACGGGCACAATAGCGCAGATCGCGGCAAGGGATGCGGATAAGGTGTACGGCGTGGAGATAATCCCGGAGGCGGTGGAAGCCGCTAAGGCGAGTGTTCTCGAAAACGGGATAAAAAACTGCGAATTCATCTGCGGAGACGTGCTGAAGGTCCTGGATGACCTTACGGAAAAGCCGGATATCATCATCCTCGATCCGCCCAGGGACGGAATACACCCCAGGGCACTTCCGAAGATAATCTCATACGGAGTCGAAAATATCATCTATATCTCCTGTAAGCCGACCTCCCTTGAAAGGGATCTCGGCACCTTCCTTGAAGAAGGGTACAGGATAGAGCGTTACGCCTGCGTGGACCAGTTTCCATGGACCAAAGAGGTGGAAACCGTAATGCATCTGAAGAGAGTCTGATATTGATATCTGAGTAAAAAAACTCTATAATATTTCGCGGACTTTGGTAAACAGAAAGGAAGATTCACTATGAAAAGAACAGACATCCATCGTATCCTGATCATCGGTTCGGGCCCGATCATCATCGGTCAGGCTTGCGAATTCGACTATTCGGGAACACAGGCCTGCAAGGCACTCAGAAAGCTTGGATACGAGATAATCCTCGTAAACTCCAATCCCGCTACCATCATGACGGATACGGAAACCGCGGATGTCACTTATATAGAGCCCCTTAACGTCAAGAGACTCACCCAGATCATTGAAAAGGAGCGTCCCGACGCACTCCTTCCCAATCTCGGCGGACAGTCCGGACTCAACCTCTGCTCCGAGCTTGCTCAGGCAGGCGTGCTCGATAAGTACGGTGTAAAGGTCATCGGTGTCCAGGTAGATGCCATCGAAAGAGGTGAGGACCGTATCGAGTTCAAGAACACCATGGATGAGCTCGGAATCGAGATGGCCCGTTCACAGGTTGCTTACTCCGTAGATGAGGCTGTTGAGATCGCATCCCGTCTCGGATATCCCGTAGTTCTCCGTCCCGCATACACCATGGGCGGCGCAGGCGGCGGACTCGTATATAATGTCGAAGAGCTCAAGACGGTCTGTGCAAGAGGTCTTCAGGCATCAATGGTTCATCAGGTTCTTGTAGAAGAGTCGGTCATCGGCTGGGAAGAGCTCGAACTCGAGGTAGTAAGAGATTCGACCGGTAAGATGATCACCGTATGCTTCATCGAGAATATCGATCCCATGGGAGTCCATACCGGAGATTCATTCTGCTCCGCACCCATGCTTACCATTTCACAGGAAGTTCAGGACAGACTTCAAAAGTATGCTTACAGCATAGTAGACAAGGTACAGGTCATCGGCGGATGTAACTGCCAGTTTGCACACGATCCCAAGACCGACCGTATCATCGTAATAGAGATCAACCCCAGAACATCAAGATCTTCAGCACTTGCTTCCAAGGCGACCGGTTTCCCCATCGCTCTTGTTTCCGCCATGCTCGCATGCGGACTCGACCTCAAGGATATCGAGTGCGGCAAGTACGGCACTCTCGATAAGTATGTTCCCGACGGCGACTACATCGTTATCAAGTTCGCAAGATGGGCATTCGAGAAGTTCAAGGGTGTATCCGATCATCTCGGAACCCAGATGAGAGCCGTAGGTGAGGTCATGAGTATCGGTAAGACCTACAAGGAGGCTTTCCAGAAGGCTATCCGTTCACTTGAGAAGGGCAGATACGGACTCGGCTATGTCAAGAATTACCACGAGATGACTCTCGAAGAGCTTATGAAGGAGCTCGTAAATCCCACCTCTGAAAGACAGTTCATCATGTACGAAGCTCTCCGCAAGGGCGCAAGTATCGATGAACTTTACGAAATGACCAGGATCAAGAAGTACTTCATCGAGCAGATGAAGGAGCTTGTTGATGAAGAGGAGGCAATCATCGCTTCTTCCAAGGGCAAGGTTCCCGCAACCGATATGCTCACCCAGGCCAAG
>JAEEGI010000938.1_pt1 | contig 76193 bp, 63 predicted proteins | sample 8958751 | NCBI WGS metagenome assembly JAEEGI01 (sample SAMN16246545, study PRJNA631951) | gut metagenome | biome: gut microbiome; feature: rumen; material: KS-attached | host: Bos | place: Iran: Karaj | collected 2018-10
AGTCCTTTTGAAGTCTGTCTTCTTCGCCGTTGGGGGGAAGATCGGGATGGCGGCCCAGGTTCGTAGGCAGGAGGAGCCAATGGCCGAGGATCTTGGGCGCGGAGAGGTCGACGAGGTCCCAGTTGTTGGCCTGTTCGGCATATTGCAGGTACATGGTCAGGATTTCATCGCGCTGATTGATGGCATCGGGATTGTTCTCCAGGCGTTTGGTGGCCAGCTTCTCGAATTTCGCCACGAGGATGAGGAAACCGCAGAGGCGCACCTCGTGCCAGCGGTTCATCAAGAGCTCGGGAATCTCGCCCAAGGGGAAATCTTGAGCCACACTTTTTACGATTTCGCGGGTCTGGGGCACTTTCAGACCTAGGAATTCATCACCATAGCCATACTCGCCTGGTGCGGTTTTGAAGAACCCCATCAACACCTTTCGCTGCTCTTCATTGCGCAGCGACTCCATGTATGTAATAATATCCTGTGCGTTACTTGCCATATTTTGTTCCATAATGCCTTATTGCTTATTCAATTTGCAAAGTTAACAATAAAAATCGGAATAACGCCTCATTTCGCGTAAAATTCACCTCTGGGGCCAGGCCCCAAAACTAAGTGCTGGGGTCAGGCCCCGAGATCAAATTTTAGTGCTGGGGCCAGGCCCCGAAGTAAAGTATCTTTTGGAAACTTAATTTTGGGGCCTGACCCCAGAGGTAAAAAAAGAGGGAGCCATTTGAGTGACTCCCTGCAGGTTAACTAAAAGTGTTCTCATAGATACCTCTCTTTTTGCCGAGAACTGATTATTAATCTGTGCTCATAGTATTTGTTCATTGTCCTCAATAGCTTCCGCCTAAGGCATTAGAACAAAATTTATATTTGTATATAAATTGCATCAGAAATTAAGTTACAACAATATCTTTAATATCTGTGATAAATATTCATATCAAGACATTTTTTATATATTACGTAAATGCGCTCATTACCGCAAAAACTTTTGTGCTATATTGTAAAAGGTTATCTGTGTCGTTGTTTTCTGTGTGCAAAGATAAAAAACTTTATAATACCAAACAAGTATTTCTTGAAAAATCTTTCAAAAATTAACCTCATTTAACGATTGAGGTAGAAAACATCGGTGTGTTTGCGCACACAGCCCAAAACTCATTGCTGGGGCCAGGCCCTAAAACTTAGTTTCGGGGCCTGACCCCAGCGCTAAGTTTTTGGGCCTGACCCCAGCGCGCGAAATGATGTAGGTGCTGATGGAGGTGAGGCTGGAAAGCTGGTTTATACCGGCTCCGAAATCCAGGGCAGCCTGCAGAATCTCGTCGCGTTGCACTTTGGGGTAAGTCTTGAGGTCTTTGGGGTCTTTCACATGATAGGCAGAATTAAGGAAGTCGATTACCGCCTCGGTTGGGGCAATTCCACGGTATCTGTCGAAATCGAGGACTTGCTGGGCTTTCGGCAAAGGCGTGTGGACTTGTTCTCTCAGCTCGTCGAGTGGGATCCTGTTAAGGACGGTGGTGACAGCACAAATGGCGGACACCCGATTGGGCGCATTGGTGTATTCTGCCCAGCTGCTCCAATCGTAATCCTCGACACGCTGGCATAGCCTACCTGCAACCGGGTTCTGGTGGATGTATCGGATGAGCGTCAGGAAATATGAATAGGATTCGACGGGCTCGCTCTTGAATCTGTCTTGGAAGAGATGTCCGAAATGTTCGTACTTGTTGTTGTAGTACATCGCGTAGCGCGAAGCGATCTGCTTGACGGTCTTCGAGAGTTTCTCTTCCTTCTCTTGGATGAGGAGATGGACATGGTTGGGCATGAGACAGTAAGTGTAAAATGCGCAACGCGGGGGTAAAGGACGCTTTAACTCGTCTTTTGGCGAGGTCATGTCGTGGAGGATCATGATAAACTTGCGGTAATCGTCGTCGTTTTCGAAGATCTGTTGACGATTTACGCCTCTTAGCATCACGTGGTAGATGCCGCTTTGACTTGATAATCTGGGTTGTCGTGTCATTTCTTAGCTTAATTTAAGAGTTTCGTCGGCTGCAAAGGTAAGAAGTTTTTCTGATACGGCCAAATTTTTTCGCGTTTTTTTATTCTAGGGTCATTCATCTCTGGGGTCAGGCCCCAAAACTAAGTGCTGGGGTCAGGCCCCGAGATGAAATTTTAGTGCTGGGGCCAGGCCCCAATGTTAAGTTTCCAAAAGATACTTTATTTCGGGGCCTGACCCCAGAGGTGAGTTGAAAAGGTCGAAATTAGGCGGCGTCGAGAAAAAATACACCTCTTTTATTTTGTATTTTCCTCACTTATTCGTACCTTTGCAGACATGGAAGCATATCAGTATCATATTTTTGCGCCGTATAGGGTGTGTCCCTTGGGAGCGCATGTGGATCATCAGCATGGGCTGGTGACGGGTTTTGCAATTGATAAAGGGGTGGACTTGTGGTTCTCGCCCTCTACCCAACCAGAGGGGCATGTGCACCTGGAGTCGGAGACCTTCGAGGGCGTGGTGGATTTTGAGATCGATGCGCCTACGCAGGTGAAGGAGGGCCATTGGGGTGACTATGCCCGGGGTGCGAAGTATGCTTTGCGGAAGCGGTTTGAGCTGAAGCGGGGTATCACGGGTGTCATCCAGGGCTCGTTGCCGGTGGGTGGCCTGAGTTCGAGCGCTGCCGTGCTGATCGCGTATGTGATGGCGTTTGCGAAGGCGAATGAGATCACGCTGCAGCCGTTTGAGGTGGTGAAGATTGCCTCGGAGGCGGAGCGCGAGTATATCGGTCTGAACAATGGTCTGCTGGATCAGGCGTGCATCGCACTGGGCAGGAAGGACGGGCTGCTGTTCCTGGATTGCGACTCGAACGATTGGCGTATCATCAAGCGGAACCCGGAGATGCCGGCGTTTGAGATCGGTATCTTCTTCTCCGGCCTTACGCGAAGTCTGGTGAACTCGGACTACAACCTGCGGGTGTTTGAGTGTAAGACGGCAGCGTGGAATATGCTGGCGTATACGGAGCAGCCGCTGAAGACGTTTGACAAGACGTTTCTGCGGGATATTCCGAAGGCGACTTTCGAGAAGACACGTATCGCGATGCCTTCGAGATTTGCCCGTAGGGCGGAACACTTCTATTCTGAGTATCGCCGTGTGCGCCAGGGAGTTACGGCCTGGGAGACGGGTAATCTGAAGCTTTTCGGAAAGCTCTCGTTTGACTCGTGCGAGAGTTCAATCCACAACTATGAGTGTGGGTCGCCCGAGCTTATCGCCATCTATGAGATCATGCGGTCGTTGCCGGGGGTATATGGTGGAAGATTCTCGGGCGCGGGATTCAAAGGGGCCTGCATCGCCTTGGTGGATCCGGCGCATAAAGACGAGATCGAAAAGACGCTCACAGCGCGTTATCTGGAGGAGTTTCCGGAGTATGAGAAGACGTTTAAGGTGTTCTGGGTGAAACCGGACGACGGGGCAAGGTTTGTATGAATCATATAAATAAGGTATATGGAAAAAATTGATTTGAATCACAAAAGTATCTTGGTGACTGGTGGTGCGGGGTTTATCGGCAGCAATCTGATCAAACGGCTGTTTGCAGATACCGAAGGGACTACCATTATCAATATTGACAACGAGAACGACTATTATGACGTCAGGTTGAAGGCGTGGCGCAAGAAAGAGTTGGAGCAGCTGGTGCCTGAGGGCATCACCTATCATTATATTAAGGGCGATATTGCGGACAAGGCCACTGTCGATGGGATTTTTGAGACGTATAAGCCGCAGATCGTGGTGAATCTGGCTGCACAGGCCGGAGTGAGGTATTCGATTACCAATCCCGATGCGTATATCCAGTCGAACTTGATCGGTTTCTACAACATCCTCGAGGCCTGCCGCCACTCATCGCTGGGGCCTGACCCCAGAGGCAAGGTTGTGCATTTGGTGTATGCGTCGAGCTCGAGCGTGTATGGGGGCAATAAGAAGGTGCCTTTCTCGACGGACGACCGGGTGGATAATCCCGTGAGTCTGTATGCCGCCACGAAGAAATCGAATGAGCTGATGGCGCACTGCTACTCGAAACTGTATGATATCCCTACGACGGGACTGCGGTTCTTCACGGTGTATGGGCCTGCGGGAAGACCTGACATGGCGTACTTCGGGTTTACCAACAAACTGCTGAAGGGCGAGACCATCCAGATCTTCAACTATGGTAACTGTCGCCGGGATTTTACGTATGTCGACGATATCGTGGAGGGTATTGTGCGTGTGATGCAGGGTGCTCCGGAGCGCAAGAAAGGTGAGGATGGACTGCCGGTGCCGCCATACGCCGTCTATAATATCGGTGGCGGTCAGCCTGAGAATCTGTTGGATTTCGTGCAGATCCTGCAGGAAGAGCTGGTTGCAGCCGGGGTCCTGCCCAAGGATTTCGATTTCGAGGCCCATAAGCAGCTGGTGCCCATGCAGCCCGGAGACGTGCCCACGACCTATGCTGACGCCACTGCCCTGGAGCGTGATTTCGGCTTTACACCGAAGATTACCCTGCGAGAGGGATTGAGGGAGTTCGCCCGATGGTACAAACAATTTTATGGTTAACCAAGCCTAAGGATTTCTACGGATGAAGAATATTGTAATCGCTGCCGGGTACGCTACCCGATTAGGGGAACTCACGAAGAATTTCCCCAAACCGTTGTTGAAGATAGGCGAGAATACGATTCTCGGGAGAATGCTTGATGATATCGATACCATCCCTGATATCGATGAGCATATCATTATCACCAATCATAAGTTCGCCCCGATCTTCGAAAACTGGGCAAAACTTTACTCTGGGGCCAGGCCCCAGAGTAAAAAAATCACAATCGTGGATGACGGGACAGAGACGAACGAGACCAGACTGGGGGCTGTTTGCGACCTGCTGTTTGCAATGGAGAAACTGCAGATAGACGATGATATGCTGGTGGTGGCTGCGGATAACCTGCTGTTCTTCTCGTTCCAGGAGTTCGTGGACTTTGCGAAGGAGAAACAGACGAGTTGTATCATGTGTCATGAACAGCCGTCGATCGAGAAACTGCAGCGTACAGGTGTGGTGGAGCTTGATTCCCAGAACAGAGTGCTGGGGATGGAAGAAAAACCTCAGGTGCCGAAGAGCCATTGGGCTGTGCCTCCGTTCTATATCTATCTGAAGCAAGACCTCGATCTCGTGCGCCATGCCGTGGAGAATGGCTGTGGCAAGGATGCTCCCGGCAACCTGGCCCACTACATGGTGGAGCACACCACGATGCATGCCTGGCCGATGAGTGCCGGACGATTTGACATCGGCAGCCTTGACACTTATTATGAAGCCGTCGAAAAATACGGAAACTTAACGCTGGGGTCAGGCCCCAAAGTTAAGTTTCCAAAAGATACTTAACCTCGGGGCCTGACCCCAGCACTAAAATTTGATGTCGGGGCCTGACCCTAGCACTTAGTTTTGGGGCCTGGCCCCAGCGGTGAGTTTATTCCCACTCGATGGTGCCGGTGGGTTTCGGGGTGAGATCGTAAAGGACACGATTCACGCCGGGAACCTCGGTGATGATGCGCTGGGTGATATGATGCAACAGGGCATAGGGAATCTCCTCGATGGTGGCTGTCATGGCGTCACGCGTGTTCACGGCACGAATGATGACGGGCCAGTCCCAAGAGCGCTTGTTGTCCTTGACACCGGTTGACTTGTAGTCGGGCACGATGGTGAAATACTGCCAGACCTTGCCCTCGAGGCCGTTCTTGGCGAATTCCTCGCGCAAAATCGCGTCAGACTCGCGCAGTGCCTCCAGACGATCACGGGTGATGGCACCTGTGCAACGTACACCCAGACCGGGGCCGGGGAACGGCTGGCGGAACACCATATTGTCGGGCAGACCAAGCTGTTTGCCGACGACACGTACCTCATCCTTAAACAGCAGTTTGATGGGCTCCACGAGTTCGAACTGCAGATCCTCAGGCAGACCGCCCACGTTGTGATGCGACTTTACAGGACCAGACTCCACGATATCGGGATAGATGGTGCCCTGGGCGAGGAAACTGATGCCAGAGAGCTTGCGCGCCTCTTCCTCAAACACGCGGATGAACTCTGCACCGATAATCTTACGCTTCTGTTCGGGATCGGCCACACCAGCCAGTTTGTCGAGGAACCGGTCGGTGGCATCGACATACACCAGATTGGCGTCGAGTTCGTCGCGGAACACACGAACCACCTGCTCTGGCTCGCCTTTGCGCAGCAGTCCGTGATTCACATGAACAGATACCAGCTGTTTGCCGACAGCCTTGATAAGCAGGGCAGCCACCACGGAAGAGTCAACACCCCCCGAGAGGGCCAGCAGCACTTTCTTGTCGCCAATCTGAGCACGCAGCTCACTAATCTGTTCGTCGATAAATTTCTGGGCCAGTTCGGGCGTCGTGATGCGCTCCATGTCGGCCGGACGTACGTTTCCTGTTGTCATAAGTTTCTTGTATTTTTGAGTGATTTAGAAGCCTGGGATGAGTTGGCGGAACTTTTCGCGGAGCGTCTCTACGGTGTCCCACTGCTCGTTGTTGTTTGAAGCATAGTAGAAGCCCTGTTCCACGAATTTCGCGTTGTGGTGCTTGAGATAGTCCTCCGGGGTGCGTCCGTCGAACACGATCGAGGGCAGGATGGCATAGTACTTACCCAGGTCGATGGTGCTCAGCGAGTCGGTGGCTGTAATCATTTCCTCGTGGAGCTTCTCGCCCGGACGGATACCCACCTCCACCTGTTTCAGGTCGGGGGCAATGGCAGTCGCCACGTCTGTGATGCGATAAGAGGGGATCTTGGGGATGAAGAGTTCGCCACCCAGATGATGGCCCAGCGCCCACATGACGAGGTCGACACCTTCCTGGAGCGAGATGTTGAAGCGCGTCATCCGTTTGTCGGTAATGGGGAGTTCCGTCGCACCCTCATCGCGCAGTTTGATGAAGAACGGGATGACCGAACCGCGGCTGCCCATCACGTTGCCATAGCGTACGACCGAGAATCGCATCTCGCGCGAACCTTTTATATTATTTGCTGCGATGAACAGCTTGTCGGAGGTGAGCTTGGTAGCGCCATAGAGGTTGATGGGGGCACAGGCCTTATCGGTCGAGAGTGCCACAATATCCTTTACACCACAGGCTATGGCCGCATCGATCACATTCACTGCACCGTTCACATTCGTCTTGATACATTCGCGGGGGTTGTACTCAGCCGTATCCACCTGTTTGATAGCAGCAGCGTGGATGATCACATCGACCCCTTCACAGGCCATCTTCAGACGTTCTGCATCGCGCACATCACCGATGAGGAACCGCAGCATGGGGTAATCCTTGGCGGGATAGCGCTGTTTCATGTTATACTGCTTCAGTTCGCCGCGTGAGTAGATCACAATCTTCTTCACACCGGGATAATCGCGCAGGATTGTCTCAACAAACTTATTACCGAAGGAACCTGTTCCTCCCGTAATCAAAACCGTCTTTCCGTTCAGCATATTTATACTTTATTCTATTTTCAAGCCGCAAAATTACAACAATAATTCGGTATCACCAAATTTTGAAGGAATTAATGCGAAAAAGACGATTCAGGACTAGAGAGGCGAGTGGTTTTTCGCCGAAAAAATGAAATAAATTAATGAATATTTGTTTTATTCCAATATTTGTGCTAATTTTGCACCCGAATTGGAGATGATAGCAAATGAAGAATCCATTTGACAAGATATTAAACTGGTATTTTACGAAAAACTCGTTGCCGTATTGGAGCATTCTGATGATAGACTGCTTCATTATCATTTTTAGCGGACTCGTAACATACTGGCTATTCAACAGTGCTTCGACAGTATTGGAAAACGGTTTCAGAGTCATGAATACTCTGATCTGTTTCGTCCTGTTGAGTCTACCGGGATTTAAGCTATTCCACACCTATTCGGGCTTTATGCGCTTTTCAAGTTTTGTCGACTTGATGCGTGTGGTGTATGGCAATCTGGTGTCGCTGGGTATCGTGACAGTTGTTGATATTCTGTTGGATCATTATTATAATGAGTGGTTCGTGAATTTCAGCACGACCAGTATCTTCCTCATCTATCTTGTCTCCACGCTGCTGATGTGGGCATTGCGTGTCGTAGTCAAGACACTCTACGACGTGGCGTTCTCGAACTCCCGGGCTATCCGCGTGCTGATCTATGGTATGGTGGCCGATGGCGTGGGCCTGGCGAAGCATATCCGTTCCGAGCGTCCTAGGCGTTACCTCGTAAAAGGTTTTATTACGCATGGGAAGAATCTAAAACATGTGGAAGTGCTTGGCGAGAAAGTCTATTCCATTGATCAGGATGTTGCTGCGATTATCAAAGAAAATGATATTGAGGGCGTTCTGGTATCGCCTTCACGCGTCAAAGATTTCCGCAATAATCAGGCACTGCAGGATAAGATTCTTGGAGCCGGCGCTAAGATCTTCATGGCAGAGGGTGCCAAGGAAATGAATCCGGACGAAGACTTCAACGACGACTACCTCGGCAACCTGAAGATGCGTGAGGTGAGCGTGGAGGAGCTGTTGCCGAGAAATGAGATTCGCGTGGACCTGAAGTCGGTGGAGGAACTGCTGAAGGGTACGCGTGTGCTGATTACGGGTTCTGCCGGTAGTATCGGTTCGGAGATGGTGCGCCAGGTGGCCGCCTTCAAACCGGCCAAGATGATGCTTATCGACCAGGCCGAGACGCCCCAGCACGATATCCGTCTGATGATGGCGAGGGACTTCCCTGACATTGAGGCGGAGGTGGTGGTGACGAGTATCAGCCGTCAGCGCCGTATGGAGGAGATCTTCAGTACGTTCAGGCCTGATTACGTGTTCCATGCTGCTGCCTACAAGCATGTGCCGATGATGGAGGACAACCCCTCGGAGGCTGTGCTGAACAATATCTGGGGTACGAAGATCATCGCTGACTACGCCGTGAAATACGGGGTGAAGAAGTTCGTGATGATCTCGACCGACAAGGCCGTGAATCCGACCAACGTGATGGGTTGTTCGAAGCGTATCTGTGAGATCTACGTGCAGAGTCTCGACCAGGCCATCAAGAACAAGAAGACGCCGGAATACCTGCATCTGTTGAACAATAAGCAGAGTACGGAGATGGAGAAACAGACCTACAGGACGCAGTTCGTGACGACGCGTTTCGGCAATGTGCTGGGTTCAAATGGTTCGGTGATTCCCTTGTTCAGGGAGCAGATCAAGAACGGTGGGCCTGTGACGGTTACTGACGAGCGTATTGTCAGGTTCTTCATGCTGATTCCTGAGGCCTGTAAGCTGGTGCTGGAGGCCGGTACGAAGGGAAATGGCGGTGAGATCTTTGTGTTCGATATGGGTCAGCCCGTGAAGATCGTAGAGTTGGCTAAGCGTATGATCAAACTCTCTGGTGCCAAGAATGTTGAGATTAAGATCTCGGGTTTGCGTCCGGGAGAGAAGCTCTATGAGGAGGTCTTGAACGAGTTGGAGGGTACGAAGCCGACGTTCCATGAGAAGATCCGTATTGCTGAGGTCCGGGAGTATGACTTTGCGGATATCAGCCGGCAGGTGGATGAGTTGGTGGAGATCTCGAAGCATTATGATGATATGGAGACAGTCCGGAAAATGAAGGAGATTGTTCCGGAATATAAGTCTAATAATTCGGTGTACGAAGTATTAGACAAATAAAAAAAGCCTCGCAGAATGCGGGGCTTTTATTATGCAGGGGGCATAACTTCTACCTGATGAACAGGAGCTCCCGGTATTTGGGAAGAGACCAGAGCCCATCCTCGACAATCATTTCGAGATGGTCAATCTCAGTGCGGATCGCCTCCATCTTGGGGCAGACCGTGTCATGGTAGGCAATGGCACGCTGGTGGATAGCCGGGATGCGATTGGCAATGCGACGGGCATCCGTCAGTTCCTCAACCAACTGCTCGATGCGCTCAGTGCGCTCGGCAATCTCCTCAATCAGTTTCATGTTACGGGCAGAGAGCCGTTCTGCGCGCTCTACCGGGAACACATCCTTCATGCCCTGTACATTCTTGATGAGCTGTGACTGGTAGTGGGTAGAGACCGGGATGATATGGTTCATCGAGAGGTCACCCATGACACGGGCCTCAATCTGAACCGTCTTCACGTAAGTCTCCCATTTCACCTCGTTTCGCGCCTCCAGTTCCTTGCGGTTCATGACCTTCGTGGCCTCGAACATGCGGATGGACGACTCATCGAGGTAGTGCTCGATAATCTTCGGGCACGATTTCTCCACATCAAGGCCCCTGCGACGGGCTTCCACCACCCAGGCCTCACTGTAGCCGTTGCCATCGAAACGCACAGGCTTACAGGTCTTGATATCCTCACGCAGCACATCGAGGATGGCCGAAACCTTATTATCACCTGCAGCAATCTTCGCATCTACACGCTCCTTGAAGCTCTGCAGGGCTTCTGCCATCGCCGAGTTGAGGGCAATCATCGCCGAGGCGCAGTTGGCAGAAGAGCCAGGGGCGCGGAACTCAAAGCGATTACCCGTGAAGGCAAAGGGTGAGGTGCGGTTGCGGTCTGTATTGTCGATGATGAGGTCGGGGATCTGCGGGAGAGCCTCCCCAAGCCCCTCCAAAAGGAGGGGATGAAAGTCCCCCAACTGTTCCCAACTCTCTCTCCCTTCCTTTTTGAGGGTCAGGGGGAGGTTCTCGATATGGTCGAGCAGTTCGGTGAGTTGTTTGCCGAGGAACGAGCTGATGATGGCTGGGGGCGCCTCATTGCCACCCAGACGATGCGCATTCGTGGCACTGACAATCGAAGCCTTCAACAGTCCATTGTGGCGATAGACAGCCATGAGCGTCTCCACGATAAACGTGACGAAGCGCAGATTCTCTTCCGGTGTCTTACCGGGCGCATGGAGGAGGACAGACCCTTTCTTCTGGGTGGCCGTCAGACTCCAGTTGTTGTGCTTACCAGAACCATTGATCCCGTCGAAAGGCTTTTCGTGGAGCAACACACGGAAACCGTGGTTACGGGCCACGCGCTTCATCAGTGACATGAGCAGCATGTTATGGTCGACTGCCAGGTTGCACTCCTCGTAGATCGGGGCCAACTCAAACTGATTGGGCGCCACCTCGTTGTGACGCGTCTTACAGGGGATGGCCAACTCCAATGCCTGGATCTCCAGATCCTTCATAAAAGCCTGTACGCGATCAGGAATCGTGCCGAAGTAATGATCATCCATCTGCTGGTTTTTCGCACTCTCATGACCCATCAGTGTGCGTCCGGTCATCAGTAGGTCAGGGCGCGCTGAATAGAGACCCTCGTCGACGAGGAAATATTCCTGTTCCCAACCCAGATTCACCTGTACCTTCTTCACATCCTCATAGAAATAATCACAGACCTCCTTGGCAGCCTTGGTGACAGCACGGATGGAACGGAGCAGGGGAGCCTTATAGTCGAGTGCCTCACCTGTATAGGCGATGAAGATGGTGGGGATACACAGTGTGTCGTCGATGATGAACACCGGTGAGGTGGGATCCCAGGCCGAATAGCCACGAGCCTCGAAAGTGTTGCGGATGCCGCCATTGGGGAAAGAAGAAGCATCCGGCTCCTGTTGGACGAGCAGTTTGCCACTGAACGCCTCCATCATGCCCCCCTTGCCATCGTGCTCCACGAAGGCATCGTGCTTCTCAGCCGTACCTTCCGTGAGGGGCTGGAACCAGTGGGTATAGTGGGTGACGCCCATCTCCTGGGCCCATTTCTTCATACCTTCAGCCACCGCATCAGCGATGCTCCGGTCGAGACGGGCACCATTGTCCATCACATCGATCATCTTGTTGTAGACCTCTGCCGGGAGGTACTTGAACATCTTTTGGCGGTTGAAGACGTATTTGCCGAAATATTCGGAAGGTCGTTCTGAGGGTGTTGGCACCTCACGGGCCTTTTTCTTAAAGGCCTCTTCTACGACCTGAAATCTGAGTAGGTTTGACATATCTCTTGGTTGTGTTTGAAGTTGATTAATCGATAAAGCGGCGGAGGATATCCCCATAGGCATCGATGCGACGGTCGCGCAGGAAAGGCCACCAGCGACGCACATCCTCGGAGTGCTGGAGATCGATGTCGATGATGATGCTCTCCTCTTCGTCGGGGGCTGACTCATAGATGATCTCGCCCTGAGGACCAGCGAGGAAAGAGGTGCCCCAGAACTGGATGCCCTCGGTCTGGCCGCTGGGATCCTTTTCAAGGCCGACCCTATTAACGGCCAGGACGGGAAGTCCGTTGGCCACGGCATGACCGCGCATGACCGTCTGCCAGGCCCTGCGCTGGCGCTGCTGTTCTTCGGGGGTGTCACTAGCCGCATAGCCGATGGCCGTGGGGTAGATGAGGATCTCGGCCCCCTGGAGGGCCATCAGACGGGCTGCCTCAGGATACCACTGGTCCCAGCATACCATGACACCCAGACGGCCGACAGAGGTCTGGATGGGGTGGAACCCGAGATCGCCGGGGGTGAAATAGAACTTCTCGTAATAGGCCGGATCGTCGGGGATGTGCATCTTACGGTAGATGCCTGCGATGGAACCGTCCTTCTCGAGTACCACGGCTGTGTTATGGTAAAGGCCTGCTGCCCGTCGCTCAAAGAGTGAGGTGACAATGACCACCCCAAACTGTCGGGCCAGTTCGCCATAGAGCTTGGTCGAGGGACCGGGGATGGGTTCCGCGAGGTCGAAATTGGCCACATCCTCCACCTGACAGAAATACAGGGAGTTGTGGAGTTCCTGCAGTACGATGAGTTCTGCCCCTCGTCGGGCGAGGTCGGCAATGCCTTCTGACAGGCGCAGGATATTCTGATGCTTGTCAGCGCTGTTGGCTTGTTGTATGAATCCTATCTTCATATTTTGGGAAATTGCATGGTACAGCAGTGGAGGCTGCCATGTTGTTTGATGATACTACGGCAATCGATGGGGACCATCTGACGGTCGGGGAATGCCTCGCCAATCAGTCGGAGGGCGATGGCATCAAGGTCTGGCTGGTCATAGACAGGACAGAGTACAGCCCCGTTGATAATCAGGAAGTTAGCGTAAGTTGCCGGCAACCGTTCGCCCTCGAAAAAGATGGGTCTTGGCATGGGAAGTTTTACCAGATGATAAGGCTGCCCATCGCATGTGCGGAACGTCTGGAGCTGTTCTTCCATCAGTTTGAGTCCGGCATACTGTTCGTCGGCAGGGTCATCGCACCCCACGTACAATAACGTGTCGTTCGGACAAATGCGTACCAACGTGTCGATATGGCCGTCGGTGTCATCACCTGTCAGGTTGCCATGGTCGATCCAAAGAATGCGTCTGGCATGGAGTTCCTGGAGCAGGCGCGCCTCAATCTGTGCCTTCGTGAGGGGCTGGTTGCGATGCGGGGCCAACAGACAGCCTGTGGTCGTGAAGACGGTGCCCTGACCGTCGCTCTCGATGGAGCCACCCTCAAGGACAAAATCGAGACAGTCGATATATTCACCCGAGACGATACCCTGCTGATAGAGCCGGGCATTGATGGCATTGTCCTGTTCGGCGGGGAATTTCTCGCCCCAGCCGTTAAAACGGAAGTCGATCAGCCGACGATGACCTTGGTCATCGACGAGGGAGATGAAGCCATGGTCGCGTGCCCAAGTGTCGTCGGAAGGGATATCATACCCCTTCTTTCCTACAATCAGCAACGCTTCGCGCCGACTGATCTCACGGGCCATCTCCTCATAGGTAGCCGTAATCTCCTCCAGCATCGGTGCCCAATCAGTATGCTCGTGCGGCCAGGTCAGCTGCACACCCATTTGCGGTTCCCATTCTGCCGGTAAACGCCAACTATCAGGTTGCTCTTTGATGTCGAAACTCATAAAATCGCTGCAAAGGTACAAAAAATCTCCATAATCAATCAGCAGTTATTAATTTTTTTGTACCTTTGTGGCTGAATTCTTAATGATGTTAGAGGTTAAAGACGCCACGATAGCCGTGGGAGAAAAGATATTGGCCACCAACCTGTCGTTTATCGCCAGAGACGGAGAGCTGACCTGCATCACCGGACCGGAAGGTTCGGGCAAGACAGCCTTTATCCGTACACTGATGGGTTTTCTGCCCGTGAAAGCGGGGTTTGTGAGTGTTGACGGGGAACTGTTGACCGTCAGATCCTCCCATGCTTTCCGCCGGATGATGGTCTATCTGCCACAGACCCTCCAGATGCTGGGGCACCAGTTGGAAGAGGTGGCACCGGAAGAACCCGAGGAAGCAGACTATGCCGTGTGGGATGCCCTGTTGCCCAAACGTGCCGTCGTGGAAGCGCCAGCACCTCTTTCGTCGGAGGCTATCTGCCAACTGGCGGAAAAGACCATCCGGGAAGCTCCGGACAAGCCAATTATCGTGGCAGACGAGCCTACGGCCCTGTTGACTCCAGAAGATACCGAGCGGCTGATCAGCCTGCTGAAAGCCCAGGCAGCAGCCGGGAAAACAGTTCTGGTGGCCAGTAGAAAGTACCAGGTGATCAGCAGAGCCGACCAAGTAATAACCCTAGAAAACGACAAATCATGAATACAGGCATCATCTTATCACTCGTGTTAGGCGGACTGTTGGCAGTCATTCCTGCAGGCATCCTCTGGTTGTTGGACCGTTCCCGACTGATGATCTTCGGCATTGCCATCGTCCAGATGGGGGTGCAACTGCTCCTGCTCTGTGGGGTGGTGTGGGCACTGATCAAGGTAGACAAGCTCTGGCTGTCGCTCCTCTGGCTGCTGTTGACTACTGGTTGGCTGACGTGGCTTGTGACGAAGCGCTGTAAACTGGAACTGGGCCGTTATGCCCTGCCCATCGGGGTGGGACTGTTGGCAAGCACCCTGCTTGTAGGGCTCTGGCTCCTGTTGGCCGTATCGCCAGCCCATTCCCTTGCTGCCCAGTGGTTTGTGCCGGTGACAGCCCTGTTGTCAGGTCATTCGGCCATCAGACTCATCCAGGGGTTCAGCACCTATATCGAAGCTTTGAAGACCGATGAACAGCAGTATGAGTTCCTGCGCGGCAATGGCGCGTCGCACCAGAAGGCCCTGTTACCCTTCCTGAAAAGAAGTCTGCAGGCTGTCTTCTCGAAGACCTGTGCCAGTCTGTCGGTGATGGGTATCGCTACGATGCCCCTGTTGCTTGTGGGTATTCTCCTGGGAGGCATAGCCCCACTGGCGGCCTTTATGTGGGTGGTGGTGCTTACCATCGGTTGTGTGGCAGCCTCTGTCCTGGCACTGGGAATCGCCATCTGGCTGGTGGACAGGCGACTCTTCGACTCACTGGGGAAGATGACACTCGCGCTGATGGCCTTCACGTTGTCTGTGACAGCTTGTAATGGACAGAACGCCCACCATAGCACCCCGACCAAATATGAGCTCCCAGCGCCCTTGAAAGACCGTCCTGAGCAGATTCTGGCGCGTACAGGGTATACTACCTCGTATAACCGTGAGACGAAGAATCCCAACTGGGTGGCCTGGCACCTGACCCGCGAGCATACCAGGGGGCAGAACCAGCGTAAACAGGTGCTCTTCACGGAAGATTTGGATGTGAGTCCCAGGGCTACGAACAACGATTATTACAACTCACGCTATGACCGAGGGCACATGTGTCCCGCAGGTGACAACAAGTGGGATCGCAGGGCCATGAACGAGTCGTTCCTCTTTACGAATATCTGTCCGCAGAACCACGGATTGAACAAAAACGAGTGGAATGACCTGGAAATCCAGTGTCGTTCGTGGGCCAGGGAATATGGGGCCATCGACATCGTCTGCGGACCTGTCTATGAGGCGTATAATCCCCGTACAATCGGCAAAAATAAAGTGCGGGTGCCCGACGCCTTCTTCAAGGTGATCCTCTGTCGGAAAGGCAGCAAACCCAAGGCTATCGGCTTTATCTACCGGAATGTGGGACAGAAACAGACACTTCAGGAAGCCGTCAGGACTGTGGATGAGATAGAGCGACTGACAGGGATCGACTTTTTCCCGGCCTTGGAAGATGGTCTGGAGCGTAAAATCGAGGCTGAAGCCAGACTTAGTGACTGGTAAAGCGTTAAAAACGTTTAATAAATAACATGGCCGGGGCAGAGTCTCGGCTTTTATTCGTAACTTTGCAGCGTGAAAATTAAGGAGGTTTTGTGCGCCCTTGAACAATTCGCGCCTCTGCCTCTGCAAGAAAGCTGGGATAATGCTGGCTTGCAGGTAGGATTGACAGAGACGGAGGTTTCAGGGGCATTATTGTGTCTGGACGTCAACGAAAAGATCCTTGACGAGGCCATACAGAAGGGCTGCAACCTGGTTGTCAGCCACCATCCCTTGTTGTTCAGGGGACTAAAGACCATCAGTGACCTGACAGACGTTCAGCGGACTGTGAGAAAAGCCATCCAGCGTGATATCTGCGTCATCTCGATGCATACGAACATGGACAACGCGAAGGGTGGGGTGAATTTCCGGATTGCCCAGAAACTGGGGCTCCAGAACGTGCAGTTCTTTGCTGCCAAACAGGTAAATGGCCTGGAGGCTGGCAGTGGGGTGATCGGCGCGTTTGCCGAGCCCATGGCTGCCGATGACTTTGTCATCCTGGTGAAAAAGACTTTTGGCGTGGAATGTGCGCAGTGTAATGAACTGTTGCGCCGTCCTGTGAAGCAAGTGGCCATCTGTGGCGGGGCAGGGGACTTCCTGCTCGACGAAGCCCTGAAAAACGGGGCTGACGCCTTTATAACGGGAGAGATGCATTATCACCAGTATTTCGGTTATGAGCAACAGATCCAGATCTGCGTCATCGGGCACTATCAGAGTGAGCAGTTCACGACAGAGGTGTTTCAGGAGATTATCCAGCAGACCTGTCCAGGCGTGAAGACCGTGATTGCAGAGACAAATACGAATCCAATATTATATTTATAAATTGTAAAGAAAATTATGGCAAAGAAAGATCCGACAGATTTGTCAGTAGAAGAGAAGCTGAAGACCTTGTTCCAGCTTCAGACAGCCCTCTCGTCGATCGACGAGAAGCGTGCGTTGAGAGGTGAACTTCCCCTCGAGGTTCAGGACCTGGAAGATGAGATCGAAGGTCTGACCACCCGTATGGAGAAGATCAAGGCCGAGATTGCCGAGTTCCAGCAGGCCATCGTCCAGAAGAAGGGCGAGATTGCCAATGCTGAGTCGAGTGTGGCTCGCTATAAGGCTCAGCTTGACGAGGTGAAGAACAACCGTGAGTATGATACCCTGAGCAAGGAGATTGAGTTCCAGACACTGGAGATTGAACTCTGCAACAAGAAGATCCGTGAGGCCAATACACGTATCCAGGAGAAGAAGGGTGAACTCGCTCAGAATGAGGAGGTTATCGAGGAGAAGAAAAAGGATCTCGAGGTGAAGAGAGAAGAGCTCGAAGAGATCGTGACTGAAACTCGCGCTGAGGAAGAGAAGCTGAAGGAGAAGGTGAAGGACCTGGAGTCGAAGATCGAGAACCGTCTGCTTACCTCGTTTAAGCGTATCCGTAAGAATGCCCGTAATGGTCTGGGTATCGTCTACGTGCAGCGTGATGCCTGTGGCGGTTGCTTCAACAAGATTCCGCCCCAGCGTCAGCTCGACATCAAGATGCACAAGAAGATCATCGTCTGTGAGTATTGCGGACGTATCATGATCGATCCCGAACTGGCAGGTGTAAAGGTAGACAAAGCTGTTAGTGTGGAGAAGAAGACACGCAAGCGTGCCATCCGTAAGACAGCTTCGTCGAAAAAGACCACCGACGCCAGCGATATGGAATAATCTGGGTGTTATAGTTTTTCATAGTCAGGAATACCCTCTAGGAACGTGTAAGACTGGGTGTCGTAATCCATCTTGCAACAATGATGCTGGAGACCGTTGCTGACAATGAGAAAATCCACTTTCAGCAGGAGATTGTAGGCCGATATCTGGTCGAAAGTCTTCTGCTGAATTTGTATGGTCGGGGCCTTGTATTCGATAATCATCCTCGGGTGGGTGTCGGCTGTATATAATAAGGTGTCGCAGCGCAGGCGCTTCTCACCTGCCTTCAGTTCCACTTCATTGGCCAACAGTCCCTTCGGATAGCCTTTGTGTTCCACCAGGAAGTGCACGAAATGCTGGCGCACCCATTCTTCGGGCGTCAAGGCCACGTATTTCCGACGTAAAAAGTCGAAAATATACCGTTTTGCACCCTTTTCTGTGATTTTTATCGGGTATGGAGGTAGGTTTAATCGAACCATTTTTGCAACTTTTGATAACTTAGGCAGCATCTCGGCAAGAAAAATAAGCGTGATTATTTTGTATTTCGCCCGATTTGCACTAACTTTGTAGCCGCAAAATTACGAAAAAACTCTCAAATAGCATCATGGCAGAAGCAAAAAATGTCAGTTTTGGCCAGATTATGAAGGATCTGGAAGCCCGGAAGTTCGTTCCTGTCTATTATCTGATGGGTGAGGAGTCCTATTATATCGACCGTATTGCTGATTATATCGCAGACCATGTGTTGCAGCCTGAAGAGCGTGATTTCAATCAGACGGTGCTATTCGGCTCAGATGTGACGGCCTCACAGATAGCTGACTATGCGCGTCGTTATCCGATGATGGCAGAATATCAGGTGGTAATCGTCAAAGAGGCCCAGAATGTGAAGCAGACAGAGCCTCTGGAGAAGTATTTCAAGGCTCCCCTGCGGTCTACCATCCTGGTGATGTGCCATAAAAACGGTGCGATTGACGGTAGAAAGAAGGAATATGTGAAGGCTATTCAGGGGGCTGGCGTGCTTTTTGAGAGCAAAAAACTCAAAGATCGCGACCTGCCAGTGTTCATCGAGCGTTATCTGGGCGCCAAAAACGTGAAAATCGACCCAAAATCCACCCAGATGATCAGTGATAACATCGGGGCAGACCTGAGTCGCCTCACCAGTGAGCTCGATAAGGTGATTTTGTCTCTTCCCGAAGGGCAGCGCAACGTGACACCTGAGATTGTGGAAGAGCAAATAGGGGTGAGCAAGGAGTTTAATGGTTTTGAACTTCGTGATGCCCTGGTGCACCGAAATGTGTACAAAGCAAACCTGATCATCAAATATTTTGACGAAAATCCAAAGGCAGGCAGTCTTTACTCATTTCTCCCAATGCTCTTTAATTTCTTCCAGAATCTCATGATCGCGTATTATGCGCCAAATAACAAGAGTCAGGAGGCTGTGGGAGAGTGGTTGGAACTGCGAAATTCATGGGCGGCGAAAGACTATATGGTTGGCATGCGAAACTACACAGGAGTGAAGACCATGCAGATCATTTCCAAAATTAGAGAGATCGACGCGAAAAGTAAGGGGCTGGATAACCCAAATACCCCTCCAGGGGAGCTGATGAAAGAATTGATTTTTTACATTTTGCACTAATTCGGACGTTTTTTCAGATCTAGAATTTTTAAAATCGGCACTTTTCGTGAGTGCCTTTTTTTGGCTCTTTTCCCTTATAATCAGGGAGTTCGGATGATTTCGTACCCCTCAAAACTCGCGTATTTTCAGGCTTCCAGAGACTGGTTCAGAATACGCGAGTAATGCCAATTTTTCGATTTTTCGGTCACCCCAAATTTGGCTTTCACGTTTATTAGGATTTAATATTCTTGATTTTGAATTATAAATCTGTATGTAAGTTTATGATTTTATAGGTTTACAGGTGTAGATTTTGAATTATAAAGTAACATTTAATCTTCTATAATTTTAATATCAATATTCAAATATGCGTATTCTGTTTTGTATATTCATAAATATGCAGTGCTATATGTAAATTTGTAACTGCTTGTCAGCCAACAAATTACGCTAAAATACTATAAAATACACCCGAAATATACGTTTGTATGCATCTTAAGATATGCATATCAGCTATTATAGGGACTCTTATTCGTAAATACCTTGTTAATAGCCAATTATTTGACTCAAAATCTTCGTGTAACGCTTTGTAATGATTTAGTTCCGTAAATTTATATTTGTAATTCTAAAGCACGAATTCAGGTTATCGTACCTTTGTATTTACAAATTCAAAAACGCAAACTTAAATTATAAAATCTTAAATTCTCTTTTGAATTGTTGTATAATTCAATTTTTTGTTTTACCTTTGTAAATCGAAAGAAAAACGGTCAAAAATGGCCCATAACCCTTATCGTTACTAAAATGAAGGATAGAATTCGTCAGATTATGGAGTCTCAACATATGACTCAACAAGTTTTTGCCGACTACATCGGACAGTCGCCTGCCACCCTTAGCAGCATCTTCAACGGACGTACCCGTCCTACCCTGAACATCGTGGAGGCAGTAAAAAAGAAAATTCCTAACATCAGTACAGACTGGCTGATGTTTGGTGTGGGTGACATGTACCTGCCAGATCAGTCTAATCCAGCAGCCCAAGGTGACACCTCCCTCCCCCAAGGAGATGAACTTTACGGCACTGGTGGTGGACAGGTCAGTCAAAATCTGATGCTCGACTTTGAGACCGCTCCTGCTACGATACCTCAAAATGGTGTTCCGACATCTTCTGCAACAAATAGTGTAAAAACTACACGTTCGGAAACCTATCCCAAAGAGGTAAAAATAATAGACAAACCACAACGTCGGATTACTGAAATCCGTATCTTCTATGATGACCAGACATTTGACGTGTTTGAGCCTAAGAAGAAATAATTTTTTGTTTTATTTGGTATTTTACCCGCTTAATTGTAACTTTGCACCGAATAAGCAAAGATACTATATTTATGAAGAAGTATATCCTCGACCTGAAGGTGGTGTCAGTGACCCAGATTCATGCCCGTTATGTGCTCATCAGGCTCACTGACGACAATCCCCTCCCTGAGATGTTGCCCGGACAGTTTGTAGAAGTGCGTGTAGACGGTTCTGCAAGTACTTTCCTGCGCCGTCCAATCTCTATCAACTATGTGGATCGTACCCTCAATGAGCTCTGGCTGCTTGTAGCGACAGTGGGTGATGGAACGCGCAAACTCGCTACTTTACAGGCTGGCGATACGTTGAACTGCGTATTACCCCTGGGAAATGGCTTTACGCCTGCTAAAACGGGTGAAAAAGTGCTGCTGATAGGTGGTGGCGTGGGGGTTGCTCCCCTGCTTTATATGGGTGCAGAGATGAAACTGGCAGGCATCGAGCCAACCTTTCTGCTAGGTGCCAGAACAGCGCAAGATCTGTTGCTGACAGATGAATTTAATAAGTACGGGCGCGTGTATGTGACCACAGAAGACGGTTCTGAGGGGGAAAAGGGCTTTGTGACGAACCATCCTATCCTTACCCAGGAGACGTTTGACCGTATCAGTACTTGTGGTCCTACACCCATGATGAAGGCTGTAGCGCGACTCGCCAAAGCCAAGGGCATTGCCTGTGAGGCTTCGTTGGAAAACCTCATGGCCTGTGGGCTTGGGGCCTGTCTCTGTTGTGTGGAGAAGACCGTTGATGGCAATGTGTGTGTGTGCAAGGATGGACCGGTGTTTAATATCCAAAGCCTGCTTTGGGACTAATTGAGAAGTGTTATGGCAGATTTAAGCGTAAAATTAGGTGCGCTGGCACTGAAAAACCCTGTGATGACAGCATCTGGCACCTTTGGCTATGGGTTGGAGTTTGCTGATTTTATGCCCCTCGACGGTATTGGGGGCATCATTGTGAAAGGTACCACCCTGCATCCCCGACAGGGTAATGACTATCCCCGTATGGTGGAGACTGCACAGGGGATGCTCAATTGTGTGGGGCTCCAGAACAAAGGCGTGGACTATTTCTGTGAACATATCTATCCTCAGATCAAGACGATCGACACGAATATGATCGTGAATGTAAGTGGTTCATCACCAGAGGATTATGCAGCCTGTGCAGCGCGCATAGATGCACTGGAGAAGATTCCCGCCATCGAACTGAATATCTCCTGTCCGAATGTGAAGGATGGTGGTATGGCTTTCGGTGTGACTTGTGCCGGTGCTGCAAGTGTGGTGAAAGCCGTCAGGAAGGCTTATCATAAGACGCTGATCGTGAAACTCTCACCGAATGTGACGGATATTGCTGAGATTGCCCGTGCTGTGGAGGCTGAAGGTGCTGACAGCGTGTCGCTGATCAACACGCTGATGGGCATGGCCATCGATATCGAGAAACGTAAGACCCTGTTGAGCATCAATACGGGTGGACTGAGTGGTCCTGCTGTGAAACCTGTGGCTCTGCGCATGGTGTGGCAGGTAGCAAAGGCCGTGAAAATCCCTGTCGTGGGACTGGGAGGCATTGCTTCGGCGAAAGATGCCATCGAGTTTCTGATGGCTGGGGCTACAGCCATCGAGATTGGTACGGCCAATTTCCTCGATCCGGCTATCTCGATTAAGGTTCGCGATGGGATTAACGAGTGGCTCGACAGTCATGGGTGCCAGTCTGTACAGGAAATCATTGGTGTGATCAGTTGATCGCACCTTTTTTATGGGTAAAATTTGAGGGCTGGCAATCGCCAGCCAGCCTCTGACGAGTCTGTTTACCGTATAAAATTTGAGGGCTGGCAATCGCCAGCCCCTTGCTGACGCAAGGGTTTGACCTTAAAAATTTGAGGGCTGGCAATCGCCAGCCCTCAACCAACACAAAAACTAAACTAGACTTAACTAAAGCATATCGGGATTTATCACAAACCCCTAAATGCGATGCAAAAATACTACTTCTTTTTCAAACGACCAAATTTTAGACACATTATTTAACACTTTAAACGAATTTTCTATAAATGTAGGGCGTTTTTCAGAAAAATATGGTCTAAAATTGTCATTGCAGCCATTGCTTCGACCACTGGCACAGCCCTGGGCAAAACACAGGGGTCATGACGTCCCTGAGCAGTGAAAGTAGTCTGCTGTCCATCCTTGTCTACTGTCTCCTGTTCGGTGAGAATGGTGGCTACCGGTTTGAAAGCCACCCGGAAATAGATGTCCTGACCGTTGGAGATGCCTCCTTGGATACCGCCACTGTTGTTTGTGCGGGTGGTTATACGACCGTTTTCGTTGATAAACACATCGTTCTGCTGGGAACCTCTGGTAGTGACGCCGTCGAAGCCTGCTCCATATTCGAATCCCTTGACCGCATTGATGCTGAGCATGGCATGGCCCAAGGCTGCATGCAACTTGTCGAATTCAGGTTCGCCCACACCAGTTGGACAGCCTTGTATCACACAGGTGATAATGCCGCCGACCGTGTCGCCTTCGGCCTTCACCCGGGTGATGAGTGCCTCCATTGCCTGTGCTTTTTCAGGGTCAGGACAACGTACGGCATTCGTCTCTGTCAGCGAGAGGTCATAGCGGTGATAATCCTTATCCAGGGCGATATCGCCCACCTGTGACGTGTAGGCCTGGATGGTGATGCCCATCTGGCGGAGCACCAGTTTGGCCAGAGCGCCTCCCACACAACGGCTGATGGTAATGCGTGCCGATGATCTGCCACCGCCACGATGGTCACGGATCCCGTATTTCTCCTGATAAGTGAAGTCGGCATGGGATGGCCGGAACAAGTGGCGCAGGTTATCATAGTCCTGCGAATGCTGGTTGGCATTCCTGACAATAAAACCGATGGGACTGCCTGTCGACTTGCCTTCGAAGACACCGCTCAGCAGTTCCACTCTGTCTGCTTCCTTCCGGGATGTGGTGAGCTTGCTCTGTCCTGGTCTGCGCCTGTCGAGCTCCTGCTGGATGAAGTCCAGATCGATGTCTATGCCTGCCGGCATACCGTCAACCACACCGCCGATGGCTTCGCCATGACTCTCGCCGAAGGTCGTCAGCGTGAAGATGTTTCCGAACGTGTTACGCATCTGTGTTGGTGGGTTAGGGGATTAATGATGGCAATGTCCACAGCCACAGCCGTCGCCGTGCTCGTGGTGGTGGTCGCAGCCCTCGTGATCGCAGCCTTCGTGATCACAGCCTTCGCCATGATGATGGCCACAGCCCGCACAGCCGCCTGTCAGGTGCTTGATGAGGTGCTGTACCTCTTCTTCCGTGGCCTCGCGGTTCTCCACCACCTTACCGGTGAAGTTCAGGGTCTTGCCTGCCAACGGATGGTTGGTATCGATGGTCACACCGTCTTCTTCAATCTTGATGACCTTTGCCATGAAATGCTGGTCCTCATTGTCCATCAGGGTAATGACTGCCCCCTCGTAGATATTCTCGTGGTCGAAATGGCCGTTAATCGTAAAGATGCCACGGTCGATTTTATGCATGCCCTGCGGCTCGTAGGTGCCAAAAGCCTCCTCCGGCTGCAGGATAAAGTCGAAAGTATCGCCTTTTGCCAGGCTCATCACCTTCTGTTCGAATGCGTCGAGTGCTATGCCAAAGCCAGTGATAAACTCAAAGGGCTTCTCCTCGCCAGTCTGCTCCTCCAGGTTCTTCTGTCCGTCAGTAACCGTGTAAAGCTGGTAGATTACCGACATGAATCTGTTATTTTTCTGCTCCATATACCTTATTATATATAATGTAATTTTAATCGGCTGCAAAATTACGAAAAAAGGCGTTAATTACCAAATTTAATTGAATATTTCCTAATATCTGCGATTCTTTGACCTGCGTCAACAAAAGGGCTGTTATCGCACACAATTACCTTAAAAAGCTTGTGAGGTTGCAAAAATCGCCGTACCTTTGCAGCGTCAAAAGTAATAAAAACCCCGTTAATCGGGAGATGGCGAAAGCCACAGGATAACATTATTAAAGTAGGACGGCTTAACACACCGGTCCGAGTAAAGTAAAGAAAGGGTAAAAAGATGAAAAAGATGATTTTGACACTTGTAGCAATGCTGAGTATGACAACTGCATTTGCTGAAGGAGAGACTGCAAACACGATGAACAGTGTAGAGGCTTACGAGTTGAACATCAATATGAATAAGCTCTCTGCAGCTCTTGACCTGGCCAACGACCAGAAGGAAGCAGTAGCTGACATCCATCACACATTTGCTTCTGAGCTGATGTTCGCTGCTCAGTACGGCAACAATGACCGCAAGGCGCTTGTAGCCCGTGCTATCGACAACGACGTGAAGTGGATGCGCTATGTGCTTAACGACAAGCAGATGCACACTTATCTGAAACTGCTGAACGCCACAATCAATAACCGTGGTCTGAACAAGTAAAAAAAGAGAGTTAGTTATTATTAGTTATGAGAAGGGGCATTCCGCGAGGAATGCCTCTATTTTTTTGTGCCGATAAATTTGTAAGTTTCAGATTTTTTTGCTTACTTTGCACTCAGAAAACCTCAATTAATAAAGAAATGAAAAGTTTCAGAATTATTATTTTGTCTGTGGTGTCAGCTTTTTTGGTCAGCTGCGGTACCACTAATACCGTGCCTATCACGGGGCGTCAACAGAGTCTGATGGTGAGCGATGGTGACATCCTCTCGCTTTCCACCCAACAGTATAGCGAGTTTATGAAGACCGCCAAACTCTCTACCAATGCAGCCAACACAGCGATGGTGCAGCGCGTGGGGCAGAACCTTGCCACTGCCGTGACGAATTACCTGCGTGCGGCTGGACTGCAGAACGATCTGCAATACTATAAGTGGCAGTTCAACCTCGTGCAGAGCAAGGAGGTCAATGCCTGGTGTATGCCTGGCGGACTGATCTGTGTGTATGAGGGCATCCTTCCTGTCACGCAGGATGAAGCCTCGTTGGCCATTGTCCTGGGACATGAGATTGCCCATGCTGTGGCCCGTCACTCTGCCGAGCAGATGAGTACCCAGATGAAACAACAGTATGGTGTACAGGGACTTGGGGCGCTCGCCTCTATCCTCGGTGTGGGTAATAATGCAGTGGCTATCGGACAGGCTGTGGCTACGCAGGGTCTGAACTTTGCCAACCTGAAATACTCGCGCAACCACGAGAACGAGGCCGATCACATGGGACTGATCTTTGCTGCGATGGCAGGCTATGATCCTCGGGTGGCCGTCAATTTCTGGCAGCGTATGGCATCCCAGTCTCAGAATCAGACGGCAGAGTTCCTCAGCGACCACCCCTCTGACGCGACGCGTGTAAAGAATATTCAAGGATGGATGCCTGAGGCACTCCAATATTATAAGCCATCACAGGCAGCAACGAAGTCGGCTACGGCCACTACAAAGAAAACAGCTACAACCAAGAAAGTTTCCACCACGAAGAAAAAATAAATGAAGAAGACTTTTATTCTCGCACTCAGTCTCGCCTTCGGACTCTCTGTCCAGGCCCAGACAAAGACAGGTGGCATCTCCACGTCGATGCTCCGTGATATCAAGCAGGCTCACGAGGCACAGCCCCTGAACCGTGCCCTGGTGAATGCCATGGCCGCCAACAGCATCGATGCGCTGGCTGTAAACCATCAGCAGGCAGGCGCCCTCGACACCTATTTCTCTGTCGAGACACGTAAGCAGTCGATTACAGACCAGAAGTCTTCCGGGCGCTGCTGGATGTTCAGCGGACTCAACGTGCTGCGTTCGAACTATATGCTTCGCCACGACTCTGTACAATTGGAACTTTCCCAGGCCTACCTCTTCGTGTGGGACCAGCTGGAGAAGGCCAACCTGATGTTGCAGGGATGTGTGGATACAGCCAAGAAACCTATTGACGATCAGCGGGTGCAGTTCTTCTTCAAGAGTCCGATAGGCGATGGCGGTACGTTCTGTGGCGTTTCTGACCTTGCCGAGAAATATGGCCTTGTGCCTGCCGAGGTGATGCCGGAGAGTTACAGCAGCGACAATACCTCGAAGATGCGTGCCCTGATATCCTCCAAGCTTCGTGAGTATGGGCTCCAGTTGCGCGAGATGGTAGCCAAAGGCCAGAAGCAGGCTGCTATCGATCAGGCAAAGACCCGTATGCTCAGTCAGATCTATCAGATGATTACGATGACGATAGGCGAGCCGCCCCAGCAGTTCACCTATGCCTTCAAGGATAAGAATGGCCGTCCGCTCGGTCCTGCCAAGACCTACACCCCGCAGACATTCTATGACGAGGTAGTGGGCGGACCGATTAACGGCACTTTCATCATGGTGATGAATGATCCCCGCCGGGCCTATTACAAGACCTATGAGGTGGAATACGACCGTCATACCTACGACGGCCACAACTGGCGTTACGTGAACCTGCCTATGGATGACATCGAGCAACTGGCCATCGCCTCACTGAAGGATGGCCGTAAGCTCTACAGTTCCTATGATGTGGGTAAGTTCCTCGATCGTAAGCGTGGCTATGCCGATATCGAGAACTTCGACTATGCCTCCCTGCTAGGTACGACCTTCACGATGGATAAGGCCCAGCGCATCTCTACCTTCGACAGCGGTTCCACGCATGCGATGACACTGACAGCTGTCGATCTTGATGCGGAGGGCAAGGCCACGAAGTGGAAGGTTGAGAATTCCTGGGGCGCAACCTGGGGACAGCAGGGTTGTCTGATCATGAGCGACCGCTGGTTCCGCGAGTTCATGTTCCGTCTTGTAGTCGACAAGCAATATGTGCCCGAGGCCATCCTGAAGGCTGCAGAAACCGAGCCTGTGATGGTTATGCCCGAAGATCCCCTGTTTCAGCCTGAAGATTAAGTCTCAGGCTATTGAGAACGACGCTCACACTCGAGAAGGCCATCAGCGCTGAGGCCCACATCGGTGTGATCTGCCAGTGTGCCCCGAAGAGATAGGGTAGTCCTGCTGCCAGCGGGATACAGATGACATTGTAGATAAAGGCCCAGAAGAGATTCTGGCGAATCATCCCGACCGTACGTTTCGATAGTCTGATGGCATCAGGTATCCGTCGCAGGTCAGTACCCATCAGTGTCACCTGTGCCACCTCCATGGCCACGTCAGTCCCTTTGCCCATCGCAATGCTCACGTCGGCAGCAGCCAGGGCCTGGGAGTCGTTGATGCCATCGCCTACCATCGCCACGTGGCGGCCTTCCTGTTGCAACTGGCGCACCAGGTCTTCCTTGTCTTGTGGCATCACCTGTGCCCGATAGTGGGGGATACCTGCTGCTTCGGCTATTTGTCGGGCCCGATTCTCCTGATCACCACTACACATATAGACCGCTATTCCGGCAGTCTTCAGTGCCTCCATTGCCTCTCGTGCATGGGGTTTCAGTGTCTCGCCAGTCTCGTCAGGAATGGTCAGTGTACCCGTCTTGTCGATCACGAGGGCATCCACCTTCCTGATCTCTTCCAGTGCCGTGGCATCCTTGATGAGTATGTTTTGTCGGGCTGCCTTCCCTATACCTACCATCAGGGCTGTCGGAGTGGCCAGTCCCATCGCACAGGGACAGGCAATGACCAGTACTGCCACTGCCGACAACAACGCCTGTGGCAGCACGTCAGTCCCTCCTGCCATCAGCCAGATGAGGAAGGTGAGTACACTGATGGCCACCACCGTCGGCACGAAGATGAGGGCAATCCTGTCAACGACCCGTTGTACTGGTGCTTTCGAGCCCTGCGCCTCCTGTACCATACGGATGATATGGGCAAGCATCGTCTTCTGTCCCACCTCCTGTGCCTTCAGTCGCAGAGCCGTATTGCCGTCTGTGCTGAGCGGCCTCGTCACCATCGTACCGGCATAGACCTTGTCACTCCGTTGTTTGGCCACAGCCAGGGGCTCGCCAGTCATCATGCTCTCGTCGACAAAGGCAGTGCCTTCACTGACAACCGTTCCGTCTACAGGAATACGTTCTCCAGCCCGCACCTCGATGGTGTCTCCCGGCTGTAGGGCAGTGATGGGCAGTTCGCGCACTGTGCCATTGTCCACCAGATGGGCTTCCTTAGGCTGCAGTCCCATCAAGGCCCTGATGGCTGAGGCTGTACCGTTCTTTGCCCGTTCTTCCAGCAGTCGTCCTGTGAGCACGAAAGTGATGATCATCACCGAGGCGTCGAACCATGTATGCCATTCGATGCCCCGGGTGCCCCATACCTGCTCGCCCCAGAAGGTGTTGAACGTGCTGAAGATGAAGCTGATACCTGTCGATAGTGCCACCAGCGTGTCCATGTTGGCCGAACCATGTATCAGCTGTTTCCAGGCAATCACGTAGAATTGCCGTCCGCAGTAGAGTATATTGGCCAGGGCGATGATGAGCATCGTCTGGTTGGTCATATCGCGCTGCCCCACGCTGATCCAGCCCATCGAGAGCGCCATCACCAGCAGGGCAAAACCCCACGACACGATCACCTTGTTTCTCAGCGATGTGTAGGCCCGTCTTTCGATGGCCTCCACATTACGGTCTTCCTCGATGACCATGTCGTAGCCGATGGCTCCCAGCGCCTCCTGCATCTGTTCCAGGGAGATGCGCTTAGGGTCGTATTCCACCAGTGCAGTTCTGGCAGACAGGTTCACTGAAGCAGTCTCCACACCCTCCAGCGTATTCAACTTCTGTTCCACGCGTGCCGAACATCCGGCACACATCATTCCTAGGATAGCAATTGTCTTTTTTTCCATATCGCAGGCAAAGTTACTTCTTTTTTTTCATAAAAAATGTATAGCGATGTGTATTATTTACGATAATTTTGTATATTTGCACCCAAATTACCTATTTATAATGATGACAAAAGAAGAATACCAGTCATTTTTGCAGCAATACGATGCTCAGATTGGTGAGATCCGTCAGATAGCCCATGATCTTCACCAGAACGTCAACGAGACCTATGGTGAGAATCTGCCTTATGGTTTCCACCTCGATATGGTGGCAGAGGGCTTGCGCGATTACGGCCATCTTGTGTGTGCCGCCGAGGCCGATATCCTGCCGCTTTTCTTTGGCGCTTATTTTCACGACAGCATCGAGGATGCCCGTCTAAGTTACAACGATGTGATGCATCAGGCCCGCGCTCTGATGAATGAGGATCAGGCTTTCATGGCAACGGAGATCGTCTATGCCCTTACCAATGAAAAGGGGCGTAACCGTGCCGAAAGGGCAGGGGAGCGATACTATCAGGGTATTCGTGCTACGCCTTACGCGCCTTTCGTGAAACTCTGCGACCGTCTGGCCAATGTCACCTACTCGTGTACGATTGATGCAGGAGGTCAGGTCAATCACATGAAAGAAGTCTACAAGAATGAGATGGGCGAATTCCTGATGGCTATCCGTACTGATAGCGATGATATCCGTTTCAAGGTGCCCGACGAGGTGATTATCGCCTTGGCAGAGATCCTCATCGAGGAGCGTTATCAGGAAGAGGCCATGCAAGCATGGAAGGCCAGATGAAAAAAGAGGGTGTGCCTATTGTAGGTCAAATATGAGTGCATTTGTTGAATGTTTAGTAAGAAGCAACTTTCAGAAATTTGACGATTTGAAAGCTATTGAGACTGAATTAAAAAGGGCTGCATCAATAATGAATGATGTGTTCAATTTAAAAGGTGAATATACTTTTAGTATCCAAGATTTGGATACAGGCTCCTATTCTATATACAGTGATAGTGACAATTGTGATATTTACCGAATATATCTTAGAAAAGGTTATTGGCACTTAGTCAGTGGATATGTGTATTCGCAATTGTTTTCACAAGAACTATGGCTCAGAAAATCATTTGTAAAAGCAGCAAAAGCTTTGGGACAGAATGAAGCTTGGTATTGTGATGAGTATCATTTAGATAATTGCGAATCTCCAAACTGGAATTATGATACACAGTCATTTAAGGAGTGGCTATCATTTGCAGAATCTGTATCAGGAACAATCCCAGAGTTCCCTGTTGATGGGATTCTGTCTTTCTGTAGTGATAAGTATTCTTATATGCCGATATACCACGATTCTTTCTAAATTTTCTATAAAAACAGAAAGAAGGTAGTCATGGGGGAGGTGTTTGGGTAAGACGGCTGTATGACTCAGACACCTGTCCCCACGACTACAGCGGTGTGGAGGAGAAGATCGATCTGACGCCGGAGGAGACCGACCCCTCGAAGAAGAAGTTCATCAAGAAGGTGACGCCGCTGGAGGACTGGATACTGGAGCAGAAGGCACAGAACCCTTAAATTTTAGGCGGCGGCTCGCGCAGTGCGAGGCGGTTGTGGCATAAGAGAGGGTGTGTCACTTCAAAATGACACACCCTCAATATTTGTTCGAATATGCCGAAACTTATTCAGCAGGGAAGGTGAAGTCCACCTTCTGTACATCAGAACCGTAGATAGTCTTGAAATCGTCTCTCATCGAGATGACATAATAGCCAGAATCGCGCCACTTCGTGGCTAGCGTGAGCGCTTTATCGCGGTTGGCATGATCGCGATCCTCATCATCGGCAATGAGCATAAAGGAAGCAGAGCGGTACTGGTTGCTCAGGCAGTAGTTGTGCATCGAACAGTCGCCGCCGCTGTTGCCGAATGTCAGTACGGGTATCTTACCAATCTCCTGAGAAATCTGCAGCACCTTGTTGGTCTTCAGGTTCTTGATCAGCAGACTGTCTGTACGAATCAGGTTCTCATTCTTCTCCATCGTGTAGTTGACACCTTCCGACTCTCCCTGTTTGCTTGATACAAGTTTTACGTCCATACCGATTACCCTGTTGGGGGCGATACCGATCGGTTCTACCAGTGCACGACAGATAAAACGGTCAGAACCCGATACTACGTAATAGGTAAATCCCTTGGCCTTCAGATACTCAAACACCTCCAGCATGGGCTTGTAGAAACTCTGGCCGTAGGTCATGCCCTTGAATCCGTTAGCAGGCTGCTTGGCATATTCCTTCACGTAGGCATCAAACTGGGCGATGGTCATCCCGGCGTAAGCCTTGGCTGCTGCACGGGCGTGGATCATATCGAAATGGTCGGGCAGGGGAGTGCCTTTACGTACAAAATCCCTGATGTCCTGAGCTGCCTTGCGCACATCCTCCGGTGCCTTGTCCTTGTAAGAGGGATCGTCCAGCGCACGGTATTCCAGCATATTGTATTCAAAATAGGTGGGATAGAGCTCTCCGACGAAGGTGCCGTCCATGTCGAAGGTGGCAATACGGTCTTCCTCCTTGATAAAGTTTGCCGACTTAGGGTTGGTTACGTCTTCCACATACGCTTGCAAGGCTGTCAGGGCCTCGCAGTTGTTCCACGACTGGAAATAATTCTTCGTTACGATGGCTTCGGAGTTATCCTTGCTACAGGATGTCATCACGATACCATTTCCGCACACGACGAAGATGGCAGCCATCATCAAAATCTTTTTCATCACTTTCATATCATTATAGAGTTTAAAAATTATAAAAGATGTCAACAGTTATAGACGTTTGCCACTGCAAAAGTACGAATAATCTCGCAAACCACCAAATAAATGGGCAAATTATCTTGGAGTTGGTTTATTATTTGTATCTTTGCACTCGAAAAACCTATAGGTGGTTTGATAAAGGTATAGTTATAGATAATGAGAAATCGACCAGCAATCATTGTTCCGGAAGGACTGATGGAGGAAGAGGCGGGTAAGGTGCTGTTGCATGCTTGCTGCGCTCCTTGTTCATCGGCCATTGTGGAGTGGATGTTGGCGAATGGTGTCCGTCCTACTATATTCTATTACAATCCGAACATCTTCCCACGTGAGGAATATGAGATCCGTAAACAGGAGAGCAAGCGGCATGCAGAGGCGTTGGGGCTGACATGGATTGATGGTGACTATGACCATGAGGCATGGCGTGAAGGGGTGTGCGGTCTGGAAGGAGAACCTGAACGTGGCCGCCGTTGTGAACAGTGCTTTACTCTGCGATTAACCGCTTCTGCAAGAAAAGCACGTGAATTGGGCTTGCGCTATTTCACGACGACCCTGGCTTCGAGCCGTTGGAAGAGTCTGGCGCAGATAGAACAGGCAGGACATCTGGCAGAACAGGCGGTGGAGGGTACAACGTTCTGGGACCAGAACTGGCGCAAGGGCGGTCTTTATGAACGGCGCAATCAGTTACTGAAAGAATTTGACTTCTATAATCAGAAATACTGCGGCTGTGAGTTCTCCCTTCAGCAGCGTGAAGCGTTCGAGCAAACCAGGTAAAACTTATCTCTGGGGCCAGACCCCAAAGTCAAAACTTTATTTTGGGGCCTGACCCCAGAGTTAAAAAAATGCCGGAGTCTATTAATAAAAAGGTGAAAAACGGAGCCCAAAGTTTGTGAGTTTCGTTTTTTTATTGTAATTTTGCACCCCAAAATAACAAATTATAAAAACAGAAGTATTTTTATGGGCAACACCAACACGTATGTGGGTTCCAAGATCAAGGGACTCAGAGAAACCAAGAACCTCTCGATTGAGGAGGTTGCAGAGAGCACCGGTCTGTCAGTAGAGCAGATCAGCAGTATTGAGAATGACCAGAACCTGCCTTCATTGGGGCCGCTGATCAAGATAGCACGAGCACTTGGTGTAAGACTGGGCACATTCATGGACGATAACGATGCCTTGGGGCCGGTGGTATGTCGTGCCGAGGATCGTGAAAAGGATAGCAGCATCAGTTTCTCGAACGGTGCTACCGATGCCCGCAAGCACATGGAGTATCATCCGTTGGCACAGCAGAAGGCTGGTCGCCACATGGAGCCGTTCATCATCGACATCAATCCCGAAACGACACCAGACTACAAACTCTCGGCTCACGAGGGTGAAGAGTTCATCTACGTGATGGAGGGTGAAGTGGAAGTGGAATACGGTAAGGAGAAGTATTCACTCAAAGAAGGCGACTCGATCTATTACGACTCGATCGTGAAGCATCACCTGCACGGTGCTCCCGGGAAGTCTGCCAAGATTCTCGCACTGATTTACATCCCGTTCTGATTTCAGACAGAAGAACATAAGAACAGAAAGACGATATGAGCAACGTGAGATTAGATATGGCAGGCAGGCCTCTGCCAGACAGAACATATCCTGCAGAGACTGGTAGTGACGGCTATTCGCTCTCAGAGCGTACGCTGGGCCAGTGGCTCGAACATTGGGCTGAGACAACGCCCGACAAGGAATACATCGTATACAGCGATCGTGACCTGCGTTTCACCTGGAGCAAGTTCAACGAACGCGTGGACAATCTGGCCAAGGGTCTGATTGCCATCGGCGTGAAGAAGGGTTCAAATGTCGGTATCTGGGCTACGAATGTGCCAGACTGGCTGACGTTCCTTTATGCAACGGCCAAGATCGGTGCCGTGCTGGTGACGGTGAACACGAACTACAAGCAGAATGAGCTGGAGTATCTGTGTAAGGACTCCGACATGCATACCCTCTGTATTACCGACGGTACGTGGGACTGTAACTACGTGGATATGACCTATACGATGCTGCCCGAGCTGAAGAACTGTGAGCGCGGCCATCTGAACAGCGAGCGTTTCCCTTACATGAAGAACGTGGTGTTTATCGGTATGGAGAAATATCGCGGCATGTTCAACACTGCAGAACTCTTGCTGCTGGGACAGAACGTGGAGGACGAGACACTGCTCGAGATGAAGAGCCAGGTGACCTGCTACGATGTCTGCAACATGCAGTACACGAGTGGTACCACAGGTTTCCCCAAGGGTGTGATGCTGACGCATTTCGGTATTGCCAACGACGGTTACTTTACGGGTGAGAACATGGGCTTTACACAGGATGACAAACTCTGCGTCTGTGTGCCGCTGTTCCACTGCTTTGGCGTGGTGCTCGCCACGATGAACTGTCTGACGCATGGCTGTACCGAGGTGGTGGTAGAGAAATTCGATCCCCTGGTGGTGCTGGCTTCTATCCATAAGGAGCGTTGTACGGCGGTCTATGGTGTGCCCACGATGTTTATTGCCGAATTGAACCATCCGATGTTCTCGATGTTCGACCTGACTTGTCTGCGAACAGGTATCATGGCAGGTTCGCTGTGTCCGGTGGAACTGATGAAGCAGGTGTCGGAGAAGATGTATATGACCATCACGAGTGTGTATGGACTGACAGAATCGTCACCAGGTATGACACAGACCTGTCTGAACGATACGTTCGAGCAGCGCTGTACCACCGTTGGCCGTGACTATCCGTTTGTTGATGTGAAAGTGATTGACCCCGAGACGGGCGAGGAGTGTCCTGTCGGTGTGCAGGGCGAGATGTGCTGTAAGGGCTTCAATGTGATGAAGGGCTATTATAAGAATCCTGAGGCTACGGCTGAGGTGATCGACAAGAATGGCTATCTGCATTCAGGAGACTTAGGTGTCAAGGACGAGCAGGGCTTCTATCGGATTACGGGTCGTATCAAGGATATGATCATCCGTGGCGGTGAGAACATCTACCCCCGTGAGATTGAGGAGTTCCTTTACCACATGCCTGGTATCCGCGACGTACAGGTGGCCGCCGTACCTTCCAAGAAATACGGTGAGGCTGTGGGTGCCTTCATCATCCTGGAGGATGGGGTAGAGATGACACCGGAGGATGTGCAGTTGTTCTGTCGCGGCAAGATTGCCCGCTATAAGATTCCGAAGTATGTGTTCTTTATCAAGGAATTCCCGCTGACAGGTTCAGGCAAGATCCAGAAGTTCAAGCTGAAGGAGATGAGTCTGAAGCTGTGTGAGGAACTGGGCATCGTAGTTGAGTAATTAAATAGGCACAGAAGAATAAGAATATGTTTGAGAATTTAAGTGATAGGTTAGAGAGATCGTTTAAGATCTTGAAGGGTGAGGGAAAAATCACCGAGATCAATGTCGCAGAGACGCTGAAAGACGTGCGTCGGGCTTTGCTCGATGCCGACGTAAACTATAAGGTTGCCAAGACATTCACCGATACGGTGAAGCAGAAGGCACTCGGTATGAACGTGCTTACCGCCATCAAACCGAGTCAGTTGATGGTGAAGATCGTGCACGACGAACTGGCAGACCTGATGGGCGGCAAGGCTGCTGAACTGAAGATCGAAGGTCGACCTGGTGCACCTGCCATCATCCTGATGTCCGGTCTTCAGGGTTCGGGTAAGACCACCTTCAGCGGCAAGCTTGCCAATCTGCTGAAGACGCGCTATCACAAGAAGCCGTTGCTGGTGGCTTGCGACGTGTATCGTCCCGCCGCTATCCAGCAGTTGCACGTGGTCGGCGAGAGTGTTGGCGTGCCCGTTTATTCAGAGCCTGACAGCAAAAACGTCGTGGAGATTGCCAACCACGCCATCCAGGAGGCCAAGGCTAAGGCCAACGATGTGGTAATCATCGATACCGCAGGTCGTCTGGCCGTTGACGAAGAGATGATGAATGAGATTGAGACCCTGAAGAATGCCATCAATCCCAATGAGACGCTCTTCGTGGTCGATTCGATGACTGGTCAGGATGCCGTGAATACAGCCAAAGAATTTAATGACCGTCTGGACTTCGACGGCGTGGTGCTGACGAAGCTCGATGGTGACACCCGTGGTGGTGCGGCCCTCTCTATCCGCACCGTTGTCACCAAGCCTATCAAGTTTATTGGTACCGGTGAGAAGATGGAGGCCATCGATGTGTTCCATCCCGACCGTATGGCTGACCGTATCCTCGGCATGGGTGACGTGGTCTCTCTGGTAGAGCGTGCCCAGCAGCAGTACGACGAGGAAGAGGCTAAGCGTCTGGAGAAGAAGATCCGCAAGAACAAGTTCGACTTCGATGACTTCATGGGGCAGATCCAGCAGATTAAGAAGATGGGTAACATCAAGGATCTGGCAGCGATGATTCCCGGTGTGGGTAAGCAGATTAAGGATCTCGACATCGACGACGACGCCTTCAAGGGTATTGAGGCCATTATCCAGTCGATGACACCGAAGGAGCGTGCCAATCCCGATATCATCAATCAGAGCCGCCGCATGCGTATTGCCAAGGGCTCGGGTTCAAAGCTTGAGGATGTGAACCGTCTGATGAAACAGTTTGACCAGACACGCAAGATGATGAAGATGGTAACGGGTATGAACTCATCAAAGATGGCGCAGATGGCCAATGCCATGAAAGCCATGAAGGGTGGCATGCCGAAGTTTTAAACAAAAGTAATAAAGATGCAACTGATTGACGGAAAAGCAACGGCAGCAGCCATTAAGGCTGAGATTGCCGAAGAGGTAAAGGAAATAGTCGCAAAAGGTGGCAAACAGCCCCATCTGGCTGCTGTATTGGTAGGCCATGACGGTGGTTCGGAGACCTATGTGAAGAATAAGGTGCTGGCCTGTGAGGCCTGTGGTTTCAAATCAACGCTCATCCGTTTTGAGGAAGACGTAACTGAGGAGGAACTGTTGGCCTGTGTCGACAATCTGAACCGCAATGGAGATATCGACGGCTTCATCGTACAGCTGCCCTTGCCGAAGCATATCGACGAGCAGAAGATTATCGAGGCCATCGACTACCGCAAGGATGTGGACGGTTTTCATCCCATCAATGTGGGTCGTATGGCTATCGGCTTGCCCTGTTTCATTTCGGCTACGCCGCTGGGCATCATCACCCTGCTGAAGCGCTACAACATCGAGACCTCAGGTAAGAAATGCGTGATTCTGGGGCGCTCAAACATCGTTGGCAAGCCCATGGCCCAACTGATGATGCAGAAGCAGTATGGCGATGCTACGGTGACTGTATGTCACTCACGCTCAAAGACCTTGAAGGAAGAGTGCCGTGAGGCTGATATCATTATCGCTGCCATCGGACAGCCCGACTTTGTGACGGCAGACATGGTGAAAGAGGGGGCTGTGATTGTCGACGTAGGTACTACTCGTGTACCAGATGCTACCCGTAAGAGTGGCTTCCGTCTGAATGGCGACGTGAAGTTCGACGAGGTGGCTCCGAAGTGTTCTTTTATCACTCCCGTGCCTGGTGGTGTTGGTCCGATGACCATCTGTTCGCTGATGAAGAATACCCTCGCCGCCGGCAAAAAAGAATACTATAAATGACAGCTCAGGAGTGGTACGAACAAGGAAACGCCTTCCGGAAGGAGTCAAAATGGCATGAAGCCATCAACTGCTACATAAAGGCTATCGAGCTTGATCCCGATAGTCCGGCTGTTGAGGCAAAACGTATGCTCGACGACATCATGGCCTTCTATTGTAAGGATATGTATAACCCCTGATTCTTCGCGATGCAGAAGATACGTTGCTATATTGTTATCTGGCTGATGCTTGTGCCGATGTTGGTGCTGGCAGATGTAGGGACTCTCTATGACAAGGCTGACAGTCTGTATAACGCACAGCAGTATGACGAGGCTCAGAAACTGGCCCTCGAGGCACTCGCTCAGTGTAAGGATTCTGCTGATGTGGCTGATTGCACCAGTCTGCTGGCGCTGATTCATGTGCGTCAAGGGCAGTTTGGCGAGGCTGTGAAGTACGCCAAGCGCTGTAATGCAATCGATCTGGAATCGGGAGATCCCGATAACATCGCTTCGTCGTTGAACACGCTGGCAGGTATCTATATGTCGATGCGCCAGCCAGAAGAAGCGGAGAAATACATTCTGAAAGCCATCAGTTTTGCCCAGAAGGCCGATAACCCCCAGCGGATGGCGGTGCTTCATGGAATGGCTTCCGAAGTGTATTACAAACTGCAACAGGAAGAGAAGTCGCTTGAATATGCCACAAAGGCTTACCAGATGGAACAGCAACTTGGTCGCAAGGACAAGATGGCTATCCGTCAGGCAGAGCGTGCTGCGGCTCTGATAGGTCTGAAGCGTTACGACGAGGCCAGTAAAGCGTTGGCAGAGGCAATTCCCGGATTGCGCGAGAGCGGTAACATCCACTCGCTTGGCATTGCCTGTAACCAGATGGGCGACATGATGCACAGACAGGCTAACGACTCGGCTGCCGCACGCTATTTTGACGAGGCGCTCACCATCTTTACCCAGCAGCACGATCTCTTCAACGAGGCTACCTCGCGCAAGGGACTCTACGAGGCGCTGCGACATACCGATCCAGATCTGGCGATGCAGCATAACGACCGTTACTTAGCCCTGCGCGACTCGCTCTATGACAAGGATACAGGGGAACTGCTGTCGAAATATGCCGCCGAGTATGGTAATAACGAACTGCAGGCAGAGAACCTGGAGATGCAGAAGACTAACCGCCTATATATTATAATAGGTGTGGTGATGCTGTTGGTGGCCATTGTCGCCGGCATTGCCCTCTACCTGTGGATGAAACGGCGCGAACAGCAGCACACCGAACAGCTGATCCATAAGATACAAGAGTTCTCTGCCGCCCTCGAGGCAGGAGATCAGGCACAACCCACGACGGCTTCGGAAGAGAGTCAGGAGTCAGAGACCGAACCCGAAGAAGAGACGGAGGATCATCTTTTCCTGATGCGTGTCGTGAAGGCTGTGAACGACGGACTGCCCACAGGTCACTATGGTGTCGACGAGATTGCTTCAGCATTGAACATGGGTACGCAGACTTTCCGCAGAAGACTGATGAAGGTGACAGGTGACTCCCCCAAGGCCTTTATCTCTGCCATCCAGATGGAACGTGCCGCCAAGCTTCTCACCATGTCGCCTGATATGCCGATCTCACAGATAGCCATGCGTTGCGGCTATGAGGAGACCACCAGTTTCACCCGTGCCTTCAGGAAGGCATTCGGCGTGCCTCCGTCACAATATAAAGCATAAAAGGCAAGCAAAAACGCTTGCTTTTTTTTATTTTGTAACAAAATGTATGGTCGTAAAATGCATTTTGTAACAAAATGTCTAGCACCGAAGGCCCTTTTCATCGTAACTTTGCACCCAGAAATGGAAAAGACCGAGCGACAGAAACGAGCCATGGCTTTCGCCTCTGAGTATTTGGAGTTGCTGATGGGCCATGAGGCTGACCAGGAAAAGCTGGTGAGACGCATGGTCGATGAGCGGTGGGCAGAACTGAAGCCTAAGATAGATGCCTATATCGATGAGCGTATCAAAGCAGCCAGTCAACAGAAATAACATTATAAACCATATTATTAACATTAAAACTTTAAAACAATGACGAGAATGAGTAATTTGACGAAACTGGCAGTGGCAGTAGCCATGCTGTTTGCAGTGAACATGAGTGCCAACGCACAGTTAGGCGGGTTGTTGAACAAGGCCAAGAAGGCCGTCACGAATGAAGCCACACAGAGTGCACAGGAGAAGAAAGTGAAGGCCGACTACGTGAAAGAACATCCCCGGGAGCAGGAGAAACTGGCTGCCGAGGCTGCTGGCGGTATGGACAAGTATCTGGGTCTCGACAAAACGGAAAACGGACGTATTCTCTGGAAGTATGGAAGTATGGAAGAATGGGAGACCTCGCAGATTAAGAATGCCTGGAGTGCTTCAAGATATGTCGTGCAGGTGCTTCGCTATCTGAAGGGCAATACGGAGACCTTTGATTTTTATAATGACACCAATCATGTGCTCTACCTCTTTAATAATAATATACCCGATGACTTGAAGCGTGCTGCCCAGAAGTCGAAAACCGGAAATCCTGTACCCGCCAAGGACATCGCCGCCATCAAGGCTGAGGCTGCCCGCGTAAAGAAGATGTATATGGAGCGTACTGGTGCGACGGAGAAAAGCGCTGAGGAAAAGAAGGCTGAGGCAGATCAGGCCTACGTGCAGGATATCATCAACAAGAACTATCTGCTCGACAACCTCACCGACAAAAACCGTCAGGCTAAGCCTGTGGCCGACTATAAGGCCAAGGTGAATGCCAAGATCAAGCAGCAGCTCGCTCCCACGAAGATTCTCGGCACATACTCTACATCTGCTGCCTGGCAGGGTCTGCCCTTGCAGAACTACCCCGACTTGAAGGAGAAATACGAGAGTGTTCAGGAGATGCAGTTTAAGACCTTCTATGAGAAGGGTGGCAAGTACTATGTCGTGAAGAGCGCCTTCCGCCAGAGCATTGACAAGGGTGATAACAAGAGCGGTGCCCAGCCCCAGAAGTTCTATTGGCCTGGCATCGAGACACCAGTAGAGATCCCCGCTGACAAGATTCAGGGCAAATTCTAATCAGAATTGAAAACTATTTCGTATCTTTGCAAACGAATAAGAACAAAACCAGAATCATAACAATTAAAACTTTAGGACAATGAAGAAATCAAGCATTTTGAGAGTAGTGATGGCAGTAGCCATGTTACTCATGGTGAATGGTAATGTGATGGCCGACGATCTTCGTCTGGGTGGTAGCATCGTTGGTAAGATTGAGTCGAATGGTGCCGTACGTATCAATGGTTCTATCGTAGGCCGTTTCGAGTCGAATGGCGATATCCGTGTAGGCGGTTCTATCGAAGGCCGTATCGAGTCTAACGGTGACATCCGTAAAAATGGTTCTATCATCGGTAGGGTGGAGTCGAACAACGACATCCGCATCAACGGCTCCATCGTCGGTAGGGTAGAGAAGAACGGTGATATCCGCAAGAACGGTTCCATCATCGGCCGTGCCGAGCATATGACTGATGTGCGCCGCGTAGCCGTGATGTACTTCTTCCCATTCTTCAATCTCAGGTAATTATTAAACCATTAAAATTTTAAAGCAAATGAAAAAGCGTATTTTCTCAATCGCTATCTTGACAGTGGGGCTGCTGGTAGCATCGTGTGGTAACAAGAGTGCAAACAACGCAGGTGGTGGAGAATCAGAGAACACTGAAGTGGCTGAGAACCTGCCGGAGCTGAAGGCCAATTATGAGGTGAAAACCTTCACCGCAGGTGCTCCAGAGGGTTGGAACATCGTGGGAGAAGAACCCAGTATGGATGATAACGGTCTGATGCTGTACAAGGGAGATATCTCAGAAATCACGAAGAATCCTTGTGTGATCATCGATGTTCAACAGCCTGAGGAAGGCAAGAGCTTCGACGATGGTATCAAGGAAGTAGAGGAGTCTGGCACCAAGGCTATCCCCGATCTGACCATCGACGGTAAAACCTATAAGGGCTTTGAGATTGTTGAAGGTGAGACCAAGGGTAATATCCTCTGCAGAGAAGAGGGTGGTAAGATCATCAGTGTGACCCTTGCCAACTGTAAACCCACAGATCCTGAGGTGCTGGTTATCCTGAAGAGTATGAAGTTGAAATAAAATAACGATAGAATCATTTACTTAAAAAACGACAACGATATGAAAAAGAGTTTGTTTAGTTTTGCCGTTCTGGCAGTGTCCATCAGTATGATGGCTTGTGGTAACAAGAGTGCTAATAATGCAGGTGGTGAGGCAGTCGACTCAACGGAAGCAGTAGCTGCTCCTGAGGCTGAGACACCAAAGGCCGAGGCTCCCGAGGCTGAGCAGGATCCTAACCTCGCTGATTTTGAGCGTATCAGCTATAAACTTGATCCTGAGGTGTTCAAGTTTAAGAGCAAGCCCGCGGCTCATCGTGTTCAGGTGGGTACTCTGGAGCACAGCATCACCATCAATATTGTGGAAGAGGTGAATGGTAATTTCATGGGTCATGTCAAGGCAGGTATGACCAACCGTACTCGCGATAAGGATGTAACAGCTCTGGGTAACACCATCTGGACCTATTTTGATGAGACTGAGAAGCCTGCAGGATTGGATTTGATTGCCCTCTCTCTGTTTAATCGCAACGACAATCCTGAGAGAAACACAGGCTATTTCAGGATCAGCATCTTTGGCAATCCTAAATTTGTAGATAAGGACTATCTGTACGACATTCTCGACAAGATCCTTGCTAACATTACCATTAAGTAATCAATGGCATATTCAGAGACGTCATATACGGGTTATGGTACCCGTGTGAAGAATTCGTTTAAGGCCATCGGCACAGGGTTCGTACTGTTTTTGGGCGGTACAGCCCTGCTCTGGTGGAACGAAGGGCGTGCCGTGAAGACCGACGATATGCTCAACGAGGCTGAGGCTGCCACGGTGGTGATGGAGAATCCCGAGAAGGTGGATCAGTCGCTCGACGGAGAACTTGTCTGTGCTACAGCCCTCGCCACGACCGAAGACTCGCTGGTGGATCAGCAGTTTGGCTTTGGGGCCAAAGCCATCGCCCTGAAACGTACCGTTAGATATTTCCAGGTTGAGGAGCACGCCAAAAAGGAGACAAAAAAGAAACTTGGCGGCGAGGAAGAGACAGTTACCACATATACTTATAACCGTGTGTGGACGACGACACCCATCAACTCCGCAGGTTTCCATGATCCTGGCTATCGGAAAAGAAACTTCGTGCTTACTACCGTCGAAGCCAACGATGTATGGGCAAAGAACGTCACTTTTGGCGCTTATACGTTGCCAGATCAGCTCATCCACTCGATATCTTCCACCGAACCCCTGCAGCCTACTATTACGCAGGAGCGTATGAAATCGATGAACGAGGATATTCGCAATGCGGCAATTAGGAATATCGGTCAGCTGAATTCGGTAGGGAAAGAATCCATGGCGAGAAATGCCCAACAGGCAGATTTCATACACGTGAACAACAATGAACTCTATATCGGTATGTCGCCGTCGAGTCCTGCAGTGGGTGATGTGAAAGTGACCTTCGAGAAGATCATGCCTGCCAAGGTGACGCTGATCTCCAAGGTGAATGGCAACACCTTTGGACCTTATAAAGCTAAAAACGGTTACACCTTCCAAACGCTTGTCATGGGTGAGAAGAGTGCCGATGAAATTTACGAAAGCGAGCACTCTACGAACACCATCATGACGTGGTTCTTGCGCATCCTTGGTATCGTGATGGTCATCGGCGGCCTGAAGGGTATCTTCGGATTCCTCGAGACATTGTTGATGGTAGTGCCCTTCATCGCCAATATTCTTGGCTGGGGCGTTGGTGTCATCTGCACCGTCGTCGGTGTGGTATGGAGTCTCATCGTTATTGCCATCGCCTGGCTGTTCTATCGTCCGGTACTCGCCATCGTGCTTTTGGCGATAGCTGGCGTGCTTATCTGGATCTTCGCCTTCAAGGGCAAGGATAAGCTGAAAGAACTTTCTAAGCGCTCGAAGAAGCAACAGCCGCAAACAGCTTAAAGAAAGCATCTATCCCTGAGCCCAGAAAAAGCTCAGGGATTCTGCTTAAAAAAGAAAAAAGTTGCTCAAAAACTTGTCTATGTCATTGATTGTTAGTAACTTTGCACCCGAATAGATGATAGGTGATTAGCCAATTTAAATTTTTTTCAACCATTATAACCAACTAGTAAAATCAAATTATGAGAACAGGTAAATTATTTCTGATTGGTAGCTTCGCCGTGTTAGGCGTGGCTTTAACGTCTTGCTCGAAGACAGACGTCTTTGACAGCAATGCGGAAATTGAAAAGCAGAAGGATGTTTATGCATCTACTTTCGTCAAGAATTATGGCGAGATTGATCCTAATCAGTCATGGGACTTCTGTACCATGGCTACCTCTTACAGCTTGGAATCTAGCAGTCGTGCATTGACACGTGACGGTGATGCTAATGTTAATGCTGATGCTGTTGAAGGCGAGATGTTTGTCGAAAAGGCTACTGTTGACTGGATGAGCGAAAACTTGAAGGCTGGTAAAAATAATACAGCGAAAGGTAAGCCTTTCTACCTTCAGGTTCCTAAGAACTCTTTCACCATCGTTCCTATCTTCCAGGGTACTGCAAGTTATTACTGGCAGTTGTGGATGCATGTAGATGGCATCGAACAGGACAAGCTGATCTGGTCTAAGGGTAATATCCAATATATTACGTCTCAAGGCTCTACCGACTGGAAATCTCCTGGTACAGATAATACCGGTATGAATAATGCTTATCAGATTAAGGCTCCTACCTATACGTTTGAAAATCTTCCTGAGAATGCCAACATGTATTTCTACCTGAAGGTTTGGGATTCATACGAGAAATATAGTAAGAATACAATTAATCCAAGGGAGCTTACTTCTCTGAACCAGATGATGCTGGCTCTGATTAATTGCAATGTACCTTCAAATGTTCCTGCAAATAATGAGGTATCTATTATCGGTTGTGAGGACAATGTGAATGGTGACTTTGACTATGAGGACCTGGTGTTCATGATGTACGGTAATCCTGCTCCTCCAATCAAGCATGTTGACGAGGTGATTAAAGGTACACCGAAGCGCTATATGATGGAAGACCTTGGCGAAGAACATCCTGATTTCGACTTCAATGATGTTGTTGTTGACGTGATTTCTGGTAGAGCCAAGTGGAAGAGAGAATATGAGATCCTCGAGAACGGTGGATGGAATCTTATCAATGAGACGAAGATCGAAGATCTGCCTGATATTGCTGTCGTACGCGCAGCTGGTGGTATTCTTGACTTCACACTGACAATTGGTAATACTACTTGGACGAAGAGCGCTAAGTTCCCCAACTATCAGCAGATGCTTAACACTGGTCGCGATGGTGAGATTGACTATGAAAAGGAGCTCGATACGTTTAAGGTAGAGGGCTGGAATCCTACAGCCAATAATATTTCAGTTACAGTAGAAGGGAAAGCTATTACCTTCCCAGAGACTGGTAAGGCTCCTATGGTTATCGCCGTTGATCCTACTACCAACTGGATGTTTGAGCGTACCCCAGCTCCTGAATCTTGGTTCAAAGACTAATATCTATATTACATATTATCAAAGGCCCGTTCCCATCAGGAGCGGGCTTTTTTCTTTAATTATTAAATAAATATTCAGTTTAGGTCATGAAGATGATTGTTTTTGCAGAAAAATCGGGTTTTTCTTTTGCAATTTGCTCACTTATTTGTACCTTTGCACCCCGAAATTAAAGATTTAATGCATTAAACAGATACAATATGGCAAAAATGAAAGGCGCCATCGAGGTGAATACTGAGCGTTGTAAGGGATGCAGCCTTTGCATCATCGCCTGCCCTCAGAAGATCATCGCCCTGGCCAACAAAGTGAATCTGCACGGTTATCCCTATGTGGAGGCTGTCAATGAGGAAGCCTGCGTGGGCTGTGCCTCATGTGGCATCGTCTGCCCAGACGGCTGTATCACCGTGTATCGTAAAAAAGTGGAGGAATAAGCTATGGCAGAAGAACGTGAAGTTGTGTTGATGAAAGGCAATGAGGCTATCGCCCATGCTGCTATTCGTTGCGGATGCGACGGCTATTTCGGCTATCCTATTACTCCGCAGAGTGAGGTGATTGAGACGCTGGCAGAACTGAAGCCTTGGGAGACCACTGGTATGCAGGTGGTGCAGGCAGAGAGTGAGCTGGCATCTATTTATATGGTCTATGGTGCTGCCGGAGCCGGTAAGCGTGCGATGACTTCCAGTTCTTCTCCTGGTGTCGCCTTGATGCAGGAGGGTATCACCTATATGGCTGGTGCCGAGGTGCCGGGTGTGTTTGTCAATGTGCAGCGCGGCGGTCCTGGTCTGGGAACGATTCAGCCTTCACAGGGTGACTATTTCCAGGCTACCCGTGGTGGTGGTAATGGCGACTACAAGGTGATTGTGCTGGCTCCGAACTCTGTACAGGAGATGGCCGATTTTGTGGATCTCGCCTTTGAATTGGCCTTCAAGTATCGCAATCCTGCCATGATTCTCTCTGACGGTGTGATTGGTCAGATGATGGAGAAGGTGGTGCTGCCGCCGTTCAAGCCCCGTCGTACGGATGAGGAGGTGATTAAGCAGTGTCCTTGGGCTTCTACAGGTAAGCCAAAGAATCGTGAGCGCGTCGTGATTACCTCGCTTGAGTTGAAGCCTGAGATCATGGAGCAGCGCAATCTCGCCCTGCAGGAGAAATATCGTAAGATCGAGGAGAACGAGGTACGCTACGAACAGCAGTACTGCGACGATGCAGAATATGCTATCGTGGCTTTCGGAAGTGCTGCCCGTCTGTCGGAGAAAGCTATCGAGATTGCCCGTGAACAGGGTATCAAGGTAGGCTTGTTCCGTCCGATTACGCTTTTCCCGTTCCCCACGAAGGAGATTGCAGCCCTTGCCAAGGGTAAGAAGGGTATCCTCGTTGTGGAGATCAATGCAGGACAGATGGTACAAGATGTCCGCTTGGCTGTGAATGGTGCCATTCCTGTGGAGCAGTTCGGTCGTCTGGGTGGTATCGTACCTGAGCCCGAGGAAATTGTTGATGCTTTAAAGAAAATGATGTAAGGCTATGGATAGAAATCAGATAGTAAGTCCAGAGAATATCGTCTGCAAGAAGCCGACGCTGATGAACGACAATAACATGCACTATTGCCCGGGCTGTAGTCACGGCGTGGTGCACAAACTCATTGCTGAAGTCATCGAAGAAATGGGAATGGAAGACAAGACCGTAGGTGTATCGCCTGTAGGTTGTGCCGTCTTCGCGTACAATTATATAGATATAGACTGGCAGGAGGCTGCCCATGGCCGTGCTCCCGCACTGGCTACTGGTATCAAGCGCTGCTGGCCTGACCGTCTGGTGTTCACCTATCAGGGTGATGGCGACCTCGCTTGTATCGGTACCTGTGAGACCATCCATGCCCTGAACCGTGGTGAGAACATCGTCATCATCTTCGTCAACAATGCCATCTATGGTATGACGGGTGGTCAGATGGCTCCCACGACACTGATTGGTCAGAAGACCTCTACCTGTCCTTATGGACGTGATCCTGAGATTCATGGTTATCCCCTGAAGATGGCCGATATCGCTGCCCAATTAGAAGGTACCTGCTATGTCACTCGTCAGAGTGTAGAGAGTGTAGCCTCTATCAACAAAGCCAAGAAGGCGCTACGCAAGGCGTTCGAGGCTTCGATGGCTGGTAAGGGTTCTAGTCTGGTGGAGTTTGTTTCTACCTGTAACAGTGGTTGGAAACTCACGCCTGCTAAGGCTAACGAGTGGATGAAGGAGAATATGTTCCCCTTCTATCCTAAAGGTGACCTGAAAGACACGACGAGTCTTTAATGTAAAAATGTAAAAATGTAAAAATGAAATAATGAAAAAGGAGATAATTATTTCAGGTTTCGGAGGTCAGGGCGTGCTCTCAATGGGTAAAATACTGGCCTACTCTGGACTGATGGAGGACAAGGAAGTGACTTGGATGCCTGCCTATGGTCCTGAGCAGCGTGGTGGTACTGCCAACGTGACGGTCATCGTCAGCGATGAGCGTATCTCTTCGCCTATCCTCAGTAAGTATGATATTGCTGTAGTGCTGAACCAGCCCTCACTCGAGAAGTTTGAACCGAAAATCAAACCTGGCGGAATTCTGATTTACGATGGCTTTGGTATCATCAACAAACCAACACGTAAGGACATTACTGTCTATGAGATTAACGCTATGGACAAAGCTGCCGAGATGAAGAACGGCAAGGTGTTCAACATGATTGTCTTGGGCGGACTGTTGAAGGTTGCTCCTGTGGTGAGCGATAAGGGTGTTGAGAAAGCACTTTTCAAGACGCTGCCTGAACGTCATCACTCGCTGATACCTCTGAATATGGAGGCGCTCAAGGAAGGTGCTAATATTATTGAGGAGATGAAATAATCCCCTCAATTTACATATCACATATAAGCCCCGCTGATTGGCGGGGCTTATTGTTTATCGTACAGCGATGTCAATGGATTTCGTGAACCCTCGTGCAGCATCTGTGACTTTCAGCGTCAGTGTGCCTGGTTCCTTCGCACTCCTTACAACGACCACAAGTTGTCCGTTGAATAGTTTCATCGTCGGTTTCTTAAACGGCTCCAGACTTGTGGCATCACCATTGCACACAGCCTCAAAGCTTCCTGTTCCAGTTACCTCGAAAGTAAGCTGATCATCGGCCTGAGGAATCAGTGTTCCTTCGGCATCCGTCAGTGAGACGGTGACAAACGCCAGATCGTCACCATCGGCATTGAGTCCAGCCTCGTTCGCAGTCCAGGCTTCCAGTTTCAGTTCTGCTGGCTTTCCTGCGGTTTTTACGGTCTGCTCTCCTGCCACGTTACCCTGAGCATCATACACTACCACCTTGATTTCTCCTGGCTCATACTTGACATGGTTCCAGCGCAGACGGTAACGGTCGAGTCTTTCTGCAGGATTCTTAGATATCTTACCCTGGCTCTTGCCATTGATGAAGAGTTCTCCTGTGGGATAGTCGGTATAGCAATAGACGGGTGTTTCCTGGCCGATGCGGTTCCCCTTATCCTTTTTCGAAAGTCCCCAAGACCAGTGGGGTAGCAGGTGTATCGTGTGTTGATTCTTGTTCCATTTCGAACGGTATAGGTAATAGCGGTCTTTGGGTAGTCCGGCAAGGTCGCAGATACCAAAATAACTTGAGCGCGAGGGCCAGTACTCATCATAAGGCGACGGTTCGCCCAGATAGTCGTAGCCTGTCCACACAAATTCACCGATCACCCAGTCTTTATCGTCCTGCCACACCCAGTCGTCGTCGGGAAGGTTGCTCCAAGGCGAGTAGTCCAAATCGTAACTCGAGCACTGACCGTCGGCTTTCAGCAGTGCCTTCGGATCATAGCCAGGTGCCCATGAGGCAAACTTGGAGTTGTCGTTGGGTACTACAGGAAACTTATAGACACCGCGTGAACTGACGGTAGATGCAGTCTCAGAACCTAACAGGAAGCCCTGTGGCAACTCTGCAATGCTTTGTTCATACTTATGTACGCGATAATTGAATCCGGGAATGTCCATGACCTTGGCCACACCACTCTTGATCGATGCCTCAGCATGGTCGAGTCCTTGTGTCACTGGTCGCGTGGGATCAAGTTGATGGCAGAGCTCCTGCAGATGACTCGAGATCTCACGTCCGTCCTCACTGCCTTGTTCCGGGATCTCGTTGCCGATGCTCCACATCACGATACTTGGGTGGTTGCGGTTTGCCAAGATGAGGTTTTCAATATCCCTGTCGCTCCAGTCCTTGAAGAAACGGGCATAGCCATTCTTACATTTCGGATAGACCCACATATCGAAACTCTCAGCCATCACCATCATACCCAGAGAGTCACAGATATCCATCTGCATCTGACTTGGCATGTTGTGCGACGTGCGGATGGCGTCGCAGCCCATCTCCTTCATCATCTTGATCTGTCTGATGAGAGCAGCCTTGTTGATGGCGGCACCGAGAGGTCCTAAGTCGTGGTGCAGACATACGCCTTTGATTTTCCTGGTCTCACCGTTCAGTTGAAATCCGCCTTCCTTCGATACTTTCACGGTGCGGATGCCGAATTTCTGCTTCACCTCGTCGAGTGTCTGTCCGTTCTGCATATACTTGATATGAGCCGTGTAGAGATAGGGTGACTCTGGCGACCACAACTTGGGCTGCTGGATGTTAAAACAGAACTCCGTATCCTTGCCATTAGCGGCTACGGCTTGGTGCTCATGCCCTACAAGGCGCCCCTTGGCATCACGCAGTTCTACTTCGATGGCCTGATAACTGTCGGGGATGCAGCCCAGTCCCATGGTCAGTTCTACGGTGGCCCGTCCGTCTTTCAATTCTGTCGTTCTGATGAAAGTTTTCCACGGGTCAATCCATTCTGGTCCGGTGGTGACGAGTTTCACGGGGCGGTAGATGCCTGCTCCAGGATACCAGCGCGAACTCTCTTCCACGTTCTTCAAATCCACTTCTAATAGGTTGTCACCCGCCTTCATAAATGGTGTCAGATCCACCCGGAATGTATTGTATCCATAGGCCCAGTAACCTGCTTCCTGCCCGTTCAGCTTCACGGTAGGCTCTGCCATCGCGCCGTCGAATACGAGTTCTGCATGCCGGCACTCTTTGGGTATGCTGATGATACGTCTGTAATGGCCTTGTCCGATCCAAGGGAGTGCGCCCGATCGTCCGCTTTTCTCTGTGGCCTCCTTCTCGCCGTTCTGTACAATAGCGACCTTCTGCAGGTCCCATTTCTTGTCGAATGGTCCGGCGATGGCCCAGTCGTGCGGTATGCGCACGGTCTGCCATTTTGGTTGCTCTTGCGAGGCAACGTCTTTGTTGTCTAATGAGAATTGCCAACCTTCATGGAGGTATGTTTCCTGGCGAGGTTGTGCTACGGCTGTCAAACTAGCCGTCAGTAGCATTGTTAGTAGTGTCGCTTTCATTTCAGTTTGTCATGAGTTGTTATTAATTTGGTGCAAATTTACGAAAAATTCCCGAAATAGTTGGCTAATTGGTAGAATTAATGTATTTTTGCACCTAATTCCGAAAAAATAAACGTAGAAGATATGAAACATCAGTTGAGAAGTGCAGTCTGCACCGAAGGCCGTAGAATGGCTGGCGCCCGTGCACTATGGGTAGCAACGGGTATGAAACGTGAGCAGTTTGGCAAGCCTATTATTGCCGTCGTCAACTCCTTCACCCAGTTTGTACCGGGCCATACTCATCTCCATGAGATTGGTCAGATTGTGCGCGAGGAGATTGAGAAGATGGGCTGTTATGCTGCAGAGTTCAATACCATTGCTATCGACGATGGTATTGCCATGGGTCACGACGGTATGCTTTATTCGCTGCCATCACGTGACATCATTGCCGATTCGGTGGAATATATGGTGAATGCCCACAAGGCCGATGCCATGATCTGCATCTCAAACTGCGATAAGGTGACCCCAGGCATGCTGATGGCTTCCATGCGCCTGAATATCCCTACGGTGTTCTGCTCAGGAGGCCCCATGGAGGCTGGTCGCTGGCGTGGAGAGAATGCCGACCTCATCACGGCGATGGTGAAAGGTGCCGACCCCTCTGTCACTGATGAGGAAATGGCAGAGATTGAGGGCTGTTCTTGCCCTGGCTGCGGTTCCTGCTCAGGCATGTTTACCGCCAACTCCATGAATTCGCTCACCGAGGCTATCGGTCTCTCACTGCCAGGCAATGGCACGATTCTCGCTACGCATACCAACCGTATCGAACTCTTCAAGGCTGCTGCCCGTCAAGTGGTGAAGAATGCCTTTGCTTATTATGAGGATGGCGACGAGAGCGTGCTGCCTCGTAACATTGCCACTCGCAAGGCTTTCATGAATGCGATGTCGCTCGATATCGCGATGGGCGGATCTACCAATACCGTGCTCCACCTGTTGGCTGTGGCCCAGGAGGCTGGCACTGATTTCACGATGAAAGATATCGACGCTTTGAGCCGCAAGGTACCTTGCCTCTGCAAGCTCGCGCCCAACACGCAGAAGTACAGCGTGCAGGAGTGTGGTCGCGCTGGTGGTATCCTTGGTATCCTCAACGAACTCAGTAAGGGTGGGCTCATTGATGGCTCTGCTGCTCGTGTTGACGGTATGACGCTCGCTGAGGCTATGCAGAAATACAGTATTGTCGATGGAAACATTGATCCTGAAGCCAACCGTATCTATCAGACGGCTCCTGGTAATCGTTTCTCGACAAAGATGGGCTCACAGTCGGAAGAGTGGGGTACACTCGATACCGATCGTGCTGAGGGCTGCATCCGCGATCTCGAACATGCCTATACGAAGGATGGTGGATTGGCCGTTCTCTTCGGCAATATCGCTCAGGATGGCTGTGTCGTGAAGACCGCTGGCGTCGATGAGTCGCTGTGGCACTTCGAGGGTCCTGCCGTCTGCTTCGACTCTCAGGAAGATGCCTGTGAGGGCATCCTCGGTGGCAAGGTGAAGAGTGGCGACTGCGTGGTCATCACCCATGAGGGTCCGAAGGGCGGTCCCGGTATGCAGGAGATGCTTTATCCTACCTCTTATATTAAGAGTATGCACTTAGGTAAGGAGTGCGCGCTGATTACCGACGGTCGTTTCTCTGGCGGTACCAGTGGCCTTTCTATCGGTCATATCTCCCCAGAGGCTGCCAATGGTGGTAACATCGGCAAGATCAAGGATGGCGATATCATCGTGATCGATATCCCTTCGCGCTCCATCAGTGTGAAACTCTCTGATGAGGAACTCGCAGCCCGTCCGCAGCAGCCGCTGAAACGCAATCGTGTCGTCTCCAAGGCTCTGCGTGCCTATGCTCAGAGCGTGTCAAGTGCCGATAAGGGAGGAATACGGATTATTGATTAGAGGTGAGAAGTGAGAAGTAAGAGGTAAGAAGTAAGAATATACATGTTAAGGGATAGAATTACAGGATCGAAGGCGCTGATGCGCGCCTTGAAGGCAGAGGGCGTAGAGACCATCTTCGGCTACCCCGGAGGGTCTATCATGCCCGTCTATGACGCGCTCTTCGACTATACACGAGGAGAGAAGAAATGTTTCGACCATATCTTGGTGCGCCACGAGCAGGGAGCTACCCATGCCGCTGAGGGCTATGCCCGTGTGTCAGGCAAGGTGGGTGTGGCTATCGTCACGAGTGGCCCTGGTGTCACCAACACGCTGACGGGTATTGCCGATGCGATGCTCGACTCTACACCTATCGTCGTTATTGCTGGCCAGGTGCCTATCGGTGCCCTCGGTACCGATGCCTTCCAGGAGGTGGACCTCGTGGGTGTGGCTCAGCCTATCTCTAAGTGGTCGTATCAGATCCGTCATGCCGAGGATGTGGCATGGGCCGTGAGTCGTGCGTTCTACATCGCCCGTACGGGTCGTCCAGGTCCTGTGGTGCTCGACTTTGCCAAGAACGCACAGGTCGAGGAGATCGATTGGGAGCCGATGAAGGTGGATTTCATCCGTTCTTACGTGCCCTATCCGAAACTCGATCCCGATGCCGTGAGCCAGGCTGCCGAACTGATCAACAATGCCAAGAAACCGCTTGCGCTGGTGGGGCAGGGGGTTGAACTCGGCAATGCCCATCGTGAACTGGTGAAGTTCCTCGAGAAAGCCGATATCCCCGCAGGTCGCACGATGCTCGGTCTCTCTGCACTGCCCTCTAATCATCCGCTCAATGTCGGTATGCTGGGTATGCACGGCAACTACGCCGTCAATCTGAAGGAGCAGGAGTGCGACGTGCTCATCGCCATTGGCATGCGCTTCAGTGATCGTGTGACGGGCAATCTCAAGACCTATGCCAAACAGGCAAAGGTCATCCACCTCGATATCGACCGCAGTGAGATCGACAAGAACGTGAAGACCGATGTGGCCGTCGTAGCCGATTGTAAGGAGTCGCTGCCCGCCATCACCGCTCTCCTCAATACTGCCGATCACAGCGAGTGGCGCCAGTCGTTCAAGGCGCTCGACGAGAAAGAGCGCACGAAGGTCATTGAGCCCGCCATCCATCCCAAGGATGGTCCGCTGCGTATGGGTGAGGTCGTGCATACCGTGGCTGAGAAGAGTGCCGACGATGCCATCCTCGTCACTGATGTTGGACAGAACCAACTCTTTGCGACACGCTATTTCAAATATCACCACAAGCGCAGCATCTGCACCAGCGGTGGTCTCGGCACAATGGGCTACGGCATGCCTGCTGCCATCGGCGCTACCTTTGGTGCTCCTGGTCGCACCGTCTGTTGCTTCATGGGCGACGGTGGCTTCCAGATGTGCATCGAGGAGCTTGGCACCATCATGGAGCAGCAGGCTCCAGTGAAGATGATTCTGATGAACAACAACTATCTGGGCAACGTGCGTCAGTGGCAGGATATGTTCTGGCTGCGTCGCAAGTCGTTTACGAAGATGCTCAATCCTAATTATGAACTCATCGCCCAGGGCTACGGCATCCCCTATGCCGCTGTCACCGACCGTAACGATCTGGCGGCTGCTGTAGAGAAGATGCTTGCCACCGATGGTCCCTACATCCTGGAGTGTGCCATCCTCGAGGAAGACAATGTGCTGCCGATGACGCCTCCGGGTATGAATGTCGATGAGATGATGCTGGAGATTTAGTAAAAAGTGAATAATGATGGAAGAGAACAGAAAGAAACTATATACCCTGTTGGTGTATTCCGAGAACGTGGCAGGTATCCTTAATCAGGTGACGGCTGTCTTTACCCGTCGTCAGGTGAACATTGAGAGTCTGAACGTTTCGGCCTCCAGCATTCCTGGTGTTCATAAATACACCATTACCGCTTGGAGCGATGAAGACCAGATCGTCAAGATTACCAAGCAGATTGAGAAGAAGGTTGATGTGGTAAAGGCCAATTACTTTACCGATGAGCAGCTCTTCATCCGAGAGTCAGGCCTCTACAAGCTCTCTGCACCGATGGTGCTGGAGAACCCTGAGATCTCGCGCACCATCCGCCGTTTCCAGGCCAATATTATCGAGGTGAATGCCACTTATGTCATCGTCCAGATGCACGGCGTCACCGAGGACATTATCTCCCTCTATCGTGCCCTCGACACCTTCGGCTGCGTACTCCAGTACACCCGCTCAGGCCGCATCGCCGTCACCCGCGGCATGCAGGAGCAGGTATCCGAGTTCCTTGAGCAGCGCGAGAATCAGCTCTGATTTTTCCCCGAAACAAATAGTGAGTGGCATTAAGGTCGATTTTATTTCACGACCTTAATGCCATTCTTAATGACGATACCCTTGTAGGCTCCCGACACGCGCTGTCCACTCAGGTTATAGGTATTCTCCTCGTTGCTTTCATCTGCCTTACTCTTTATAGCCTTGATACCTGTAGGATCGAGCGTCTGGTCGTCGATGGCCAGCGACTTAAAGTTTGTTGGCATGCCGATAGCCTGGAAGTAGGCGCGGAAGGGTGAGCAGGCCTCTGTGGTAGGAACAACGGTATCGCTCTTTCCGTCAGCAAAGCCGAAACACTCTTCGCCCGTAAGTGTTCGCTTCGAGAATGAGCCTTGAAGGTAATAGAGACCTGCCGCCGCGGTGGCGATGGAGTCTGTGATGATAGCGTTCTCGGCTGTGAACGTCACAGGGTTCTTCAGCGGCGTGTCTGCTTTCAGCCGCAGCAGGTAGGGCTTCGCTGCCATAGGCAGTTCGTCTGTATGCCCTACATAGACCTTGCCAGGTTGGTCGCCGAGCAGCTCTTGCAACTGGATGGTGAATGCTTCGCCACCAGCCTCCTGACGCTGTACGTCGAAAGGCAGCACCAACGTGGTGTAGCCCTGATGCTCTGCCTCCGTGAAGGTGCGCGTGTAACTGACGTTCGTGGCCACGAAAGCGTTGGGCGCCATAAAGCCGTAACCGTCTTTCAGTGTCAGCGTCTCGGCCATGCTGCCGTTTTTGCTCTGAATCACCACATTGCGCCCCTCCAGTGTGGCGGGTTTCGCGTCGGTATCGTTCAGATAGTATATGCAGTTAGGCTGTTCGTTAGGTGTCAGCGTCGTGACGCCGCAGCCGTTCAGTTCCACGGCGATGGCATCAGCAGGCACCGTGAATGTCGCGGCAGGCGACTGCGACTCCACCGAGCGGTCTGTCTTGAAGACATTGATGCCCGGCACCGTCACGATGTTGGGGTAGAGTCCCTTTTCGTCACTATTCAAATCCTCATAATAGGATGACTGCACGTTCAGGTAGTAATCGTTATGAGGCTTCATGTTGTTATAGCGGAAGCTGACGTCCGTACTCTGTCCTGGGGCGACGGTGACGCCCTTCTTGCTCAGGTTGGCAGCAACATCTGAGATGCCTGTCACAGGATCTAACATGAAGACGATTGTAGATACCTCCCCCTTGTAGGTGATCTTGTCATCGGTGTTCTTCAGTGTGACCGTGATGTCGAGCACTCGTCCGGTGAGATCGTAGTTGTCGTTGCCGTAATAGTCCTTTCCCGTGATTGTCGAGTTCTTCATGGTCATCGTCTTCTCCAGTTGCACGTAGTCGCCCACGTTTTCTTCTTCACTGCCAGCCTCCTTGATCACCAGAGGCACGCTTTCGCCGAGCATGAACGCCTCATAGAGGATGTACGTCTCATAGGTCTGTGCCTCGCCGGCTTTAAAATTGAAGGAGACGTCTTCCGTCTTCCCGGCAGCGATGCGATGGAAGGTCTCACTGAGTACTTTGGAATCCCGTTTCTTGCCATTGCTGGAGTCGTATACGAGTATGATCACGCCGTCGTAGTCGTAGTCGCTGCCGTTGGTGATGTTGGCCACAGCCGTCACCTGGCCGCCCTCTGTCAGGTCACCCGAATACTTGATGCTGTTGATCGTCAGGCGGTGGTCACGCGGATGTGTGGTCAGCGTCAGCGTGTTGCCTGCTATGTCGGCATCGATATACCAGGGCTCCAAGTCCTGATTCTTCAGCCATTCCGTCGCGTCATGCAGTTTACTGACGGGGTACAGTTGATACAGGCCGTCGGCCATTCCCTCGCCGAATGTCACGTCGGCATCTATATTGTCCAGGTAACTAGCGTACTCGAATTTCATGTTGTTGGCCACCACAAACACCTTCTCCAGTTCCTCTCCGTTGTAGAGGCCGATGCCGAAGTCGAACATCTTGTCCTCCATGTCGCGGCAGTTGTTCCTAACGCAGAGGATGGTGTTCACGGTCGGGAAGTTGCTGTCGCCCGTACGTTCCAGTTTGAGCGGTGTGTTGGTGTTCACGGTCAGTCCGGTCGTCGCCAGCGTCTCCTGATAGGTGAACGGCTCCTTGGCGGGTTTGATGCCCGTGATGATCTCATACGGGAAGTGCTTCATCTCTTTTTGTGCCGCAGTGAAGTGCGTGCGGGCCGACAGTTGGAAGTAGCCGTCAGATCCGCCGTTCCATCCCCAGTTGATGTGGAAGTAGTCTCCCTGCCTGTATCCGTCGATGATGATCTCGTGGCCGTCGCCGCCTGCGATGACGGGGCGCTTCGCTGCCAGTTCCTCATAGATCATGTTCTGCCATTCCCATTCCGTCACCAGCGTCCGTCGCGTCGTGCGGATGCTCTGGCTGTCGTAGCCGAAGAAGCGTATCAAGCCGTAAGCCGCATGGCTCGAGTTCGATGCCGACACATCCGCATAATACTCCATCTTGAATGCCCCGCCGCAATACTTCATCAGCGTGGCCACAGCGTCGCAGGCCTCCTTTGGCGAATCCTTGTCGTAGGTATCCCTCATCGCCGCCCAGTCGAAGGTCGTGGCAGGCAGTTCCGGCAGATTCGAACTGGCGGGGATGACCGCCGTCTGCTGCTTGGGCCACTCGTGGTATCTCATCACCATGGCCGCAGCCGTAGCCACGCAGCCGGTAGGGCAGTGTATGGTCTTCTTGTCCTTCGTCTGTATCGTTGGCGTCATGTTGTTGTAGGGAGCGTCCTGTCCCCATTTCGACTTGATGAGCGGTGCCACCTCCTGTTTCGTCAGGTAGATGCCAGTCGTCTTCCCCTCAGCCTTGTCAGTGCCTTGCTCTGCCCTGGTGATCTGTGCCGCATAACTCTGCAGCAGCGCCCTCATGGCAGGGGGCATCTCTCCGTCGATGCTTCCCGTTGTCGCGTAGCCCAGCACGGCCTCCGTCTGGTCGCTACCCGATACGATGACGAAGCCGTTGCCACCGTCCATATTGAACACATGCAGCCCTTTCAGCCCCGTCTCGACGGTCTTCAGGGATATCTTGTCCTCGTGCGCTCTCGTGCCCGCATGCTCACCCGCTATGATCCGCGTCATGAAGGCCTTAGCCGTCTCCTGCGCCTTCTTCTGGTTCACCTCTGCCGCCTGCATCGACATGCAGATCGTGCTTACCAATATCGATAAAAAGAGTCTTTTCATTAGAAGTTCGTTTTTTAGTTATACTGTTGCAAAGATAGTCATTTTCGAGCAGATATGCAAATTTTTCCGCCATGAAATCTCTATGTTGAATATTTTCTCATGTCGCGGATTCGACTCCGATTTGCAATTTCCTTAGGTTACAAGTGCTCGCTGGCGAGGTAATTTTTGTTCCCTAGTTAGGCCGCAATTTTCGTCTTTTTTCGTTGACAATGCAAAGGTACGAAAATTTCAGAGTACCTCCTAATTATTTCACCAAAAAAGCACGCAAAAAAGCACGCTGTTCAAAACACTGATATGTCTTGGATACAGAATACAGAATACAGTTTTCTCATGAGCACCTTCAAAATGTAAGAACAGAAATTTACTATATATATAATATGCCTTTTTCCATTAATCAGGAGTGATACCTCTCCAAAAAAACTGTATTTCTGTATTCTGTATTCATTTGTTGTTCTCGATGTAGTTGCGCATATTCATGAGGATATCCATGTTGTCGTCTTTCACGAAGAAGATGTTGGCGACGCGCCATTGATGGTCTTCGAGGCGCATCAGCCAGCGGATGGGAATGCCTTTGGGCGTGACTGCATCCTTGACGAGGAAACGGACCTCGGCAGTGCTGTCGGATAGCAACGTGACCTCGATATCGTTGGCACTGATGGCGCCTTCGTAGCAGTCGTAGGTCCAGGGATCGAGAGGGCCTTCGTCGTCGAAGTTGAAGAAGCTGCCGCTCTCGGACTCACGGTCGATGGCTGCTACTTCCTGACGAACGCGCCACCACTCCTTACTGCCGAACTGTTCATCGACGGAGGGCCTGTTCTCGTCGAAGTGTTCGCGCAAGTCGTTCCAATAGGCATAGACGGCATCCACTTGTCGTTCGACGGCCTCGACGGTATGGAGCGTGTCAGGTATTTCAGAGACAATGGTAGAGTCGGTATCCGACGCATTGGTCTTCGTCTTGTTGCCGCAGGCTGTCATCGCCACTACGGCTGTCATCAATAAAAGGATATTCTTCATCACGTTGATCATATTTTGGTTCTGATGCGCAAAGATACAAATAATTTGTGAAACTCTGACACAAAAGGGGCGTGTGAGTTGCAAAATTTACAATCGTAGTCACAAAATTAACAAAATCTGTTCCAAAATTAGCAAAATCTGATATTGAGGGGCGTAAGGTATTGCATATCCCAAGATTTTTTTTGTATCTTTGCATTGATTTTGAAGCTTTGGTAAGGATAGTCACACATAAACTGATGATCGAAACTCATATATATATATTAAGGAAAATCACGCTGACGGTGATCCTATTGGTGGTAAGCATTGTGCTTTCTGCTCAGGAGAAGTTGTCGGATAGAGAGCAGGCCCTGCTGCAGCGCGTTCAGGAGACGCAGCTGAACAGCAGCGACACTGACTTCTACAAAGCCAATGAGGCTTACTTGGACTATCTGAGAGACCGTAAGGAATGGGGGAAATACTATCGTACCTGGATGTACCGCGTGATTTACGACGTAAACCATCGCCATTTCCACCGTGCCTTCCTGCAGATTCAGCGTATTAAGGATGATATCGAGAAACGGCATCAGGGTAAGTATCTCTATATCACGTACATGGGGCTGGGCTTCTTCTATAACGGTCGTCATCAGCCAGAGTTGGGCGAGAAGTTCTTCAGGCGTGCACTGCAGGGCATCGATGTCAAGGATGACCCCGTGGCTGTATTCAATGCCTACCTCTCGCTGGCGCAGTCGCTCAGTTTCACGCGTCCTGCCGATGCGATGGCTGCGCTCGACAGTCTGCCCCAGCAGATGCTTCAGAACCCGATGTACGAGAGTGGGGTGCTGGGTTACCGCTGTATCATCGCCAACAAGATGGACGACCGCAAGGCCTTTGACCGCTATTTCTTGAGGTATGACAGCATCCGCCAGCAACAGCCAGAGCAGTTTAACGCTGTAAACCTCGAACAGGTGATGGTGTGCCGCAGTCTGATGAACAAAGACTACAGGCAAGCACTCGCCTGGTGCGACTCTATCGAAGTGCCGCTGACAGCCGCAGAACTGCGTATCGACGTCTATGAGCAGATGGGCGACTGGAAGCGCGCTTTTCAGACGGCAGAGTTGAGAGACAGCCTGAAAATGATCGGAGAGCGCGAGGCGCTGGAACTGCACATAGTGGATATGGCTCATGATATCGACATGCTTCAGGCAGAGCAGGACAAGGCAGAGATTATCAAGAAGCAACTGACGATAGTTGGCCTGATGGCGCTGGCTATCATCGGCCTGCTCGTAGGTATGCTCATCTACCGCCACCAGAAGAACCGCCGCCTGAAAGAGCAGTTTGCCCAATTGCAGGAGGCTCAGCGCAGAACAGAGGCAGGACAGGCCATCCGTCGCGCCTTCGTCAGCACGATACAAGACAAGCTGAATTCGCCTATCAACCTGCTGAGAAGCTATGCGCGCATCTTCAATAATCCCGACTTCCTGTTGAAGCCTGAGGAGCGCCCCAAGCGCTATACCGATATCATGAATGCCGCCAGAAGCATCGAGTCGCTGATGGATCCCGTGCTCGACTCGTATGCCAGAGGGGCATCGGGCATCACAGAGGAGGAGAAACTGATCTGTACGGATGCGCTCCGCACGCCACTGCTCACGCTGATCAGCACCTCGCAGATTATCATCGACGGCAACGGACAGATACCACACGAGGAATATATGCAATTACGCGACAGCGTTTGCCGTGATGCCTACCGCGTATCAACCTCTACCCACCAACTGATCTTATTCAGCCTTTATGGCGATGATTTCCCCACGCCTAAGGAATACAGAGTAGGGCTGAACGAGGTGGCCCGCTCGATTCTGAGCAGTTACGACTTGCACCCCTCGGGGATAGAGAAGAACCGCGTGCTGACTACTGAGTTCAGAACTGATGTGGCCGACGACGTGATGGTGAATACCAGCCAGATGTTGCAGGAGCTGCTGAACTGTCTGCTCGACAATGCCGACAAATATGCGACAGGCGGGCATGTGGTGATGGGATGTCATGCCTGTGGCGACGGTACCTATGCCATCTATGTGAGCAATGAGGGGCCGACTATCCCTGCAGAAGACGCAGAGCGCATCTTCGACCCCTTCGTGCGCCTCTCGCCCCAAGAGCACAGTCTGGGTATCGGTCTGCCGCTGGCCCGCCGACTGGCTGTATCGATGGGCTACGGCATTGCCCTCGACCTGACCTATACGGAGGGTGCCCGATTTGTAGTTACAGGAATCTGAGAGTATAAAAAATTATAGTAAGGTTTGTGCTAAAGATTGTTAAGATTTAGCATGGATTGATAAGGGGTTTGGGAAAACCCCTTATCTTTGCACTACATTTTAATGTTTAACGTTTAAATTTTAACACTATGAGAAAGCATTTCTTGGGCCTTTTGAGGGCTTTTGCGATGGTTGTGGTGCTGGCAGGCGCTACATCGTGTGAGAAAATGAATGTGAAAAACGGAGAGTCTGATGGTGAGGGCGTGAACGTGTCGCTTCGTGTGACGAGTTTCGAACAGGTGCCCTTCGGCCTGTCGAGGACGAGGCTCAGATCTGTGGAAGATGTGTGCTCGAGGCTGAACTACCTGATCTACGACAGCGACGGCCATCGGCTGAAACAGACGGTGCAGGAGGCGGGCGACGAAGACTTCGGACAGACCTCGTTTAATCTGGGCAAGGGGCATTACTTCTTGGTGGTGCTGGCACACAGCAGCAGCGGTAACCCTACCTCGACGAACGCCACGAAGATTGGCTTTACGAACACGACGGGCTTTACAGACACCTTCTACTATGCCGACAGTCTGTTTGTGACAGACAGTGCCGTGAAACTCCAACTGAACCTGAACCGTATCGTGGCGAAGGTGAGGTTTATAGCCTCGGACGCGGCTCCCACGACGACCAGCGGCGTGGCCTTCTACTATACTGGCGGCTCGGGGGCACTCGACGCTACGAACGACGGCTGGGGATCAGTAAAGTCGGAACAACTGACGGAAACAGGGCAGGGGACAGGCCGTGACTACTATGATATCTACACCATTCCACGCAAGGACTGCGACCACCTCTGGATGCGCGTCAACGCCTTTAAGGGTGACGACCTGAAGACAGGTACGACGCTCTCAGACAAGGTGCTCGACAGCATCCCCATCAAGCGTAATCACGTGACGATCTGCAGGGGATTCCTGTTCTCGCCAGTCTATGAGATGACCTACACGCTGATGGTCGATGACGAGTGGGACAGCGATACCATCGACTTCCAGTTTTAGCGCAAAATCATATTTTTCAGCAGAAAATGATGGCAGTTCGGCTTTTTTCTTGTAACTTTGCAGCCAGTACATAAAAAGAAAACAAAAGTTATGCTGGACAGTAAAGAAGTGAACGAGGCGCTGCGACGGAACGTGGCGCTATTGTCGAAACAGACAGAACGCGAGGTTAGTATGATGCCTGCAACGGTGGCACCGCTGCCATCAGTAGAGCAGGTGAAGCGCATCGTGGTGCTGGTGAAGAATATCGTGTTCCCAGACTATTTCAACAAGCGACAGCCCGACGAGGGTATCCGCTCGTATTATATCGGTGTGCACATGGAGGAACTGGCCACGCTGCTGACGAAGCAGATAGCCCACGGACTGCAGTTCTGTGAAGACTGTGAAGTCATCCGCACGAAGGAACAGGTATATACTGAGGCCGAACGGCTGGCGCTGGCCTTCATCGACGCGCTGCCAGAGATCAAGCGGCTGCTCTATACTGATGTGCAGGCGATGTTTGACAACGACCCCGCAGCCCCCAACTTCGGCGAGGTGATCTTCTGCTATCCGAGCATGAACGCGATGACGCACTATCGTGTGGCCCATAAGTTGCACGAACTGAAGGTGCCCGTGATTCCCAGAATCATCACGGAACTGGCCCATTCGAAGACGGGTATCGACATCCATCCGGGTGCACAGATAGGCGAGTACTTCTCGATCGATCACGGCACTGGCGTGGTCATCGGCGAGACGTCGATCATCGGCAACCACGTGGCGCTGTATCAGGGCGTGACGCTGGGTGCAAAGAGTTTTAAGTATGACGAACAGGGAAATATGCTGAATATACCTCGTCACCCGATTATCGAAGACTATGTGACGGTCTATTCAAATGCCTCTATCTTAGGGCGTATCACCATTGGCCATCACTCGACCATTGGTGGTAATATCTGGCTGACACACAGTGTGCCGCCAAACTCAAAGATACTGCAATCGAAGGCTATAGATGCCGGCTTCACAGACGGTGCCGGCATCTAAGCGGCCTTCGAGGTATTTCGCGTAGGCATCCTCGATCTCCTCGAGTTTCTGAGGGTGCTTACTTGCCTGCAGCTCTCTTCTTGAGGATTTCGGCAAAGCGGCCTGTAGCTACACTCGCGCCGTTGTCGCTGATATAGACACTATCGCTGTCTGTTTCTGCACGTGTGAGGGCTCTCGTGCGATAGCGTTTCCAGTCCCAGCTACCTACATTCTCAAGGTCGAATTTGTAAGCTCGGTTGTCCAAATCGTACATCGTTCCGCGGAAGTATCTGGAATTGAGCGTGTAGTCTGTCCAGTCGATGCGTACATCGTTCCACGTACGGTCGTCATAGTAGATGTAGATGTGTCCGTTTCTCACTACCCATTGGAAAGGGCTATAGGCGAACTCACGGTCGTCATAGACATTGTAATCGGCCTCGTAGCCGTAGCCGCTGGTAACATAGCCATAACGGTCGTAGCCAGCACCGTCGAAACGCCATACAGTATAGTATTCGCCATCCTTGAATGCATCACCCCAATGGTCAACGTAATAAGTCTGCAGGTTACCCTTCCAGTTGCCGTTGATCAGATAGTTGGCAATCCGCTCATCAGTATCACAGCTTGTCAGTGCAAAGACTGGCAGCATCAGCAGGAGGTAGAGGTATAACTTCTTCATAATCGTAACTTTTTAATTGGTTTCACGCTGCAAAAATAAGAAGAAATCTCCTGCCAGGCAAGAGATTTCTCCTATTCATTGATAGGGGTTTCCCTATTCTTGCTTTTTCTTGCCGAATTCGGGGTCGATCTTCAGCAGGGCGGTCACAACGTAGGTCATCGTACAGGCGGCTACGACGATCAGGAAGAATGCGGGATAACCCACTGCTTCCTGTAGGGCTCCGGCAAAGAGACCAGGAATCATCATCGATAGGGCCATGAAGGCCGTACAGAGGGCGTAGTGAGCGGTTTTGTGCTCTCCCTGACTATAATAAATAAGGTAGAGCATATAAGCCGAGAAACCGAAGCCGTAGCCGAACTGCTCGATAAACACGCAGACGTTCACGATGAGCAGATTGTCGGGCAGGGCATAAGAGAGATATACATATACGAGGTCGGGCAGGGTGATGGCCAATACCATCGGCCAGAGCCAGCGCTTCAGACCATCACGACTGGCAACGATGCCTCCGAGAATACCGCCCAACGTCAGTCCGATGACGCCAACGGTACCCTGAACGAGTCCATATTCAGCGGGCGACAGGCCGAGGCCGCCTTTCGAGGTAGCATCGATCAGGAAGAGGGCACTCACCTTGGCCAACAGTCCCTCGGGCATGCGGTAGAAGAGCATGAAGCAGATGCCTGCCCACACTTGAGGCTTCTGGAAGAAGGTCTTCAACGTTTGCCAGAATTCTTGCATGATCTGTCGGCCGTTCATCTTCGAGATACCCTTGTCTTCTGAAGGACGGGGCAGAATATAATGGTGCCATAGCCAGAAAGCGATAAACAGTCCGGCCATTCCGTAGAACATCAGGCTCCAGGAGTACTTCACATTACGCGTGATGACCTCCAGATTACCTGCCAGCATCACGAGCAGACCTTGGCCCACGATGGTGGCAATACGATAGAACGTAGAACGGATGCCCACGAAGTAAGCCTGAGCGTGCTCTTCGAGTCCGAGCATATAGAAGCCGTCGGCGGCGATGTCGTGGGTAGCACTGGCAAAGGCCATCAGCCAGAAGAAAGCCAGCGAGCCCTGCAACCAGTAGGGGGCAGGGATGGTGAAGGCTACGCCACCGAGGGCAGCACCTATCAGCAACTGCATGGCTACTATCCACCAGCGCTTGGTCATGATGATGTCGATGAACGGGCTCCACAGCGGCTTGATAACCCACGGCAGATAGAGCCACGAGGTATAAAGCGTAATGTCTGTGTTGCTGAGGCCCAGACGTTTATACATAATGAGCGAGATGGTCATCACAGCCACATAGGGCAGACCTTCTGCGAAATAGAGGGTGGGCACCCAGGCCCAGGGAGATCTTTTATTCATAGAGTCGTTTAATTTGTGCATTGCGATAATAGAAAAGTAATATCTCGTCGTAGGTCTTGCCCTGTTCGCCCATCACGGCAGCACCTATCTGACAGAGGCCGACACCGTGGCCCCAGCCCTTGCCGTGAAGGATGAAACGGTCGCCTTGCCGCTCTACGTCGAAAGCAGAACTGTAAAGGTGAGTCTCACTGAGGGCACGACGTATTTCGAGCTCCTTGCCGATGGTCAGGGTCTTCTTCGTGCCAACGATCTTGAGTTTCCAGATGCGGCCGCTCTTGCCTCGTTCCACTGGGATGAGGTCGGTAATCTGTCCGAAGTCGTCTTTCAGTTTGCGGTTGACGAGTTCTGAGAGTTCTGCCTGCGAATAGTCCACCGTCCAACGGTAGAAGTCGGGCGTCTCCTGATCATAGTCGTTTAATACCTGCGAGAGGATATGCTTGTCGCTGGTGTTGCAGTAGGGGTCGTGGAACGATACGAGATAAGGCTTGGGGGTATCTTCCCAGCAGTACTGGAACTCCTCGGTCTCACCACCACAGCACTTCGAGAAACGGGCATCGCAGATCTCACCGTCGTAGGTCAGCACCTGTCCGCGCGTCTCACTGATAGCATCCACTACGTGCTCGTTGTTGGCCTTTGTGATGCCCTGATAGCGCTGGCAGTGGTCGTCTGCACATACGTCGAAGATCGTGTGGTCTTCGCGGTCGTACCAGCGGATGATCTCATCGTCTTTCTTGATAAACGAGAAGAAACTGTCGTTGCCATCGGCACGCTGACGTCGCTTCTCTATCTGAGCCAACAACCACGATCGGCTGATGACGGCATGGGCTTTCAGGAACTCGGGCGACGATGTGGCTGCCATCTCACTCGAGATGACGCTCGTTAGGTATTTCTCTACTGGCAGTTCGTTGATGGCCACAATCTGATCAGCCTCTACCACGATGCGCAGGGTACCTTCAAACACCTGCGTCTCTTTGCGCTCCCAGTGGAAGTTCACCCCGATGGTCACGTCGTGGAGCGAGAACGAAGCGTCGGCGGCCTGTGGAGTAAAGGTGAGGTTCCGATAGAGGGTGCCTCGCCACAGGATGCCACCTTCGGCAAACTCTACGGTCTGCTCGCCCGTAATCACCTCGCCCTTGGCCACGTAGGGGCTGTTGAGGGTAAAGGCAATCTTCTTGGCACTCACGATACCTACGGTTACGTTGGGCTCCTTCGTATTGGCAATGAGCGTCTGCTCGTTCAGTCCGCTCTCGCTCGAACGCTTCAGGCGCTCTATCACCTTGGCCATCTCTTCTTTGCTGAGCGACACCTCGTTGAGGATGTTCAAGGCCATCTCGGGGGTCAGTCGTTCAAAGTCTTCCTGGCGCGGGGTAATGATCAGACCAGCCATATCGAGGGCTCCCGGACTGATGATCATCTGGGCGCTGCCTTCTGCGAAATAGCAGTCGGGACGGTGCTTCTTCCGGGGGAACACCACCGATAGGAACTCATCGTTGCGGTACCAGCTAACGATATTCATCATAGGTTCTGTCTCATCGTCGCGCTGGGGCAGGGCTTCGTAGAGGCGGCGGAACAGTTGTTCGTCGCCATATTGTGAACGGCTTCTGATCAGCAGAGCCGGGCAGGGATATTCATCGATTACCGAGATGTCTTCATTGTCGTTCAGACTGATCACCTTCGTCAGGTTACGACTCAGCCGCTGCCAGGACTTCTGCAGGGGCAGCACGCCACTCGTACCTGCCTGGAAATGAGCATGGTCGGGAGCTGAGGCTCCACTCTTCGGCCCATTGTAGAAGACCATCATCTCGGGATATTCCTCGAGCAGCTTGTGTATCTCACCATAGTTCTCGCGGATGAGCTGCGGCTCGTGTTTCACGCAGGGGATGGTGAAGTGGATTGGCAGGATGGGGAAGGGGTTGACGAGCAGGTCGTAACGGTTGTCGATATTCTTTTTATCCTGCTCCTTCGGACGGTTCTGCTCGCAGAGGAAACAAGGCCTCTCAGCCACCGTCTTCTGGTCGATCTTGGCTCCTGTGGATATCATGCGGGCAGGATTCCACTGCACCTGTATGTTCGAGGCGCCGAGCGTCAGTTCACGGGTCTTCACGTTACGCAGATCCTGATAGCGCCTGCGGGCGTCTTCCCATTTCTCGAGCTGACGGTTGAAGAAGCGCAGCAGGGGCGAGTCGTTCATCAGTTCCTGCTTGCCCTGCAACATCTGCTGCCGAGCCAGTATCTCGAGCGAGCGCAACTGGTCTTTATAGAGGTTGTTGGCATTGATCTTGTCGATCGACAGGGCTGCGTCGCTATTGCCTCCCCAGCGGCGGCAGAGGTAAAGCTCTGTGAAGATGCGGCCGATGCGGTAGTGGCGCGAGAAGATCAGTCCGAGGGCATAGTCCTCACCATAGCTGGTGTTGGGGAATCCGATCTGTCTGAGCAGGGGGGTGAAGAAGGCACGAGGCGCACCGAGTCCGTTGATACGCAGGGCGTTGTTAGGACCGTTCTCGTCGGTCCACTCCTGATGATCTATGAGGCCCGGGGGCAGCGTGTCCAGTTCAAAGTCGCACATGCGGTAAGAACCGATCACCATGGCTGCGTTCTGCTTGTAGAAAGCTTCTACCACCTGTTGCAGCGTCTTGGGCGATGAGTAGAGGTCGTCGGAGTCGAGCTGCACGGCAAAGCGCCCGCAACGGTCGTCCTTAATGGCCATGTTCCAGCAGCCGCCGATACCCAGGTCTGTGCGCTCGGGGATGATGTGTATGAGTCGCTCGTCGTGGAAACTGCGCAGCAGTTCGGTGGTCTTGTCGGTAGAGTGGTTATCCACGACAATCACGTTGAACTTGAAGTTGGCCTTCTGCGAGAGGGCGCTGTTCACGGCATCGCAGATGGTCTTCTCACGGTTGTACACGGGGATCACTACCGATGCCTCTACCTCAAACTCCTGTTCGTTGAAGTCGGGTCTGCGGTAGTACGACGGGTCGATCTTGGCACCGATGCAGGCCAGATGGGCGGTCGCTGCATGCTCCATCTCGATCTGCACCTCCCGGTTGCGGGGGTTCACATAGTCAAACTGCTTGACGCCCGAGGCGCGCGTGTCGGTCTCTTCTTCGGTATAAAGTTTCTCGTTGATGTGGAACATGCGGCCGTTGCGGCTTAGGAAGAGTCGCAGGTCGTAGAGTCCGGCATGCTGATAATCGGTCTCACCCGCCTGCATGGCATAGGTGTGAAGCAGCGATGTCTTGAAGAGCAGCAATGAGCCGAAGTCGAAGTCGTCGCGGATGCTGCCTATCTGATAGTCAATCACGGGGTGGGCTGTGCGCTGACCGCCTGTCATGTCGTAGTGGTCGGCATAGACCAGGGCTGCGTCGGAGTCGGAGGCCACGCGCAGCATACGATCGAGGGCTCCCATGCCCAGTTGCAGTTGCGTGGGCTTGGTTTGCAGCAGCACGTAGTCGGCCTTCGCGTTCTCCGCTATATGCATCAGCATGTTGGTGCTGCTCAGGCTGTCAACCTGTATCTGCTGACAGTCGGCCAACTGTTCGGCCTGAGCATCTGTCAGTGGCTCTGTCACCAACAGAAATATGTGCTGTATAGTCTTGCTTCCCCTCACTTGGCTCACGATGTCGAAGGTGGCCTTGAGGTCACTGCAAGGCAAGAAACAGTCGATTTTTTCTCTCATGGGGTTAATAATTATTATTTAAGGTGCAAAATTCGCAATATTTTCTGAGAATACCAAATAATTCAAGTTTTTTTAGTAACTTTGTCGCCAAATTAAAAAGATGAACGACGAAAAGATTGTATTACTTGGTCAGTCGCTCGACGAACTGAAGGCGGTGGTCAAGACTTTGGGCATGCCTCAGTTTACGGCCGGACAGATAGCCAAGTGGCTCTATCAGCAGCACGTGAGCAGCATCGACGAGATGACGAACATCTCGAAGGCTAACCGTGAGAAACTGGCTGAACACTATACCGTTGGGGCGATGGAGCCGATCGACTGCCAGCGCTCGAAAGACGGCACCGTCAAGTACCTCTTCCCCGTAGGCTGTGGCCAGAAGTTTGTTGAGACGGTCTATATCCCCGATCACGACCGCGCCACGCTGTGCGTATCCTGTCAGGTGGGCTGTAAGATGAACTGCCTCTTCTGTCAGACGGGTAAGCAAGGGTTTGAGGGCAGTCTGTCGGCGGGCGATATCCTCAATCAGATCTATTCGCTGCCCGAGCGCGACTCGCTGACGAATATCGTGTTCATGGGGCAAGGCGAGCCTATGGATAATCTCGATAGCGTGCTGCGGGCCACCGAGGTGCTGACGGCCGATTACGGCTATGCCTGGAGCCCTAAGCGCATCACGGTGAGCAGCGTGGGCATCAAGGGCAAACTGAAACGGTTCCTCGACGAGAGCGAGTGCCATGTGGCCATCTCGATGCACTCACCGCTACCCGAACAGCGCCAGCAACTGATGCCTGCCGAGCGGCAGATGTCGATCACCGAGGTTGTGGAACTGCTCAAGCAGTATGATTTCACTCACCAGCGCCGCTGCTCGTTCGAGTATATCTGCTTTGCTGGACTGAACGATACGACCACCCACGCCCGTGAGATCGTCCGACTGCTGCAGGGCCTCGAGTGCAGGGTCAATCTGATCAGGTTCCACGAGATACCCGGTGTGGATCTGCCGGGAGCCGACGAGAAGCGTATGGAGGCGCTGCGCGATTATCTGACCAACCACGGGGTGTTTACCACCATCAGGGCGAGTAGGGGGCAGGATATCTTTGCCGCCTGCGGACTGCTCTCAACGGCCAAGAAGAATGAATTCAAATAGACTTTAGATATGGAAGATAGAAAAATACGTGTGGCTATCACACATGGAGATACTAACGGCATCGGATATGAGGTGATCCTGAAGGCTTTCGAGGACCCCGTGATGCTCGAACTGTGCACGCCGATTATATATGGGGCTCCCAAGGTGGCGGCCTTCCATCGTAAGGCGATGCAGTTGGAGACGCCCTACACCATTATTAAGAATGCTGAGGAGGCTCATGCCGACAAACTGAACCTGCTGGCTACCTTCGACGACGAATTGAAGGTGGAGTTCGGGCAGCCTACCGAAGAGTCGGCACAAGCCGCCCGCAAGGCGCTCGCCCGTGCTAAGGAAGACCTTCAGAAGAGGCTCTTCGACGTGCTGGTGATGGGCCCAGTGCAGCCTGCTACCGGTCCCACTAAGGAGGATAAGGCGCTCACCGTCATGGTTAGTGATCGCGTGCGCATCGGTCTTGTCACCACCCATCTGCCTATCAAGGAGGTGGCTCAGGCCATCACCACCGAGAAGATAGCCGAGAAAGGGCGCATCCTGCACACCAGCCTGAAACGTGACTTCCGCATCTCCAACCCCCGCATTGCCGTGCTCGCCCTCAATCCGCAGCCCGGCACCGAGGAGGAGCAGATCATCGCTCCCGCTGTGGCCGAGATGGAGAGTCAGGGCATTCAGGCCTACGGTCCCTATGCGGCCGATGAGTTCTTCGGCAACGAATACTACGGTGATTTCGATGGTGTGCTGGCGATGTACGACGATCAGGGCAACGTGCCCTTCAAGACGCTCTCGCTCGAATATGGCGTGAAGCTGAAGGCCGGCATCTCTGCCGTGTGCACCACCCCCGACCACGGACCCGAGTTCGACATTGCCGGCAAGGGCGTGGCCGATGAGCAGTCGCTGCGCCATGCCATCTATACCGCCATCGATATGTTCCGCCACCGCCGTGAGTACGACGAGCCGATGGGCAATCCGCTGCCGAAACTCTATCACGAGAGGCGCGAGGAGGGTGAGAAAGCACGCTTCGCCGTCAAGGCCAAAGATCAGTTCAGCACACCCCTCGAAAAGTGATTTTGCGTTAAAATTCTGCCAGAATTGCAGTTTTATCAAAAATAATGTGTAATTTTGTCAGCTCAAAATGAAGACTTCAGAACTTCAAACCATCAAACAGCGGTACAACATCGTAGGTAACTGCGAGGCTTTGAACCATGTGCTTGACGTTGCCCTGCAGGTAGCGCCAACCGATCTCAGCGTGCTCATCGTCGGTGAGAGCGGTGTGGGTAAGGAAATCATCCCGCGCGTGATCCATGATAATTCGCCGCGCCGACGCGAGAAGTATTTTGCCATCAACTGCGGCTCTATCCCCGAGGGTACGATCGACTCTGAACTCTTCGGCCACGTGAAAGGCTCTTATACGGGCGCTATCAACGACTCACCGGGCTACTTCGGTGTGGCCAACAAGGGCACGCTGTTCCTCGATGAGGTGGGCGAACTGCCGATGGCTACCCAGGCACGGCTGCTCCGTGTGCTCGAGACGGGCGAGTATATCCCCGTGGGAGGCACCGAGATTCGTAAGACCGACGTGCGCATCGTGGCTGCTACGAACGTGAATATACGGCAGGCTATCAGCGAAGGCCGATTCCGCGAAGACCTCTACTACCGACTCAACTCCATCCCCATCCAGATGCCGCCGCTCCGTGAGCGTGGCGAGGATATCATCCTGCTGTTCAGGCTCTTCGCCATGCAGATGGCCGAGAAATACAAGATGGACCGCATCGTGCTCGATGAGGGCGCCAAGCAGTTGCTGCTGCGCTATAAGTGGCCGGGCAACGTGCGACAGCTCAAGAATATCACCGAGCAGATCAGCGTGCTCTCGCCCGAGCGCACGATCACAGCTCAGGTGCTCAGCAAGTTCATACCGCTCGATCAGGAGACCACCCAACTGGCTCCGATCCATCGGGAGGGTGGGGACCACTCGTTCGAGAACGAGCGCGAGATACTCTATAAGATTCTCTTCGAACTGCGCGGCAATGTCAACGATATGCGCCGCGAGATGAGTGCTTTGAAGAAACAGCTGGCCGAGGTGCAGACCGGCTCTGCCCAGGTGCAGGCACCCATTGCCACCACCCAACTCGCACCCATCACCGCACCGCCGGCTCCCTATAACGTGCAGGCTCCGGCCTACATGACCGAGGATGCCGTGGCCGAGGAATATGTAGAACCCGAGAAAGAACAGGAGAACCTGAATCTCAACGACCTCAGCAAGCAGATGCTCGAGAAGGCACTGGAGCGCAACAACGGCAACCGTAAGCGCGCTGCTCAGGAACTGGGCATCAGCGACCGAACCCTTTACCGCCGACTCAAACAGTATGGACTCGACAAATAAACTCACCCGACTGCTCATGCTCATGGTGATGGCCGTGAGTCTGACCGCCTGCTCCGTCAGCTATAAGTTTAACGGAGCCAGCATCGACTATAACAAGACCAAAACCATTCAGATAGAAGAGTTCCCCATCCGAAGCCCCTTTGTATGGAGCCCCATGGGTCCATTCTTCAACAATGAGCTGAAGGATAAGTACAACAGCTTCACCAAGCTGCAGCAGGTGCGCCGCGGCGGCGACCTGAAACTCGAGGGTGAGATCACGCGCTATGAGCAGCGCAACAAGTCGGTATCGGCCGAGGGTTACTCTGCCATGACCGAACTGTCGATGACCGTCAACGTGAGATTCACCAACAACGTGAACCATAGCGACGACTTCGAACAGCAGTTTACCGCCACTCAGAGCTTCGACTCGCGGCAGTCGCTCAATGCCGTTCAGGAAGAGCTGGTCAACAAGATGATCAAGGATATCGTCGATCAGATATTCAATGCAACCGTAGCCAACTGGTAATTAATAACTGAATATGGACAAGGTTACAGAACTGATACAACACCCTGAAAGGCTCGATCGCGACACGCTCTATGAGTTGCGCTCACTGCTGGCATTGTATCCCTGCTACCAGTCGGCCCGTCTGCTCATGCTGCAGAATCTATTCCTGCTCCACGATCCCACCTTCGATGAGGAACTGCGCAGGGCGGCCATCTATATCACCGACCGCCGCGTGCTCTTCAATATGATCGAGGCTGCCCACTACCAGCTGCAAAAGAGCGAACCTAAGCACGAAGAGCAGAAACCCAAGGAGGAACAGCACTCGCGCACCATCTCGCTCATCGACAACTTCCTCGAGTCGATACCCAAGGAAGAGGCGCCCAAAGAGAAGAAGCGTAAGCCCACACCCGCCGATGCTGCCGTCGATTATGTGGCCTATCTGCTCGACACCGAGGGCGAGGATGCACCCGAAGAGGTGCCCGAGATGAGAGGGCAGAATCTGATAGATTCGTTCATAAATTCTGACAAACGCAAATTCGTGCTCAGCGAGGAGCCGATCTACACCCCTGAGATGGAAACAGAGCCCGCAGAACCCGAAAATGTCAAAAATCAGCCCGAAGAAGAGTATTTTACCGAGACTTTGGCACGAATTTACATCAAGCAGGGAAGATTTTTGAAAGCATTAGAAATAATTAAGCGATTAAATTTGCAAGTTCCAAAAAAAAGTGCTTACTTTGCAGATCAAATAAGATTCTTAGAGAAATTAATAATAAACAACAATAGAAAATAGATAAAAAAAATGTACACATTGTTTGTAATACTTATCGTGATTGCTGCTCTGCTCATGATTGGCATTGTGCTCATTCAGGAGTCGAAGGGCGGTGGTCTCTCTTCTAACTTCTCTTCTTATAATCAAATAGGTGGTGTTCGTAAGACTACCGATTTTATAGAGAAGACTACATGGGGACTCGCTTTGGCTATGGTGCTTCTGAGCGTCGTTTGTGCTTACGTGGCTCCCCAGGGTGCATCGGAGAGTTCTGTGATGGAAAACTATCAGGCTCCCGCCACCAATCCTAATAATCTGCCTGGATTCGGTGCCAGCCAGCAGAAAGATGCTGCTGCTCCCGCTTCTAAGGCTCCCGCGGCTCCTGCCGAAGCTCCCAAGGCTCCTGCACAGCCAGCTAAGTAAAGGCAGTTATATATAATATTATATCTCCCAAGGTTAACAGTATCCCATGGAGACACAACGGTAAGCATTTTTCATAGTTATGACTAAGGTAAAATATTTTTTATAGTTGAGACTAAAGTAAGTGTTTTTCATAGCACAAACTAAGTAAGTATTTTTTATAGATCAAGAGGTTGTCTGTTTAATGCAGCAACCATCGAGAGGAGAGGGCCCCCGGCAGTGATGCTAGGGGCTTTTTCTTTCTGTTTACTTCACCATCAGCCATACGGGCTCGTCGCGCGCCTTGGCTTCTACGATCTTCTGCTTCAGCCGGTGGAGCCAGATACGGCTATCGACCACTTGCCCAACGAGCTTGTTTTTGCCTACGAGGATGCAACCTTCGGTATCTTCCGACGTGTTGCCGGCGTGGATGCGGATGCCCTCGAATTTCGGCACACCGAGCAGGATGGGCAACCATGCCCCAAACTTGGGCGAGAACGAGATCACCACTGCATAGCGCCCTTCGGGGATGGCCGAGCGGCCCTTCACCTTATAAGCCCCGTGCTCGTAATCGCGCCAAGTGGGTTCGAGCGTGTCGCAGAAATAATCATCAGTCGTGCCAGTCAGATACTCGTCCGTCACATATCGGCGGATATACAGGCGACCTATCGTGTAGGTCTTACGTTTAGCTATACGTTCTAATATCAGTTCCATAATCTCCCAATTTTTACATTTTTACATTTTCTCATTTTTACATTTTCCTAAAGTGTTTCCCATCCACCGCCTCGATCCAGCCATCGCGTTTCCAGCGCATGATGATGTTGCGCAGGCCGCTCTCCGAGGTACCAGTCTTTTTGGCGCGCAGGTCGTCGCGGGTAAAGGTAGGAGCCAGCTGGTCGAACACATAGTGGTTGGCACCGTAGCGCTGGCACTCGTCCTGAGCGCTCACAAACTCTGAGCGTAGCGCCTCGCCGAAGGTCAGTATCTGCTGATCCAGACAGTACTGGGCCATCATCAGGGCGAAGTCAAGGCAGGCCTTGGATTCTTTGAGGTTTGAGGTTTCTTGCGTCCCTCCGGTAGCAAGCGAGCGGAGCTCGAGCGGAGATTTGAGGTTTCCCGACCCCGTGGAGAGCAGATGAAACACCACGCCACAGCGGAAGCCGATCACGGCCGCACGCTTGCGGTAGGTATCCTTCACTCGGTCGATGTCCTTGGCTGCCTCTACGCGTTTCGCCTCTACCCAGTCCTCGATAGCTTTCCTCAATCGAGGGGTATCGATATAGCCAGAATAGGAACGCAGGCGCGTCACAGCCTCCTGAATCCTCGCCTCGTCGTCGGCCGAGCGCCGCTTGAACTTGGGCATCTTCGAGAAACTCGAGTCGGGCATCTCGGCCACCAGGATACGGCTCGAGAGACCGTTCTCGATGTTATCCTGCCTGAAGCATTTACGCATGGCGCCGTTAGTGCCCAGCATCGTCCAATTGTAGAAGGCCTGTACCACGCCCGACTCTGCCTGGTCGGAATTGTAATCCTGACCCCATTCGCCCTGATCAAACGACAATCGGTAGATATCATACTTCGACGACCACGAGCCGGCACCATTGGTCTTGCGCAGCGTGTCGAGCTCCTCGCAGAACGAGTAGAGACAGTGGCCCTGCGCATTCTTGAATCGCTTCAACAGCGTGGAGCACGATACCGTCACCGGCACCATCCTGATCAGCACCTTCGGGTCGTCGGGAGCCTTCTCGTTGGCCTTGCGGCCTTTCTTGCGCTCCTTCCACTCCTCCTCGCGCTTGCGGGCAAGGGCATCTTCCTCGTCGAACTGCCGCTTCCACACGTCAACGGCATTCTTGCAGACCGATTTGCCGCTTGCCTGCTCGCCCCTGAT
>JAEEGI010000939.1_pt1 | contig 76166 bp, 55 predicted proteins | sample 8958751 | NCBI WGS metagenome assembly JAEEGI01 (sample SAMN16246545, study PRJNA631951) | gut metagenome | biome: gut microbiome; feature: rumen; material: KS-attached | host: Bos | place: Iran: Karaj | collected 2018-10
GAGGGGTCGGGGGAGGTGTAAAGTCGTCCTCACTTGGGCTCCCCACTGCCGTGCATTGCCTCAGGCCGTTCCCAACTCGTTTGCCCAGTGGATGAATGCCGCTGATGTCGATTTTGTGATTACCCATCCCGAGGGTTACGAGCTCGATCCCAAGTTTGTGGGTAATGCCCGTGTGGAGTACGACCAGCGGAAAGCTTTCGAGGGAGCCGACTTCATCTATGCCAAGAACTGGTCGAACCCCGGTGTGACCAATCCTGCCGACTATGGAAAGATTACCTCGAAGGATATGTCGTGGACGGTAGATACCGAACACATGTCGTGGACCAACAACGGCAAGTTCATGCACTGTCTGCCTGTGCGTCGAGGTCTGATTGTTACTGACGACGTTATCGAGAGTGCCAACAGCATCGTCATCCCTGAGGCTGCCAATCGCGAAATCAGCTGTTCGGTAGTCATCAAACGTATGTTAGAGTCACTATGATATCATTTGAATGCGATTACAACAATGGGGCGCACCAGAAGGTGCTCGACAACCTTATTAAATATAATGGTGCGCACCCTACCCCATACGGTTTTGACGAATTCAGCGAGCGCGCCAAGGAGCGCATCCGCGAAGCCTGCGGAATGCCAGATGCCCAGATATTCTTCCTGACAGGAGGTACACAGACCAATGCCACCACGATAGACTCCATGCTCTATCAGTATGAGGGTGTCATCTGTCTGGAGTCAGGACATATCAATGTGCATGAATGCGGTGCCGTGGAGTTTACCGAGCATAAAATCATCACACTGCCCGGCAAGGACGGTAAGATGGACTCAAGGATACTGGACAAGTATCTCGACGACTTCATGCACGACGGCAACAATGCCCATGCCGTATTCCCCGGTTTGGTATATATCACGTTCCCTACTGAACTGGGAACCATCTATACTGCCAAGGAACTGGACGATATCTACCAGGTGTGCCAGCATTACGAGATACCGCTCTACATCGACGGTGCCCGACTGGGCTATGGACTGATGGCTGAAGGCAATGACATCACGCTCCCCTATCTGGCGCGCCATTGCGACGTGTTCTATATCGGAGGTACAAAGATTGGTGCTCTCTGTGGCGAAGCGGTGGTATTCACCAATCGGCAGGCTCACAAGCATTTCTTCTCTATCCAGAAGCAACACGGTGCCGTGATAGCCAAAGGCGCCTTGATAGGTCTGCAGTTCGAAGCCCTCTTCACCGACAATCTCTATTTCGACCTCTCCCGCCACGCTATCGAGATGGCGATGAAGATGAAAAAGATATTCCAGGAGAAAGGCTTTGAGTTCTATATTGACTCGCCCACCAATCAGCAGTTCGTCATTTTGCCAGATGCCTTGGTCGAGAAACTGTCGAAGGAAATGGAGTTCACCCATTGGGGACAAGCTCCGGGTCACAGAACGATATGCCGTTTTGTAACCAGTTGGGCCACCACCGAGGAAGAACTGCAGGAACTGGAGCGCATTATTTCTTAACAGCCCACTCCTTATAAGGATGCTGACGAAGTTGACTGTTGTAATAACGACGGTCACCAGTCACTTCGTCGCCTATGAAATCGGGTATCTGCACGACGTCGTCTTCCGAGCGCAATTCCACCTCTGCCATCACCAGCCCGGCATTGTCGCCGAAGAATTCGTCCACCTCGAAGGTGTGACTGCCACTCTTCACCAGCCAGCGCGTCTTGTCGATAATACCCGGTTCGCACAGCGCCATCAACTGACGGGCATCATCCATGGGAATCTCCTGTTCGAATTCGTAACGGGAGAGCCCTCCGTTCAGACTCGGGCCCTTGATGGTGATATACGCCTTCTCGTCGCGGATGCGTATCCTGACGGTACGTCCCCGTTCACTCGTGATATATCCCTGTTGAATACGACTATGACTGAACGACTCCCTCTTGTAGGAGTCGTTCAGTACTAAGAATTTCCGTTCTATCTCCTGTGCCATTTATGCCATCGACAGACTGGTAGTAACGGCAAAGATGAGTCCTAAGGCAATCAATACACAGATAATCCACATAATCAGGTTTCTGCCCTTAGCCTCTTCTTTTCTAGCGTATGCTTCACGCTTTGCTTGTCCTTTTTTGCTCATAATATCATTTAGTTTTAAAGTTAATTATTCTTCGTCAGTGGTAGGGAACTCCATCAGATAGGCTTTGATGAATCCGTCAATCTTTCCGTCCATCACACCGTCAACATCCGATGTCTGGTAATTGGTGCGGTGGTCTTTAACACGACGGTCGTCAAACACGTACGAACGGATTTGCGAACCCCACTCTATCTTCTTCTTGCCAGCCTCTATCTTAGCCTGTGCCTCCAAGCGTTTCTTCATGGCACGGTCGTAGAGCTGTGAGCGTAGCAGTGCCATTGCACGTTCCTTGTTCTTAGGCTGGTCGCGCGTCTCGGTGTTCTCGATGAGTATTTCCTCTTCCTCACCGGTGTCGGGATCGGTGTACCAATAACGCAGGCGGACACCCGACTCCACCTTGTTCACATTCTGACCACCGGCACCGCTCGAACGGAAGGTGTCCCACGACAACTTGGCGGGATCAACATAAACCTCAATCGTATCGTCAACAAGTGGCGAAACGAAGACAGAAGCAAACGAAGTCATACGCTTACCCTGAGCGTTATACGGACTCACGCGCACCAGGCGGTGAACACCATTCTCACTCTTCAGATAGCCATAGGCAAACTCGCCTCCCTCTATCTGCATCGTGACGCTCTTGATGCCCGCCTCGTCGCCGTCCTGCAGGTTTGAGATGCTCACCTTGTGTCCATGAGCCTCAGCCCAGCGCTGATACATGCGCATGAGCATCTGTGCCCAGTCCTGAGCCTCCGTGCCGCCTGCACCGCTGTTAATCTTGAGGACAGCATCCATCGGGTCTTCCTTCTGGCGCAGCATATTCTTCAGCTCCAGGTCTTCCAGCAGCTGTATCGCACGGCGATAGTCGTCATCCACCTCTTCCTCGGTGACCATCTCTTCCTTATAGAAGTCGAAGGCCAGCTGCAACTCATCGGCAGCATTGCGCACGTCGTTATAGCCGTCAATCCATTTCTTGATGGCCTTCACCTTCTTCATCTGCTCTTCGGCACGCTTCTGGTCTTGCCAGAAATCGGGAGCCTGCGTACGCAGGTCTTCTTCCTCGTATTCTATCTTCTTCTCGTCAATCTTGAGATAGCGGTTCAGTTTCTCCGTTCTATCCAAGACATCTTTTAACTGGTCTTGTGTTATCATTTCTCATTCCTCATTTTGAACTAATTGACGTACATTGCATCGATTTGTTCCTTATAGTTCTCATAAAGCACACGACGGCGAACTTTCAGGGTATTGGTGAGCTCGCCCTTCTCCATCGACAGATGATGGGGCAAAAGGGTGAAGCGCTTTACCTGCTCATAATGGGCCAACTGCTGCTGGAGGGTGTCAATGCGCTCCTTCATCATCGTAAGAATCTTCGGGTCGGCACACAGCTGCTCACGATTCTCGAACGGAATGTTCTGGGCACGGGCATATTCCTCTAACAGCGAATAAACAGGCACGATGAGTGCCGAGACGAACTTGCGCTGGTCGGCAATGATACATATCTGGTCAATGTATTTGTCCACCAACAGCTTCGACTCTATCATCTGGGGCGCAATGTATTTACCGTTGGATGTCTTGAACAAGTCCTTGATACGCTCCTTCAGGAACAGTTCGCCGTCTTTCAGATAGCCGGCATCACCCGTCTTGAAATAGCCGTCCTCGGTAAACGACTGCTTCGTGAGGTCTTCACGGTTATAATAGCCCGGGGTGATGGTGGGGCCCTTCAACAACACCTCACCTTCCTCACTGATCTTGATGTCGAGACCTTCTATCACCCTTCCTACGGAACCTACGGTATAAGGCTCTCCGAGATGATCACACGATACGGTGGCCAACGACTCCGTCAAACCATAACCCACTATCATGTTAATACCGATGGAATGTACGAATTCCTCGACGTGGGCACTGACAGCAGCACCTGCCGTGGGGAAGAAATGGGCATTCTCAAGACCCAGTTCCTTGCGGACCAGCGAGAATACGGTGCGGTTCAGCATCTCGTACTCCAAATGCAGCGCCATAGGCGGTTTCTTGCCTAAGCTCAAGTACTCGATGTTATGCTTACGGCCAACAGCCAGAGCGTGCATAAAGAGTTTACGCTGCAGCGTGCTGGCATGCTCTATCTTATCCATCACACCCATATACACCTTCTCCCAGAAACGGGGCACACTCGACATACACGTGGGATGCGTCTCACGCATAGACTGCTGCACCTCCTGGGGATGCGTGTTCACTATCATCGTAGCACCCTGTGTCAGTGAAAGAAGCGCCCATCCGCGCTCAAAGATGTGGGTATAGGGCAGGAAATTCATCACGCGGTCCTTATCCGTCACAGGCACGCACTTTCCATTGGCAACAAAGGCTGCATGGAACTGCGAGTGAGGCAGGATAACACCCTTCGAATCGCCCGTCGTACCACTGGTATAGAGAATATTGGCTATATCCTCAAAGGTAGCTTCCTTCTGTCGGACCTCCACCTCCGACTGACGGGGCAGATTGTCGCCGAGTTTCAGGAAATCGGCAAAATATATAGCATTAGGATCGTGCGAAGAGATATGCACCAAGGGGTCGAACACGATAATGCGCTCTAACGTAGGACACAGCGACACCACACGACGTGCACGGTCATACTGGTCCTGTTCGCCAACAAACAGGAAACGAATCTTGGCGTCGTTGATCATGAACTGTATCTGCTGTTCCGAACTGGTAGCATAAAACGGGATGGTAACAGCGCGCACGCCCCATGCACCGAAATCGCATTCCAAGTACTGAACGGAGTTCTGCGAGAAAATACCGATATTCTCCTGCACTTTCACACCCAGGTTCAGCAAGGCATTGCTCACCTTCTTTACTGTTTCAGACACCTGATTAAATGTCAGCGATTTCCACTCCTTACCCCCGAAATCCTGATAAATCAGCATCTCGCGATCCCCATAATGGGCTGCCAAGTCGTGTACCAACACCGACAAATGACTATTAATCTGCATAAGCTATATATATTAATTAGGTGCAAAGGTACAAAAAAAAAGTGAAAAGTGAAAAGCGAAAAGTGAAAAGTGAAGAAAAACAAAGAAAACATTCTTTTCTTTCGGTTTTTCTCTAAATTTACACTACCTTTGCTACATCATTAAATGCAGAATTAAAACAAGACTTATTTTGTATCAGAAATTTCTTTATGGGGAGCAGCTCTCGTAGCGTGCATCGTCATCATAGCATCAATAGCATTAGCTATAGCCGACTGGCAGATGCTGAAGCGAATGCTGACTGACGTGTACTGAATAACATGCCCTTATTGATGAATAACATGCCCTCATTGATGAATAAGGTGCCTTTATTGCAAGACAATTATCACTTTTTAACTTAAACAACTAAACAAACCGGATAGCCAGCATGGTGAGGTCGTCACTCTGTTCGGCTGAGCCTACGAAATCGTGGACGGACTGATTCATGAGAGTGATGAGGTCGGCAGGACGGGTAATGAGGTTGGTGATGGACGACCAGGCTACAGTATGGACGCGCTCGTCGCCAAACTGCTGATGATTGATGTCTTCGGCCTCGTTCAAACCATCGGTGAACAGGAAGATTGTGGCACCATGAGGGAGTGTGGTCTCCTGAAGGGAGAACTCGCAGTCGGGAATGATACCTACAACCAGATTGGGATCGCACTGCAATTCGCTGACTGTGTCGCTCACTATCAATGGGGGATTGTGGCCTCCGTTGCAATAGCGCAGGCGCCCCGTCTTGAGGTCGAGCATTCCGACGAACAGGGTAACAAACATGCCGGTATCGTTGTTTTCGACAAGGGCATCGTTGATGGCACGAACGATGGTATTGGGCTCGGAAACGTGAGCCGCAATGTTGCGGAAGAGCGACCGGGTGACAGCCATGACCAACGAGGCAGGTATGCCCTTGCCCGACACGTCGCCAATGCAGAAGAACAACTGATCGTCGCAGATGAAGAAGTCGAAGAGGTCGCCTCCGACGGCCTTTGCCGGTGTCAGCATGCCATAGATATCTACATCGGTACGCTCAGGAAAGGTCTTCGGCAACATCGACATCTGTATGTTGTGGGCAATATTCAGCTCGCTTTCGATGGTGGCTTTCTGGGCTGTGGAGGTCTGCAGCTCGTCGATATACTGTGTGAGCGAGTGCTGCATCTCTTCAAAGGAGTCGCGCAGCAGCCGTATCTCGTCGTGGCTCTTGATTTTGGGCAGCGGAGTGTCGAATTTTCCCTGTGCCACCTCTTCAGTGGCCTGTGCCAGCGTCTTGAGGGGTTTGACGGCACGACGAATGCCAAAGAAACTGGCAAAGAAGACCACTATCAGGGCTATGATGATGAGGAAGAGCAGAATGCTGACGAATCCGTAGCCTACGAACTTGAAGGAGAGTTCGGGTACGGAGACACCCAAGCCCCATCCGGTTTCGGTGATAGGAGCATAGAACAGGTATGAGTTGATGCCTTCAATTTGCAATACATGGTCGTCGTCGCTGCCATAATAGCTACCCTGATTGCCCGAGAGCATCAGGTGTCCGGCATGAACGGCCAGTGTGTCGGATTGTTTTCTGGCATAGTCGAAATAGTTTTCCTTGAGGATTCTCGCTGTATCAGGGTGGCTGACATAGACACCGTCGTTATCAATGATGAAGGTGTAGGAATAGGCTCCCTTGAAATCGACACCGGCACCACCTGTCCACCAGTTGAGACGCATCTCTATCCCCGACATCGCTTCTTTCAGGAAAGTAAGCGAGAGGTCGGACGTGACGACTGCCACCACCTTGCCAGAGCGGTCGTGGACGGGCTGCATGTAGGACACCAGCGGTGTTTCCCTATCGACACAATCAACATAAGGTTTTGTCCAAAAGCCTTCTTCGCTGGCTAGTGCTTTCTGTATGTCGGCTTCTTGCAGGTAGTCGTGTTGCGAATCGCCTGCATAGCCCGTAATGACGTTGCCCACACTGTCGCGTCGGGCATAGGGTGCATACCAGCGTCCCTTCTGCGGATAATAGTCGGCAACAAAGGAGATGCCGATGCACTGCAGGTGGGGGTTGATTTCCACCACTCGTTTCAGTATGTCGTGAAATCGGTCGGGACGGTCGAGATGTTCCTCCAGGTTGCTCACATTATTAATAGTAGCCAGACGGACGTTGGACACGATTTCGCTAATCTCTTTGCTGGTTCTGACACAGAAAGTGCTATGGCGCATCACCGATTCGGTGTTGAGCACTGCCCATGACACCTGGTAAATCAAATAAATAGCTCCACCCATAACGATGGAAAGCGTGAGAACCAGGCGCCAAGAAAGTTTGTTGGCAAAGGAGTGTATGTGGAAAAAACGAGTAATAGATTTCATAAGCTATCAGTTTGCTTGCAAAAGTACAAAAAAAGTTATAACTTTGCAAACAAAATCAGAAAGAAATGGCACAAGTACAAATTGAGGAATCGTGGAAAGCGCAGTTGCAGGGCGAATTTGAGAAGCCTTACTTCCAGCAACTGACTGCTGCTGTCAGACAGGAATATATGCAGACAACATGCTATCCACCAGGGAACTTGATTTTCAATGCCTTCAACCTCTGTCCGTTCGACAAGGTGAAGGTGGTGATTATCGGACAAGACCCTTATCATGAGCCGGGGCAGGCCCACGGACTGAGTTTTTCGGTGCAGGACGGTGTGCAATTTCCGCCCTCTTTGCAAAATATTTTCAAAGAGATTCAGAACGATTTAGGCAAACCGGTTCCCACGACGGGTAATCTGACGCGATGGGCTGAGCAGGGGGTGCTGCTGCTGAATGCCACGCTGTCGGTGAGAGCCCATCAGGCTAACAGTCATAGTGCGCTGGGATGGCAGAAGTTTACCGATGCCGCCATACAGGCACTGGCCTCGCAGCGCAACCATCTGGTGTACATGCTGTGGGGCGGCTATGCGCGGTCTAAATCGTATATGATTGACAAAGCGCAAAACCTTGTGTTGGAGTCGGTTCACCCGTCGCCACTCTCAGCCAATCGCGGTGGATGGTTCGGTCAGCACCAGTTCTCGCGTTGTAATGAATATCTGCAGGCAAACGGGCTTGCGCCAATCAATTGGTAGAAAGTTAAAGTATTTAAGGAAGGTAAGCAAATGAACATTCCCCCTATCATAGACGTTGCCGGTGTACTGATTTCGTCAGAGATTTTTACCGAGTTTTTCTGTTGCGACTACGAGAAGTGTAAAGGAATCTGTTGTGTGGAAGGTGACGCTGGTGCCCCTGTGACGCTGGACGAGATAGCAGCGATGGAGGATGCGCTGGACGGGGTGTGGCATGAGCTGTCGGCTTCGGCACAGAGCGTCATTGACCATCAGGGTGTGGCCTATGCCGACCAGGACGGCGACATGGTGACGAGTATTGTGAGGGGAAAGGAATGTGTGTTTGCCAGATGTACGGAGGACGGTTGCTGGTTGTGTATGCTGGAAAAGGTGTATCGCGACAAGCATAAGACTAACACCCAACAGCCAACGGACTTTATCAAGCCCATCAGTTGTGCATTGTATCCTATTCGGGAGAAGACGTTCAGCAACGGGACGACAGGACTCAACTATAACCGTTGGGCCATCTGCCACGATGCTGTGGAAAAGGGGAAGGCGCTGCACATGCGAGTTTACCAGTTCTTGAAGGAACCGTTGATTCGCAGGTTTGGCAAGGAATGGTATGACGAACTCTGCGAAGTGGCCCGTCAATTTAATCTTTAGTGTGCAACTCGGCATTCTTCCTGTAATCGGAAGGACTGACACCTACATGCTCCTTGAAATATTTCGAGAAGAACGACTGGTTGGGGAAATGCAGTTCTTCGGTGATTTCCTTGATGCTCTTCGTCGAGTTCTTGAGCAACACACGGATTTCCAATACCACATAGTCGTCAATCCACTCATTAGGTGTACGCTTGCTAATGAGTTTGATGGCCTCGGAAAGATATTTCGGGGTGAGGCATAACTGTTTGGCATACCAATTGACACGTCGCTCGGTGCGGAAATGCTCGCCCAGCAGTCGGATGAACTGGGAAAAGATGACGTCGTGACGCGTCATAGACTTCGACTCCTGTTGTTCTACGCGCCAGATGACATTGCTCATGTCGTAGAACATTGCCAGCAACAGGGCCTTCACCAGACCAGTGCGGTAGTGGTTCTGCTGGTCGCTCATCTTCCGACGGATGGTATAGAAGTAATTGCTATACACCTGTATCTCGCCCGGGGTAAGCGACACGACGGGGTTTTGCATGGAGAAGAGTAATAGCGACGATACGTTCTGCACGTTCTGCACAAAACCATGATAGTATCGGGGGGTGAGCATGATGCACAGACATTCGAAATCGGGCGACGTGGTGTAATGATCGACAATGTGCTTGGCTGAGATAAACATGAGGTCGCCAGGCTTCACATCCAGTTCCTTGGTATCGATGGAATAATGGGCACTTCCCTGCTTGCAGAGTGCCATGAGAATGAAGTTCACACGCGTAGGCTCGTGGGGAATGGGAGCGTCGGCAATACAATCGGTGAGGACGAGTCCTTCGTCCATATATTCGGCATTACCCATTCTGCAAAAGTCTTCGAGATGGGCATCATTAATCGTCTTGTTCTTCTTTACCATGTCTTTACGGGCAGGGTTTGACCTGCTTTTACTTTAAACGTCTTCTGCTGTTCATTATATAATAAGGTGACGATACCTGTCTTCTTTGCTTTGATGGATGCACTGCGCACTTTGCCGCCTTTCCATTGGAAACTGACTTCAAAGCCGCCACGGGCACACAGTCCGCTGACACTGCCCTCGCTCCACTCCTTGGGCAAGGCAGGGAGGAGTTCTATCTTTGTTGAGCGTTGAGCGTTGAGCGTTGAGAGTTCTGACTGCATCAGCATTTCGCAGACACCCGCTGTGCCTCCAAAATTGCCGTCAATCTGGAAGGGCGGGTGCGCATCCATCAGATTGGCATAGGTGCCACCGGCGTGACGGGTGCCAGGTCGCTGATCGTCCTGTGCATCGGTGAAGGTAAGCAGTTTGCGATAGATGTGATAGGCATTCTCACCATTATGGAGACGTGCCCACAGATTGATGCGCCAGCCAGTGCTCCACCCTGTTGTCTCGTCTCCTTTCTGAATCAAGGTCTGGCGAGCGGCTTCGAGTAGTTTGGCCTCTTTCAGATGGTTGCCAGGATAGAGTCCGATGAGGTGACTCTGATGGCGGTGCCGGGGGTCTTTGTCCTGCCAATCGTAATACCATTCATTCAAATCACCCTCCTTGCCGATGGTATAGGGATGGAGGCGAGCGAGCGTCTTGCGATAATTGACGGTCTTGTCGCCACAAAGCGCAGCTGCCTGCGTGGTATTGAGCAGCAGTTCGCGAATGATGGCAAGGTCGGCAGTACCTCCGTAGCACGTCATTCCATGATAGCCCTTGTCAGTGATATATTCATTCTCTGGCGAAGTGGAAGGGGCAGTGATGAGTTCTCCGCGATAGTCAACCAGCCAACTCTTGCAGAACTCGGCAGCACCCTTCATCAGGGGATAGGCAACGGTGCGCAGATAGTTCCTGTCTTGTGTGAACTGGTAGCGCTCCCATAGTGCGTTGACCAGCCAGGCACCTCCGAGATTGAAGTTGGCCCACTCAGGCCATTCGCGCTTCTCGCCTGTTGGATTGGTCATTGCCCAAAGGTCGCTGTTGTGACTGGAGCACCAGCCCTTGTGGATGCCATAGTAATTCTTGGCAGTATGTTTGCCATTGTCAGCCAGAGCACGGATGAAATGGTCGAGCGGCATTGCCATCTCAGCCAGATTGGCAACGAAGGCAGGCCAGTAGTTCTCCTCCAGGTTGATATTGACGGTGTAGTTGCCCCGCCAGGGTGACCACAGATAGGGCGTCCACAGTCCTTGCAGATTGGCAGGGACACCCGGTGTGCGAGAGCAGGAGATGAGCAGGTAGCGTCCGTACTGGAAATAGAGGGTTTCGAGGTAGCGAAGCCTTACCCCCGACACCTCTCCTGTAGAGAGGGGAGATTCCGATGAGCTCTTTAATAGCTGGTCAGTAGGGATATCGGGCATTGTACCTCCCAAATCCAACTTCACCCGGTTGTAATATGTCTGATAGTCTGCAATATGATTGCGCTTGAACGTGTCGAAGGTGTAGTTCTGCGTATGCCAGATGTCGTCGGTAGCTGCTTCCAGGTAGGAGGCAGACTCCTTGACAGGGTGTTTGTCGTACCCATTGAAACTGGTTTCGTTGACGATATATACGACGGCTTCCTTACCGTTGCGGATGGTCAGTGTGGAATCGGAGGCACTGACGTTTCCGTCGGTCTTAACCTGCAGAATGGTGCAGAAGTGGATGCTCTCCTGTGGGTCGCCAGTGGCGTGTCCGGTCATGAGTAATTGACCATTGCCCATAGAGGCCTTGACTTGGTGGGGCACTTGGGAGTTCATGACGATGCGACAGTTGATGTTGCCCTGCAAACGAATGGCAATGAGCTTGTCGGGATGCGAAGCGAAATACTCGCGGGTGAAGGTCGTGCCATTGCGCTCATAACGGTCGGACGCCAAGGCGTCGTCAAGACTCAGTTCACGATAGTAATTGCCTGCAACACCTTGATTATCGTCGATGATAAAGACATTGCCCAGCGGCTGGTAGAACTGTGAGTTAGGCCCCTGAACATGCAGTTGCAGCGAGTCGGCCAATTTGTAGTCTTCGTTGAACAGTGCCTCGCGGATGCGGGGAATCCATTGGTGGGCATCCTTGTCGAGGTTTCGATCGACGGGTTTGCCTGTCCATAGCGTGATGTCGTTCAATTGCACCAAGCAGGTATCAGTGCCACCATAAACAAGGGCACCCAGTTTGCCATTGCCGATGGGCAGCGACTCTTCGAAAAAACGGGCTGCGTGGTCGTACCATAGTTTCATGGGCAGTTGCTGCTGAGCAGAAGCTGCTAAGCCACTACAGACGATAACAAACGAAATAAGGATTTTTCTCATTATGCTCAGGTTTTTAGTTAGATAAAGCCCTGCCAGACTTCACGTCTTACAGGGCTCTTGATATATGAGTTTAATCGGTTAAGCATCAATGTTGGCATAGGTGGCGTTCTTCTCAATGAACTCACGACGGGGTTCTACGTCGTCGCCCATCAACATAGAGAAGATTTCGTCAGCCTCTGCAGCATTCTCGATAGTCACCTGCTTCAAGAGACGGTTCTGAGGATCCATTGTCGTCTCCCACAACTGGTCGGGGTTCATCTCACCAAGACCTTTGTAGCGCTGGGTGTGGAATCCTGAAGCATTCTCGTCGCCAGCCACATACTTGTCGATGAAGGCCTGACGCTGCTGATCAGTGTAACAGTATTCGCTCACCTTCTTAAAGGTACACTTGTAAAGCGGTGGTGTAGCGATATAGAGATGACCTTCCTGAATGACCTTCGGCATGAAGCGATAGAACAGGGTCATGATGAGCGTGTCGATGTGCGAACCATCGACGTCGGCATCGGTCATGATGATAATCTTATCGTAACGCAGCTTGTCGACATTGGCCTCCTTCGAATCCTCGCCATCCACGCCAAAGCGGACACCGATACTCTGAATGATGTTCATGACTGACTCTGACTCGAAGACACGATGCCACTGCACTTTCTCAACGTTCAGAATCTTACCACGCAGAGGAAGAATGGCCTGTGTCTCGCGATCACGACCAGCCTTTGCCGATCCACCCGCAGAGTCACCCTCGACGAGGAATATCTCACATTCTTTCGGGTCTTTCTTTGAACAGTCGGCCAACTTACCTGGCAGACCGCCACCAGTCATCGGGCTCTTGCGCTGTACACTCTCACGGGCCTTACGGGCTGCAATACGGGCTGTTGCGGCAAGGATAACCTTCTCGCAAATGGTGTGAGCCTCTTTCGGATGCTCCTCCAGATAGTTGGTCATTGCTTCACCGACAGCCTTCTGAACAGCACCGTTCACCTCGCTGTTGCCCAGTTTGGTCTTCGTCTGACCCTCGAACTGGGGCTCGGCAACCTTTACAGAGATAATGGCTGTCAGACCCTCGCGGAAGTCATCCTGAGCCACCTCAATCTTTGCCTTCTCTATCTGCTTGCGCAACTGGTCGTCCTCGTCGGCATATTTCTTCAGTGCACGAGCCAGGGCAATGCGGAAACCGGTAAGGTGGGTACCACCCTCGATGGTGTTGATATTGTTTACGTAAGAATGGATATTCTCAGAATAGTCGCTGTTATAAAGCAGAGCTACCTCGATGGGCACACCATCCTTCTCCGTCTTCAGACAGATAGGATCGCCGATGATAGAGGTGCGGTGACGATCGACATAGCGCACGAACTCCTTCAGACCTTCCTTAGCATGGAACACCTCGGGTTCACGCAGTTTGCCATCCTCGTCGGGACGCAGGTCGGTCAGCGTGATGGTGATACCTGCATTCAGGTAAGCCAACTCACGCATACGGCGAGCAATGATGTCGTACTTATACTCGGTAGTGGTGAAGATGGTACCGTCGGGCCAGAACTGCTGACGGGTACCGGTCTTGTCGGTGTCACCTACAATCTTAACATCGTAGAGGGGCTTACCCTTCTCGTATTCCTGCTGGTAGATATGACCGTTACGGAACACTTGCGACATCATGTGGGTTGACAAGGCGTTCACACAACTGACACCTACACCGTGGAGACCACCGGAAACCTTGTAGGAGCCCTTGTCGAACTTACCACCAGCATGAAGCACCGTCATGACCACTTCGAGGGCCGACTTGTGCATCTTCTCGTGTTCGTCAACAGGGATACCACGTCCGTTGTCCTGTACGGTGATACTGTTGTCTTCGTTGATTGTTACTTCAATATGCGTGCAATAGCCTGCCATTGCCTCGTCGATAGAGTTATCAACTGTTTCGTTGACCAAGTGGTGTAAACCCTTCTCACTAATGTCACCGATGTACATCGCAGGGCGCTTGCGCACAGCTTCTAATCCTTCGAGTACCTGAATATTACTCGCGGAATAATTGTTTTCTTTGTTAAGTTCTTCTGCCATTTCTAAAAATAGTCCTTATTAGGTTGCAAAGGTACAAAAAAAACATGATTTAAACGAAGGAAAAGTGTATAAAAATATTAAAGGTTGCATTCCTTTCGAAATACAACCTTTATATGCTTGGCTAATATTGAAATTATGCAAGCGAATTGATGTGAGCAGCAAGACTTGACTTGATGTTTGCAGCCTTGTTCTTGTGGATAATGTTGGTCTTAGCCAACTTGTCCAACATCTTCTGCACGCTGGGGTACAACTTAGCAGCCTCTTCCTTGTTGGTCATGGCGCGCAACTTACGAACAGCGTTACGCATTGTCTTGGCATAATAGTGATTATGCTCTGCTCTTGCTTTTTCCTGACGAATTCTCTTCAGGGATGACTTGTGATTTGCCATTTTTTTCTAATTTTATATTGTTAATATTAAAGCTTATGGGTCTTACGTCTCATATAAGGACTGCCCTGGGCGGGTTGTTACACCCTCCGCCACCGTTCCCCGGAAGTAGCACTTGGCTGTGCAGATGACGGATTTAAACTGGTAGTCCCTAGGAGAGTCGAACTCCTCTTTAGAGAATGAAAATCTCTCGTCCTAACCGATAGACGAAGGGACCAGTGTCTCTTTTTGCGGGTGCAAAGGTACTTGTTTTTTTCTATCTGACAAAATTTTCTTGAGGAAAAATGATGTTTTTCAATGATTTTTATGTAATTTCGCCCTCATGTTAGAGAAATCAGAGGCAATTGTGCTCCATACCATCAAGTATGGCGAGTCCAAAATCATCGTGGATATGTTCACGAAGAGATGGGGTCGGCTGTCGTTTATCATTCCGGTGCCAAAAACGAGTAAGTCGCGCATCAAAAAGCAATATTTCCAACCGATGTCGTTGTTGGAGATAGAATGTGAGGTGCGCCCAAGGGTGACGTTGCAAAAACTGTCGGATGCGCGTCTGCTAATGCCTTTTGTTTCTATCCCGCTGTCGCCAGAGAAACTGGCTATCAGTATGTTCGTTGCTGAGTTTCTTTACTATGGTCTGCGTTCGGAACAGCATAATGAGTTGTTGTTTGATTACATCTCCGGAGCGGTTCAGTGGTTGGATGCTGCCACAGACAGTTTTGCCAACTTCCACCTCACCTTTCTGATGCATCTGTCACGCTTCCTGGGGTTCTATCCCAACCTTGAAGAAGGTGATGCCTATTTCGACTTGCGCGAAGGGCGGTTCTGTGCTAATGCACCTACCCATCGTGACTTCCTAATGCCGGAAGATGCGCAGCTGATTCGTCTGATGATGCGCATGGACTTTCCCACCATGCATCTGTTCCGATTGTCGCGACTGGACAGGAATCGCATCATGGATGTGCTCTTACATTATTATAAATTACATCTGCCAGACTTCCCTGAGATGAAAAGTCTGGCAGTGCTACAGCAATTGTGGACTTAACTGCTATGAGAATACGATAGTGCCCTGAATGGGTTCCTGCGGAGCCTCGTTCTGCTGCTGGGGGCTATCGCCGTTAGCTTGGCTATAGATGCTGTCGAGTATCTCGCGCGTACGTTTATAAGTAGGTGTCTGCTCAACAGCTGAGATAACATCGTCATTATCCAGTTCGTCGGGACGGAACAAATAGATGTGCGGACGACGCTTATAACGCTTGGTCGAGCCCTCTGAACCATAGTAGCGGTTGCGGCGATCCTGCTTTTCAGCTTCGCGTTCCTGCTGCTCTGCCAGACGGGTTGCTTCCTCCTGGGTGTGACGCTTCAGATGTCCGTTCATGCCATCGACATTCTCGATACCGAAACCGGTAGCCAGAATGGTCACCTTTACCTTCTTGCCCAGTTCCGGATCAGTAGCAAGTCCCCACTTGATTTCAAAGTCGCCGAACTTAGCCATGAACTCGTTGACGTCGTTCATTTCTTCCATCATCAGTGAATCCTTGCCGTCCTTGGTTCCAGCGAACGAGATACTCAACAGGATTTTCTTGGAATTGAAAACGTCATTATCATTGAGCAACGGAGAATTCAGTGCGTCGTCGATAGCCTTGCGAACACGTCCTTCACCTTCGCCATAACCCGTTGACATAATGGCTACGCCACCATCCTTCAACACCGTCTTTACGTCGTTGAAGTCAAGGTTAATCAGTCCGTGAACGGTAATGATTTCTGCAATTGACTTAGCTGCTACAGACAGGGTATCGTCGGCCTTGCCAAAGGCGTCGAGCACCGAGAGTTCTGGGTATATCTCGCGAAGACGCTCGTTGTTGATTACCAACAAGGCATCGACATGCTTCGACATTTCCTCCACACCGTCAAGAGCCTGGTCAATCTTACGATCGCCCTCAAAACGGAAGGGGATGGTCACAATACCGACGGTGAGAATACCCATTTCCTTGGAAACGCGTGCAATGACTGGTGCGGCACCTGTTCCTGTACCACCACCCATACCGGCTGTGATAAAAGTCATACGTGTTCCGTCACTCAGCATATTCTTGATATCCTCGATACTCTCCTCAGCAGCAGCACGAGCCTTTTCGGGCTTGTTACCTGCTCCAAGACCTTCCTTACCCAGCTGCAGATGAACAGGGACGGGAGAGTCGTTGAGTGCCTGATTGTCTGTATTACAGAGTACGAAGGTAACGTCGTGGATACCTTCACGATACATGTGGTTGACGGCATTACCACCTCCGCCACCGACACCAATCACCTTGATGATGCTGTTTTCTTTTTCGGGTGCTCCGAAATCCAGTAATACATTATCCATATACTATTCTTTTTTTATTCTTCTTCTTCAACCATTTTCTTACCAAACTCCTTGAGCCCCTTGAAGGCTTTGTTCCAGAAGCTGTTCTCTTTCCTGATACGAGCCTCCTCACGGGCTTTCTCCTCAGCCTCTTCGCGAGCAATGCGCTCTTCTTCCTCACGCTTCAGACGTGCCTCCTCTTCAGCACGGCGAATCTCCTCCTGTGTGCGGACGACGCCTGAAGGAGTCTCTGCCGCCTGACGGGCTTTGCGCTGGTCAAGCGGATTAACAGGCTGTGTCTGCTTAACAGTAAAGAGGTCTTGGTTGGGATCAATCTCCTGTCCGGCACAATTGATGTCGCCTTTGGCAAGGAGTCCCAGCACCGTGTTCATCCTACCGTCTTTCGCAGTGATTTCGGGAAGATTGGAAACGATGGAGAGGGTGACGGTCTTAGCCGTACGAATCTTGTCGATATGTGTATATGCGGAGAAGGCCTTCTCGATATTCTGCATATTCGAGCCGCCACCAGTCAGGATGATACCACCCAGCAGTTTGTCGCAAAGTTCTTCCGGAACCTGGCACCAAACGTTGGCAATAATTTCCTCCAGACGACCTTCTACTATCTCAACGAACTTACGACTTTCAACCTGACGGTCCTGATCGATAGAGTACTTCAGAGTATTGTCTATCTCGCTGTTGTCGGTGAGTGCATTGGCATATTTCAGTTTCATCTTCTCGGCATCATGCTCTTCCATCTGGAGGGATGCAATATCCTTTGTGATATTATTCCCACCTAAGGGAATAACTGCCAGGTGGCGAAGTACATTTTTCGAATAGACGCTGACCGTTGTCGTGTCGGCCCCCAAGTCAACCAAGGCACAACCGGAACGCTTCTCTGCCTCAGTGAGCACGCTATCGGCAAGTGCCAATGGAGCCAGATACATTTCTGCCACATTGATATTGGCAGCCTCGAAACAGAGGTTGAGGTTCTTATAGAATGCCTTGCGCTGCAAGATGTTGAGGAAATTGCCTTCGATATGATTGCACTGAATACCGACAGGATCGAGTTGGAACTGAGAGTCAACCTTATACTCCTGAACAGCAGCATCCAAGATTTCCTGGTCAGGGTATTTCATGTTACGGTTGGCATCCATCAACTCGATAACCATATCCTGAGTTACAACAGTGTCAGCAGGCAGTTCCTTGGAGATAACATTGCGAATAGAGCGAATCGACTGACCCCCTACTCCGACATATACCTGAGTAATGGTTGTCTTGAGCTGTTTTTCCAGTTTGCTGACAATAGTTGCCAGACACTGAGCGGTCTTGTCGATATTATACACATAACCCTTGCGGATGAAAGAGGAAGACTCTTCCTTCACTACGGCTAACACCTGAATGCTGCCGTCAAGGTTCTTCTTTCCTGCGATACCGGTCATCTTGGATGAACCCAGTTCGATAGCAACGATAAATTCTTTTGGCATCTTAGTCTATATATTTTTATTTCCCTTTTTTCTCTTTTTGCAAATAATCTGGTTGTCAAACTCCAGATTGATATAACTGTATTTGTTCCACCCTGCCTCGCTGAGACCATAACGGTAGAATTTCTCCAGACGGTCGAGCTTCTGCTGGATATCATCGGGACTGCCCAGATAGACAATATGGTCGCCTATACGCGGAACCATCTCCACAGTGCCGTCGTCGAGGATGTTGAGTTGCTCAATCTGACTGTGCCAGAGAGGGCTTTGGACAATGAAATTCCCCAAGCGTGACAGTTTCTTCTTGGCATAGCTCCGACTGATATTCCCTGTGGCAATGACCAAATCACTGACATACCGCGTATTAGGCATCATTTCACCATGGGCATCTACATAATAGTCGTCACCGTTCTGTGCCTTGACTCTGACAACGGGAAGGCGCTGTGTGAGTTCGATTTTTATCTGTCCCCCTTGTGCCTTGTAGCATTCTGCCGACTCTACAAACGGGTTCTGGCAGATAGCCTCCTCTATCTTGCGAACCTCAATCTGCTTCATGGGCTGGCCTTGCGGATAGATTTTCGACTGCTTGAGCTGGTCTTGAATCTCGCTTGTCCCCAGGAATCCGTCAACTTTACCATCTTTGATGTTGATATCAACCTTGGTACACACTGCCTGCTGGTCGTCAGGCTTGTTAAAAGCGGTGACGGCAAAAAACAGATAGCATGCTAAAGCGATATCTGCTACGATGATTGCTGATTTCTTCCAGTTATATGTCATTGTTTGTCTTCTAATATTTTTGTAATCTGTGGCACTTGATTGTCGAGATCGCCTGCTCCGAGAACTATCAGCACGTCGAAGTCACGACGCTTCACAAGGTCGAGTACATCGTCCTTACGAATGATTTGCTTCTCAATGCCTGGACGCAGATTGTCGTATATCAGTGCAGAGGTGACGCCTTCAATAGGCAGTTCACGTGCAGGATAGATCTCGGTGAGGATGACCTCGTCAAGCTGACTCAATGCATCGGCAAAGTCCTTGTAGAAATCGCGAGTACGTGTGTAAAGATGAGGTTGGAAAATAGCCGTAATCTTCCTGTTTCGATATAGCTCGCGAATGCTCTTGGCACTCTGATAGATTTCCTTGGGGTGGTGTGCATAGTCACTGAGGAACACCAACTTGTCGGTCTTAATCTTAAAGTCGAATCGGCGATCAACACCCTTGAACGTCTTCATACCATTGCGCAGTTCGTCAGCTGTACAGCCAGCCAGTTGTGCCATAGCCATTGCTGCAATACCATTCTCAATATTGATAGGTATTGGCTGACCGAGCTGGATGCCCTTAACGTTCTCAATAGGCGACACGAAATCGAAAGTAATCTCGCCGTTCTCTATCACGATATTCTCTGCGTGGAAGTCGCCTTCCTGTAGGGCATAGTCATATCGGCGCACATTGTCCTGGAGATGTTCTTTCATTTCCAGTCCTTTGTGAATAATCAATGCGCCTTCAGGTTGTATGAGTTCCGAGTAATGACGGAAACTTTCAAGATAGGCCTCTTTCGTCCCGTAGATATCCAAGTGGTCGGGGTCGGTCGACGTAATGACTGACATCCAAGGGCGCAGCCAGTGGAAGGAGCGGTCGAATTCGTCAGCCTCAATGACTACATAATCGGAATCAGACAAGATATAGTTGGTACCATAGTTCTTAGAGATTCCTCCCAAGAAAGCATTACAGTTCAGATGACTCTGGTGCATGATATGAGCACACATGGTAGAGGTTGTCGTCTTTCCATGGGTTCCTGCCACACAAAGTCCCTTATGCTCACGGGTCAGAGTGCCCAACACCTGAGCACGCTTTTGTATTTCGAAACCATGCTGTCTGAAGAACTGCAGTTCCTGGTGCTCGGCAGGAATCGCCGGAGTGTAGATAATCAGACAAGACTCAGGCTGCTTGCAGGCAGCAGGAATCGCGTCGATGTTTTCTTCATAATGAATCAGCATGCCTTCTTTCTCCAACTGACGTGTAAGGTCGCTGGGGGTCTTGTCATAGCCGGCAACCACCAGTCCGCGACTGATGAAATAACGGGCAATGGCACTCATACCAATGCCACCGGCTCCGACGAAATAGACAGCTTTTATATCTTTAATTTCCATTGTTTGCTAATTTAATGACCTCTTTGGCTATGATTTCAGCTGAGTCTGGCAAAGCCAGTTTCAGGATATTCTGTTTGAGAGACTCCAGTTTCTGCTCGTCATTGACAGTCTCGATAGCCAACGGAAGAAGTTGGTCGGGAGCCTCGCTGTCCCTGACATAAAGGGCAGCATCAACATTGACGAGTGCCATAGCATTTTTAGTCTGATGGTCTTCTGCTACATTTGGACTTGGCACCAGAATGACTGGTTTGCCGATGAGACAGAATTCCGAGATGCTGCTGGCTCCTGCGCGGCTGATGACCAAATCTGCTGCCCTATAAGCGGCGCCCATATCGCTGATGAAATCAGTAACGATGAGGTTTGACATTTTAGAATCAAGATCGGCCAGCTGTGCTTTGATGTCGCCAAAATAGTATTTACCTGTCTGCCAGATAAACTGCACATTACTGCTATGGACTAAATCCAGGTGCTGGATGACACTCTCGTTGATGGTTCTTGCGCCCAGACTGCCACCTACCAACAGGATAGTCTTCTTGTTGGGGTCGAGACCGAAGGAACGAAGAGCATCTTCACGCGAAATGGTGGCATCTATCAGAGACTGTCTGACGGGATTACCTGTCTTGATAATTCTGTCGGCAGGGAAGAAACGTTCCATACCATCATAGGCAACACATATTTTTGCTGCTTTCTTGGCTAACAGTTTGTTGGTGACCCCAGCATAGGAGTTCTGTTCTTGAATCAGACAAGGAATGCCCATGGATGCAGCCTTATTCAAAGTAGGACCACTGGCATAACCGCCTACGCCAACAGCAACCTGTGGTTTGAAATCCTTAATGATTTTCTTGGCCATCCGCTGACTCTTCCATATCTTGAAGAGCACTTTGACGTTCTTGAGTAAGTGCTTACGGTCGAAACCACAAATTGGCAGTCCTTTAATCTCATACCCAGCAGCAGGTACACGTTGCATTTCCATGCGACCTAACGCACCGACAAACAGGATTTTAGCCTCAGGGCATAAAGCCTTGACGGCATTGGCTATAGATATGGCGGGAAAGATGTGTCCACCCGTTCCACCTCCACTGATAATAACTCTCAATTCGTTGTTCATATACCTTATTTATATAGCAATGTGCAAAAGTACAAATTAAATTTCTTATTTTCGAAAGTTACCCGATATTTTTTATTTCTTCAGGCTCTTTCTTCATTTTTGCCGAGCGGCTGATGCTCAAGATAGCTCCCACATAGGCACAGTTGATGATGGTAGATGTACCTCCTTTTGAGATGAGCGGCAAGGGCTGACCTGTGACTGGTGCCAACCCTACGGCTACCATCATATTGAAAGCCGCCTGAACAACCAAGAGCAAGGCAAGGCCCATCACCAGGAAAGCAGGAAAATTGTTTTCGCAGCGACTGGCTATGCGGGCAGACCTGTAAAGCAGGATGATGTAAAGGAATACGACGAAAGCTGCGCCTAAGAGGCCCAGTTCCTCAATGACAATGGCAAAGATAAAATCCGAGAAGGCCTGGGAGAGGAAGTCGCGTTCCACTGACTGACCAGGTCCTTTACCAATGATATTACTCGACACAATGGCGATATTGGCATGTGCCACCTGCGCATCCTTGTCAAGATCGTATTCTTGAGGTGTCACATCTTCCTTACCGAACTTGAGGATACGTCCTTTCCAAGTATCGGCACGGTGCAGCATTTTTTCCAGTTTACTCTTCTTCTTTGGCTGGTCTGTCTGCTCCGTTTTCGCCACTTCCTGCCCTGTGGTGTCGTTACCCACAATCATGACCATCGCAATGGCGAGGAAAGCTAAAAATACAAGTATTCCCACCAACTTACCCAATTGTTTTAATGGTACGAGGCCGATAAACATCATGAGGATGACGACGGCAAAGAGCAGAGCTGCTGTTGACAGGTTCTCCAATCCAATTAAGAAACAGGTGGGTATGGTAATCCATAGAATCCATTTAAAAGCCTTCCTATCTGCCCCGTTCTCTCTTTGCATAGCACTGAGAATCTGAGCAGTAGCCAACACAATGGTTCCCTTGGCTATCTCTGACGGCTGAAAGGTGAAGCCCATGAGCGAGATGACACGGTTGGCGCCATTGATGGTCTGACCTCCGATGAGCACCCACAAGAGTGTGATGGCTGTGATAAGCAACATGAAAGGAGTCATCAACTTAAAAAACCTGCACGGAATATTCAGTGTGACAATAGCGACAACCACACCGAAGATGATAGTTCCGGTATGATAGACGATAGGGCCGATGTAGTTCTGACTCTTATATGTCAGATTGCTGGAAGCTGAGAAAACCTCCACAATACTGATCATACAGAGGAAGAAGAAAATCATCCAGATGACCTTGTCGCCTTTGAAAATATTGCCTATCTTTTTATTCATATCTTACAGATTTCTAGCCAATTCCTTGAATTGTTCGCCCCTGTCTTCCATATTCTTAAAGAGGTCGAAACTGGCACAGCAGGGAGACAGTAAGACGGTCATACCTGGTTCTGCCATTTCGTAGCAAGCCTCAACACATTCTTTCATGGAGTGAGTGTCACGAACGGGGATACCCATATTGTCGAAATTATCGTGCAGTTTCTGATTGTCGGCTCCAAGATAAACCAAACCTGCACATTTTTCCTTAATCAGCGGTTTGATGGGGTTATAGTCGTTGCCCTTGTCTTTGCCTCCGATGATGAGGATGGTCTTTGTCTTCATCGACTCCAGGGCATACCAACATGCATCTACGTTGGTGGCTTTAGAATCGTTGACATACTGGACGCCACGCACAGTACAAACCTTCTCCAGACGATGCTCTACCCCGGGGAAGTCGCCAAGTGACTTGCGGATGACTTCTTTCTTGATACCAGCAATGTTTGAAGCAATACCTGCAGCAAGTGAATTGTAAATATTATGCTTACCCGTCAAACTGAGGTTTTCCTGTTCCATGTTGAATGGCTCAGGTTTTTCAATTTTGTATTGTCCTTCCTCAATATAACCAATACTGCCTTTCTCCTTCAGTTCTGAGAAGGGATACTGGATAGAGAGGATGTTGTATTTCTCCAGTTCTTTCTTGATAATGGGGTCGTCGTTCCAATAGATGAAGGCATCGTTAGGTGTCTGATTCTGGATGATACGCATCTTGGCATCTACATAGTTCTGCATACAGAATCCATAGCGGTCGAGATGATCGGGCGTAATATTCAGAAGAATGGCGATATTCGCACGGAAATCATACATATTATCCAGTTGGAAGGAACTGAGTTCGATGATGTAGTATTCGTGCGGGTCTTCAGCTACCTGCAGCGCCAAAGAGTTGCCGATGTTACCAGCAAGTCCGGCATCATAGCCTGCTTCCTTGAAGATATGATAGATAAGACTGGTTGTAGTTGTCTTACCATTAGAACCTGTGATACAAACCATTTTCGAATTGGTGTAGCGACCGGCAAATTCTATTTCGCTGATGATGTGAATACCTTTCTCCTTGATTTTCACAATCATAGGAGCAGTATCCGGAATACCTGGACTTTTGATAATCTCGTCGGCATTCAAGATTTTCTCTTCTGTGTGATGGCCTTCTTCCCACTCAATCTGGTGGTCGTCCAGCATCTTCTTGTATTTCTCGTTGATAATCGACATGTCGCTTACAAACACATCGAAACCTTCTTTCTTGGCTAATACGGCAGCACCTGCGCCACTTTCGCCTGCTCCTAATATGACGATTCTCTTCATTTTATCTTATCTTCAATGTTATAATTGTGATAGCTACTAATATAATGGTGGTAATCCAAAAACGGATGGTGATTTTCGACTCGTGGAAAGGACGATGGGGCCATCCCTTCAAAATATAAGTACTGGTGGCATCCAACTGGGAGTCCAGTTTGCGGAAGGTATCGTGTATTGGCGTAGCACGGAAAATCCTGACACGCTTGCCCTTTCTCTTCTGAATCTTAAACCATTGCGTCTGAAGAATGACGCTCAGACTTTCTATGAAGAAGATGCCGCAAAGGATGGGGAGCAGCAGTTCCTTGTGTACGATGATGGCACAAACGCCGATGATGCCACCAATGGTCAGCGAACCTGTGTCTCCCATAAACACCTGTGCCGGATAGGCATTATACCATAGGAAACCTATCATGGCACCCACGAAGGCACTGAGGAACACAACCAGTTCCTGTGTGTGGGGGATATACATAATGTCGAAGTAGGAGGCATAGATAATATGACTGCTGACGTAGGCGAAAATCAGCAGTGCAACTCCGATGATAGCCGAGTTGCCTGCACACATACCGTCCATTCCGTCGTTGAGGTTGGCTCCGTTGCTGACAGCAGTCACCACAAAGATGGTCATCAGAACAAAGAGAATCCATCCTGCAGCTACTTTGTATTTGCCACAGAATGACATAATGTCTGAATAGTTCAGGTTGTGATTCTTGTAGAACGGAATCGTGGTCTGCAGTGATTTCACGTATTCTGCTTTATGCTTTACCACCACCTCTTTGGAGTTCTGCGACTGTTGCATATCAGCACAGTATTCACGGACAACAGCATCGGGACTGAGCCACAGGGTGATTCCTACAATGAAACCTATAGACACCTGTCCGATAATCTTGTATTTTCCCTTCAGGCCGTCCTTGTTCTTCTTGAAAATCTTGATGTAGTCATCCATGAATCCCAAGAATCCCAACCAGACAGTGGTAATGATCATGAGCAGCAGATAGATGTTGCGCATACGGCCTAAGAGCAGGACTGGTACAAGGATGGCAACAATGATGATGATGCCACCCATAGTGGGTACGCCCTTCTTCTCGACTCCGAATGGGTCAATATTCGGATCTCGCGCCGTTTCTGAAATGTTGCGACGCTTCATCCATTTGATGAAATGTTCTCCGAACCATGCAGAGATGAGCAACGAGAGAATCAGTGCCAATATAGCACGGAAGGAGATATATGACCAGATATGCGCACCTGGGATATTAAATTGCTCTAAGAATCTGAACAGATAGTACAACATAGGCTTATTCGTTTTCAAATATTTCTCTTACAATCTCGCGATCATCAAAGTGATGCTTGACACCTTTAATCTCCTGATAATCCTCATGTCCCTTGCCGGCAATGAGAATAACGTCGCCCTTGTTGGCCATCATCGTGGCAGTGCGAATGGCCTCCTTACGATCAACTATGCTGATGGTTTTCTTTTTCTGCTGGGCATTAAGACCTTCCAGCATATCATTGATAATGTCCTGAGGCTCCTCAAAACGGGGATTGTCGCTGGTGATGATAACCCTATCGCTCTGCTTGGCAGCCTCTTGTGCCATCAGCGGACGCTTACCCTTGTCCCTGTTTCCACCTGCTCCGCAAACGGTAATCACCTGTCCGCCTTTTCCATCAAGTACTTCATGGATAGCATTCAGTACATTCTCTAAGGCATCAGGCGTATGAGCATAATCTACAATAGCCGTTACGCCTTCCTTCGAACGGATAGGCTCCAGGCGGCCTGCCACACTCTTCAGCGTACTCAGTATCAGCAGGATGTCTTCGGGCTTCTTGCCTAACATGACGGCTGCACCATAAACAGCCAGCAGATTGCTGACATTGAATTTCCCAATAAACTGTACACCGACTTCCCTACCATCAATCTCAAGGTACATCCCCTCAAAGTGGCACTCGATGATGCGAGCACGGAAATCGGCCATCGAACGCGTGGAGTAGGTCTTGATCTTTGCCTTACAGTTCTGCACCATCACACTACCATTCTTGTCGTCAGCATTGGTAATGGCAAAAGCGTCCTTGGAAAGACCGTCGAAGAAGGCTTTCTTGGCATCCCGGTAGTTTTCAAAAGTCTTATGATAGTCTAAGTGGTCGCGCGTCAGATTGGTAAAGATGCCGCCTGCGAAGTCCAGACCTCCGATACGTTTCTGGGCTATAGCATGACTGGAGCACTCCATAAAAGCATATTCGCAGCCAGCCTCAACCATCTTACTCAACAAGTGGTTCAACTCGATAGGATCGGGGGTCGTATGGTCGGCAGGAATAGCCTCGCCTTCAATATAGTTGCAGACAGTAGAAAGCAACCCGCATTTGTGTCCGAACTTACGGAACATATTATATAATAAGGTGGCGATAGTGGTCTTGCCATTGGTGCCTGTAACACCGACCAGTTTCAACTTCTTAGATGGTTCGCCAAAGAAAACGGTGGCTACAGGACCGACGGCACTTTCCGTAGATTCTACCTGCACATAAGTGACTCCAGCGACTTTCTCTTCTGGGATGTCCTCGCACAAAACAGCAGAGGCTCCCAATTCCAAGGCCTTGGGAATGAACTTATGACCGTCTGTCTGCGTACCTTTGATGGCCACAAACAAATGTCCGGTCTCTATTTTTCGTGAATCAATGTTCACACCTGTAATATCGATATCGTCACTACCGATGATACAGATAGGCTTGACATTTTTTAGAAGTTCGTTTAATTTCATACCTTATAATGTTTTTTCTTATTCTAAACTGATGATGCATTCACTGCCTGGCACGATTTGCTTGCCAGCAGGATAGCTTTGGCTTTTAACCTTACCCCGACCATGAATCCTGACTTTCAGTCCCTGGCTTTCCAAGAGATAGACTGCGTCCTTGGCACCCATGCCAATAACACTGGGGGTTATACCTTTCTCTATTTCCACCTTTTTAAAGGCTATCTCCTTCGGCAGACGCTCCGCCTGTCCCCAAATGGGATTACCTTTGGAGTAAGAGCCTTCCCACGACTTGTTGGTAGGGATACCCAGTTGTCTTAAAGCGTAGTTGGCGTCAAGAATATTTCCGTTCTTCACATCGGGAATCTGTACGGAAGCTGTGTCGTGGGCATCTTTCACGTCCAGCTTCAGGTTGCGGGCCATCACGCCTTCTGAGATATGATGGAACACAACACCACTCATACCACCACCTGAGGCAGGCAGACCAGACTTCTTCAAGCAGACAATGCAAGAGTAGCGGGGATTGTCGGCAGGGAAATATCCTGCAAACGACAACCAGTACTTGACAATACCCGTTTTATAGCCGCCGCCCTCAGCAATCTGGGCAGTACCTGTCTTGCCTGCCACCTTAAACATACGTGAACCGGCCTTTCTTCCCAGTCCCTGACTGACCACGTGCTCCAAAATGGTTTGCATGGTCTTGATGGTCTGTGGCTTGGCAATTCTGCGCTCCATCACCTTTTCTGGTGGGAATTCGGCTATCACCTTTCCGTCTTTCATGACACTCTTGACGAAACGGGGACGCATCATGATACCGTCGTTGGCAATAGCGTTATAGAATGTTACCGTTGAAATCGGTGGAATTTGCGTCTCATAACCTATCGACATCCAGGGCAGAGCCGTCTTACTCCAGTTGGTCCAATGCCCATATTTGTCTTTCTCCGGCATACGGATGTGCGGACGGGCATAGCCCTTAATAGGTATTTTCAGATCGGCAGCTAATCCTGTGCGATAAATACCTTCGATAAACTTCTCTGGCTTGCTTCCGTATTTGTCGTCAATGATGCGACTGACACCAATATTGGAACTGACTTCCAGAATGCGCGGCAGGGTGATGGTGCCATAGCCGCCTCGACGCCAGTTATGGTCTTTCATCTCACGTCCGTGCATGGGATAGACACCTCCGCCTGTGTTGACAGCATAGGTTGTATCGACAACTCCGTCGTCCAGGGCAACCAGCATAGAAGCTGTCTTGAAGACGGAACCTGGCTCGCGAAGGTCGGACACTGCATTGTTCTTCACCTCACGATATTCTCCGTCAGGACAAAGTGTCATATTGACAATGGCCTTGATGTCGCCCGTTTCGACTTCCATAAGAATGGCCACTCCAAGATCGCCACCTATCAGTTTCAGTTCTTCTATGACAGCACGCTCGGCCAGGTCTTGCATATTGACATCAATCGTGGTGACAATATCGCAACCATCGACAGGCAGTGTGACGGGGATGTTCATATACTTATTTAATACCTTACGACGGTTGGTCAGTCCTGAGGTACCACGGAGGATGGAGTCATACGACAACTCCAGTCCTAAACGGGCACTGTCCTTGGCTCCGAACATAGAACCGATGGTACGCTCTGCCAGCGAACCGAAGGGACGGCGACGGGCATTGAACTCCTCTTCGTGGAAACCGCTCTTGTATTTCGGCAGGCGGAAAAGGGGCAACTGCTTCACTTCCGTATAGGTGTTGTAGTCAATGCGGCGAGGCCAGATGGGCCAGTGTTGCGCCATTTTCTTATGACCTTCCTCCATGTGCTGCTTAAACTCCTCGGCAGTCTTCTGTGGGAATATCTCGTGAAGACCCATGCAGATGGAATCGACTTTCTCCTGCCAGATAGAGTCTTTCTCCTCGCCACCTGCCTTGAAGTCCATATATATCTTATATTCTGGGATGGAGCTGGCCATCAGTTGTCCATCACAACTGAGGATATTGCCTCGTTTGGGCTTCACACTGACACTGTCGCGCTTCAGTCGGTCGGCCACGTCGGTCCAGTATTGCTTCTTTGCCGTCATGATATAGAAAGCCTTGCCCACAACGGCAAAGCCCACCAGTGTGAGAACAACCGCTATAATCATATAGCGCGGCATTACTCTATCATTGTCGAATTTACTCATGACGCAATTCCTATTCGGGTATTTGTATTATATAAGGAGGCTGGTCGGCAATATGCAGCAGCGAATCCTTGTTCTGTTGTAAAATATCTAATACGTGGCTCTCTCTGCACTTCTCGGTGAGTGTACTCGAGGCAGCCAGTGCTTTGTTCTTTGCATCCTTCAACTGTGTCTCCAGCTTATCAATAGCCTGCATATCCTGTTGGCACTGATAGCGGAACGCCACATAGACAATGGTATATGCCACGATGAGGACGAAGAGCCATATCTGAGAGCGCACCATTCCGGCAGTCAGGATATCACCACCGAGAATCGTCCGGAGATTGACCTGCTGGGAGGGACGAGGGTCTTCCTCACTGGCAGTCTCCTTGATTTTCTGGATGGTTTCTTGCAAAACCTTCTCGCTCTCGGCATCGTGAGCTTCTGTTGGGGCTTTTTCTACCTCTATGACCGTCTCTCCTGCGTTGTTCTTATTTTTCTTTTCCTTTTCTTCCATTCTAATTAAAGTTTTTCTGCGATTCGGAGTTTGGCGCTCCGGCTTCGTGGATTGTTTTGAAGTTCGTTGTCATCAGGTGTTATTACCTTATTATTGATAGGACGGAGCGGACTGGATATGCGTCCGTAGAAGTCCTGTGTTATCTTGCCCTCTGTGTTTCCCGATTTCATCACGTTTTTCACCATACGGTCCTCTAACGAGTGATAGGTAATGACACTCAGTCGCCCTCCGCTCTTGAGCAACATACAGGCTCCTTTCAGCATATCTCTCAGGGCATCCATTTCGTGATTGACTTCTATTCGCAGTGCCTGAAACAGGCGGGCCAAGTCTTTCTTCTCTTTTTCTGAGCGCATCAGCTTCTCTGTCGCAGCCATCAGGTCGCCTGTTGTTTCAAAAGGCTTTTGCTGTCTGGCCGCAATGACGGCTGAGGCAATGCGACGTGCGCTTTTAAGTTCGCCATACAGATAGAACACATCAGCCAGCCGCTCTTCATCGTATTCATTCAGAACATCGGCTGCCGTCTTGCCAGCACGCTTGTTCATGCGCATATCCAACGGGGCATCGAAACGGAAGGAGAACCCTCGGCTCTCGTCGTCGAAATGATGCGACGAAACACCTAAATCGGCCAACAGACCGTCAATCTCCTCAACCTCATAATACTGCATCCAATTGCGCAGGTATCTGAAATTGCTACGGACGAAGGTGAAACGCTCGTCGTTCACGATGTTCTGCTCGGCATCTGCGTCTTGGTCGAAACTATACAGATGTCCGTTCTTCCCCAGTCGTTTTAAAATCTCTTTGCTATGGCCTCCTCCACCAAAGGTTACATCCACGTAAATGCCGTCGGGCTTGATGTCAAGTCCGCCGATACTCTCTTGCAAGAGCACTGGTACGTGGTATGTCTCTGCCGTTGTGACCATTCTTTCTTCTTTATTCTTCTACTGCCATGAGCTGTTCGAGTGCATTGCCGAATTCCTCGGGCGCCATCTGCTGTTCCTCAGCCTTCTGAACACCCCAGATTTCTATCGTGTCGCCCAATCCTACAAACTTGATGTCCTGCTCGATTGATGCCAATCGCTGGTAGCGCTTGGGAATAAGGAAGCGCCCATTGCCGTCGAGCGCGATGAGTTCCACCTCGCTCACGAACTGACGGAACACTTGCTGATGCTGTTTGTTCCATCTATTAAGCCGTTGCCGCATTGCATCCATCTGCTCGTTCCACACCGTCTCCGGATAGAGCACCAGACAAGGCTGGAAAACGTCCTTCCGGAGCACAAGCCGTTCTTCTTTCTCGGCTTGCAGCACCTTGCGGAAAGAGGCAGGCAGGAATGCGCGTCCCTTGGCGTCAATTTTGGCTTCTATGTTACCTAAAAATCGCATGCGTACTTCTTTTATAATGATATCGGATGCAAAATTAATCATTTTCCTCCACATTTCCCCACAATTCCCCACATTATTTTAGTGAATATTCTTTAAAATTTTAAATCGTTGATGTAACTACTTAATTTTTAGGTAATTAAAAATTTGAATATTGGTGGGGGATTTTTACCGCATCCCAAGATTTTGTTTCCGATTCACGTCTAAGTTATTTTTTCTCTGCCTAGGGAAATATTTTTCCCAGCGCTGGGAATATTTTTTCTCTGCTTACCCAAAAACTTTTCGTGCTTGGTGGGGCAAAGTGAAAAACTGCAAATTTTTGCACATTTTTAGGGTGGAAGTGCATTATTCTCAAACTTATTTACTATTTTTGCAAACTGTTAGTAGTTTCAGAGAGAAATGGAACAGGTTACAGAGAAGACAATAGACATTGACGAGATACTGAAAAGCAAGATGGGCGCCAAGGCTAAATGGGTGCCTGGTTTCTTGGTTTCGTGGCTCAAGCGCATTGTGCACCAGGACAAGGTGAATGCCTTTCTTTGGGAGAGTCGTCACAAGGTGGGTACGGAATGGCTGGAGGCCTGCGTGGAGTATCTGCAGATGACGCTCAAGATAGAAGGCATTGAGAATCTGCCTGACAAAAATGACGGAAAGCTCTACACTTTTGTGTCGAACCATCCGCTGGGAGGTGAAGACGGTGTTGCGTTAGGCGCTATTATCGGTCGGCATTACGACAGCCGTTTCCGTTATTTGGTCAACGACCTGCTGATGAATCTTCCAGGACTGGCCCCTCTCTGTATTCCTATCAATAAAACGGGACATCAGGGACGTAATTTCCCCAAGATGGTGAAAGCCGGTTTCGAAAGCGACAACCACATGCTGATGTATCCGGCAGGCATCTGTTCGCGCAAGCGCAACGGCGTGATTCGCGACATTCCCTGGTCGAAGACCTTCGTGGTGAAAAGCGTGGAATATCAGCGCGACGTAGTGCCCATCCACTTCAGCGGACAGAACTCGAAGTTCTTCTATCGCCTGGCCAATTTCTCCGACCGTTTCCTGCCTTTCAATCTCGCCATGCTGTTCTTGGTCGACGAGATGTATAAGAATGTGGGAAAGACGTTCGAGGTGAAGATAGGGAAACCCATCCCCTGGCAAACCTTCGACAAGAGCAAGACCCCGTTGGAATGGGCAAAATTTGTACAAGACAAAGTTTACGAACTATAAACAACCAACATTAGAATGGAACAGGAAATCATTCAGCCGATTGACAAGGAATTGCTGAAGAGCGAACTGACGCCCGACAAGCAATTACGCTTAACCAACAAGAGCAACAACCAGATTTATGTGGTAACTGCTCACAATGCCCCCAATGTGCTTAAGGAAATTGGCCGATTGCGCGAGATTGTCTTCCGCGAAGCAGGAGGAGGCACTGGCAAAGCACTTGACCTCGATGAATTCGACGTTTGTGACAATTGTTACAAGCAGTTGATTGTCTGGAATCCTGAGGCAGAAGAGATTATCGGAGGTTATCGCTATTTGTTGGGCACGGATTGGGAATACGACAAACAAGGTCAGCCCATTCTGGCAACGAGTCACATGTTCCATTTCTCTGAAAGATTTATCAAGGAGTATGCCCACAAGACTGTTGAGTTAGGCCGTTCCTTCGTATCTCTGCCTTACCAGTCGTCGAGAATGGGTGCAAAGAGCCTGTTTGCGCTCGACAATCTCTGGGACGGACTGGGAGCTATCACAGTGATTCGCCCTGACATCCGCTACTACTTCGGCAAGATGACAATGTACCCTTCGTACATCCGTAAGGGACGCGACATGATTCTTTATTTCCTCAAGAAATACTTCGACGACAAAGAGAAGCTGATTATTCCGATGAAACCGCTGGTTATTGAAACTGACCAGACGGAGTTGGAACAACTTTTCTGCGAGAATTCCTTCCGTGAAGACTATCGCATCCTGAATCGCGAAATCAGAAAGTTGGGCTACAATATTCCCCCTTTGGTGAATGCCTATATGAGTCTTTCTCCGACGATGAAACTCTTCGGAACTGCCATCAACTATGGCTTTGGCGACGTAGAGGAAACGGGTATCCTTATTTCCATTGACGAGATTTTCGAGGAGAAGAAGAAGCGCCACATCGACTCGTTCATCCAGGAACACCACGATGAGCTCCAGATAACATCTGGCGCCAACAAAATCATTTATAAGGAAAAGAAGTAATCGCCTATACGATAGGCAATGAGATTCCGTTGATTTTCTGATAGACGTCCAGTGCATAGACGTCTGTCATTCCCGAGATGTAGTCAATGACTGCCATCAGTCGGCTTTCCAATTCCGGCGAATTGATGTCGTACTGACTCGAAACCCTGTCGATGAGCTGTTGTGAGTAGAAACGGTCTGGGTGCATTACGGCCTCAACCATCTGCGTCATCAGGGTAGCCATGATTTTGTAACCCGACAATTCAACATCCAGAACAGGACGACTTCTATAGACGCGCTCTACCGATAGATCGGCACAACGCCTGTAGGCTTCTTGTTGCTGCTGGTTGATGCGCTTGATGAGCGAACCCTCGAAGCAGCCATTCAGAATCTCTTCTTCGTGCATCAAGAAGGTGTTGACACACTCGTTCTCCAATTTGCCAATGACACAGGCACGCAGGTAAACCACTTTCTCGTTGGGATCTTTCAGTTGTTCGTCCTCAATGCGCTGTAAGATTCTCTGCTGCGTCTCCTTGTCAAAGAAATTCAGGAACAAATCCTGCGTTTCTGCGTAGCTGAGAATTTTCAGTTTGTGCGCATCCTCAATGTCCATAATCATATAGCAGATGTCATCAGCGGCCTCCACCAAATAGACGAGCGGATGGCGCGCATAGCGCAGTGGTTCTGACGCATCAGAGAGACGAATTAACCCCATTTCATCGGCAATACGTTCAAAATAAGGTTGCTCACTCTGGAAGAAGCCGAACTTGCCTTTCTTTTGGGCTGCTGATGAGGCATAAGGATATTTGACAATACTTGCCAGCGTGGAATAGGTCATTACGAAACCACCAGGACGACGACCCACGAATTGGTGGGTGAGCAGGCGAAAAGCGTTGGCATTGCCCTCAAAATGGGTAATATCGTCCCAGAAAGTCGGCGAAACTTCCGATTTCAACGAGCTGCCCACACCTTCCGTAAAGAAAGTCTGTATGGCTTTCTCGCCACTATGTCCGAAGGGTGGGTTTCCTAAGTCATGAGCCAGGCAGGCAGTGCTGACGATTTGTCCGATTTGTTCAAACATCGTATCCTTCAGTTCGGGATACTTTTCCTTAATCAGCCGTTGAGCCACATCATTGCCCAACGACATTCCTACGCTGGCCACTTCCAACGAGTGAGTCAGACGGTTATGTACAAAAATACTTCCTGGCAAGGGGAACACTTGCGTCTTGTTTTGCAGTCTGCGAAACGGCGCAGAAAATATCAAACGGTCGTAATCGCGTTTGAACTCGGTGCGATCATCGTGGCGCTCTGTGTGGCGATGTTCCTGCCCCAGTCGTTTGTTTGAAATCAGCTTTTTCCAGTCCATCATGATGCAAAAGTAGGAATTTTTTAGTGAAAAACCACATTTTCTTAAGAAAAATATGGCTAATTAAATAGAAATCATTAATTTTGCACCTTATAAGAATGTAACATTTCGAAATGATTCAAATTAAAGTAGTCAATCGTGGCCATCAGCAACTGCCTGCTTATGCTACGCCACAAAGCGCAGGAATGGACCTCCGTGCCAATATCGAGAGTCCCATAACGCTTCATCCCATGGAGCGCCGTCTTATACCTACAGGTCTGCACATCGCCCTGCCCGAAGGTTATGAGGCCCAAATCCGTCCACGCAGCGGACTGGCTTTGAAACATGGGCTGACCGTACTAAACTCGCCCGGCACCATTGATGCCGACTATCGTGGTGAGATAGGTGTCCTGCTGATCAATCTTTCTCAGGACGACTTCGTGATTAACGACGGAGAGCGCATAGCCCAGATGGTTATTGCACGTCACGAACAGGCAGACTTTATCGTTGTAGAAGAACTTGACCAGACAGAGCGCGGCGAAGGCGGTTATGGTCATACCGGAGTAAAATAAACGAGTCGTAGTGAAGAAACTAAGAGTTACCATATTGCTGTTTGCATTATTGCTGGTGCTGCCTGCAGTGTCGCAGGTCATCAGTAATAGCAGTCGCTATAATGCATTCTTCCTGGAAGCCATCTGCGAAAGGGCAAAGGGCAACAGTGATGCTGCCTTCGACTTGTTGCGTCATTGCGTGGAGATTGACTCGACTAAGTCGGAAGCCTATTACTATCTTTCGCAGTATTACGGAGCACTCAAGCAGAAAGACAAAGCCATCGCCTGCATTGAAAAGGCTGCGGCTCTGGAGCCTTCGAACTCCACTTATCAGGAGACTTTGGCAAATGCCTATATCAATCTGCACCAGTATGATAAGGCGGCAGCGGTATTGGAGAGCCTTTATGACAAGCACCGCGACAGAGACGACGTCTTGGGTGTTCTGATACAACTCTACGAGGAACAGCACGAGTACGAATCAGCCATCAAGACGCTGACACTCCTTGAAACCGTAGAAGGCAAGAGCGAGCGTCTGTCTTATGCCAAGAGTAATTTCTATACCCAGTTAGGCGACAAAAAGGCGGCGATTGCCGAGATGAAGCATTTGGCAGACCAGTATCCCAACGATCAGAATTATCGTGGTCTTTATGCCAATGCACTTTTTGTGAATGGACAGAAGAAGAAAGCGCTGGAGATTTATGACGACATCCTCAGAATAGAGCCCGACAACCGCAATGCCTTGATGGCACTGCTTGCCTATGAGAAGGATGAAGGCGACCCCGACAAGGCTGACGCCCTGACGGAAAAGGTGCTGCTGAGCAAGAATATCACGTCGCAGGACCGTATCATGCTGATGCGACAGGAAATAGGACAGAGCGAACAGGAGGGAGGTGACTCCACAAGGGTTCTCTATCTCTTCCGAAAAATGCTGGACCAGCCTCAGATGGATGCTGACATAGCCATTCTGTGCGCCACCTATATGAATCTTAAGCAGATGCCTAACGACACCATCAGCGGTGTGCTGGAACAGGTGCTGAAAGTAGCTCCCGACAATGCGGCAGCCCGACTGCAACTGGTCAGCTATGCCTGGCAGGCTAACGATATGAATCGCATTATCTCGCTCTGTCAGGATGCCCGACAGTACAACCCTGATGAAATGGCATTTTATTACTATCAGGGCATTGCCTACTATCGGGAGGGACAACTCGACCAAGCCCTCAATGCATTCCACAACGGCATAGGTGTTATCACCCAGCAAAGCGACCCCAATATCGTCAGCGATTTCTATGCCGTCATGGGCGACATTCTGCACCAGAAGGGCAACGACAAGGAGGCTTTTGCAGCTTATGACTCCTGTCTGGTGTGGAAAGACGATAATTACGGATGCCTGAACAACTATGCCTACTATCTGAGCGAGAAAGGCATTCAATTAGACAAGGCCGAGCAAATGTCATACCGCGTCATCAAGGCTGAACCTAAGAATGCCACCTATCTCGACACCTACGCCTGGATTCTCTTCAAGCAGGGCCGATATACAGAGGCGAAGATATACATCGACCAGACACTGCAGTGCGACTCCGACACATCTGCTGTTCTTTTGGAACATGCAGGCGACATTTATTATTTTGCAGGAGAAAAAGAACGCGCAGTGGATTTCTGGCAACAGGCACTGGCACGTGCAGCCGAAGTGGTTCCTGAGCCAGGGCAACCCGTAGAAGACAGACAACAGATATTAACAAGAAAGATAAAACTTAAAAAATACCAAAAAGAATGAAACCATCACGTATTTTGAAAATTGCCGTTCTGGTTCTGCCATTGATGTTGGCAGCATGTGGCACAAAGAAAAAAGCAGTGCAAGACTCCAAGACTTCGGTTCCTACAACCATGAAGGCTCAGCAGTTCTTGCAGAAAGTGAATGACAATGCACAGTATGCAAAGTTCATTACCTCAAAGGTGAAGTTCTCTGTCGAGGTGGGCAACCAACAGCTGACCCTCACAGGAAATCTGAAGATGAAGCGCGACGACGTTATTCGTTTGCAACTGATGGCATTTGGCTTTGTAGAGGCTGGTCGCTTGGAATTTACCAAGGATTATGTCCTCATCATGGACCGTATCAACAAGCAGTTCATCAAAGCTAACTACAATCAGCTGGACTTCATGCGCAACAGCGGACTGAACTTCTTCTCACTCCAGTCACTGTTCTGGAACGAATTGTTCCAGCCCGGTAAGTCGAAAGTCACCGACGAACTGCTGAACAACTATCAGACCGACCTCATCGGAGAAGATGCCGTCATCTCTATGGAGAACGGCAAACTCTCTTATCGCTGGCTGGCCGACAAGGAAGGAGCCCTTATCAAGATGGCTAACATCATGTATGAGGACAAAATCCGTGGCGACTATCAGTTGAATTGGGACTACGAGGACTTCCGCGCCAATGGCAAGCGTTTCTTCCCATTCACCCATAATATCCTGTTCAATACACCAGGCAAGTCTGTCAAGATGGGTATGACCCTCAATTACCTTGGCAATGATGAGGAGTGGGAAACTCGTACAGAAATTTCTGGTAAATATCGTGAGGTATCGGTTGACGATATTCTTCGTCGCTTTATGGCTTTGTAATTAGCGAATGAGGCGATTAGGTATATTATTGTTGCTAATCTCCTTTGCACTTACTCCGTATGCCCAACAACGACGGACGACAAAGGGGAAAGGGAAGACTACAGCCGTTTCGAAGAAACGCACAACCAAGAAAAGTACAACTAAGAAAGTGACGTCGAAAAAGAAATCGACGTCACAGCCTGTTTCTGTGCAGAGCCTGCAGAGCCAGCGCGAAAAGATACAACAGCAAATCAGAGAACAGGAAAAACAACTTCGCTCCAATGAGCTGGATGTCAAGAAGCGCCTGGAGAATCTTATGATACTCAATACGGAAATAGCCGTCAAGCGCCGTACGATAGACACTATCCGCAAAGACCTCTCCTCGCTCGATGTAGAGATAGAAGTCATGAACACAGAGTTAGCTCAGCTGAAATCAGAACTCGAAGACTGCAAGGAGAAATATGTGAAGTCAATGCGTTATATGCATCGTAACCAGTCCATGCAGAGCAAACTGATGTTTATCTTCAGTGCCAGCAGCTTCACTCAGATGTTTCGCCGTATGCGTTTCATGCGCGAATATGCCTCCTACCAACGCTCTCAAGGTGAGGATGTAAAGGTGAAACAGGCAGAGGTCAATGCCAAGCAGGTAGAATTGATGGCTGCTCGCGATAACAAGAAACACCTCTTGGTGCGAGGCGAGAATGAGCGTCGTTCTCTGGAAGGCAAACAGACTGAGCAGAAGAATGTCGTTTCCGGATTGCAGAAGAAACAAAAGGAGATACAGAATGTCATTGCTCAGCAGAAGAAGAAAGATGCTGCCCTCAATGCACAGATCGACCGTTTGATTGCTGAGGAAGTAGCTCGTCAGAAGGCTCGTGCAGCAGCAGAGGCAAAGCGTAAAGCGGAGGCTGAAGCTGCCAAGAAACGTGCTGCCGAGTTAGCCCGTAAGAAGGCGGAGGCTGAGCGCATAGCCCGTGAGAATGCACGTCGTATTGCCGAGGCAAAGGCTAAGGAAGAGAAAGCCAAGGCTGAGGCCCGTGCTGCCCGCAACAAAAAGGCTCGTGAAGAGGCTGAACGACAGGCTCGTGAAGCTGAGGCTGCCCGTCTGGCTGCGGAGCGTCGTGCCGAGACAGAGGCCCGTGAACATGCCAAGGAGGTTGCTGAGGCAAAGAAGAACGTCGAGTCGCTAGATTACTCCATCAGTTCCGACGATCGTCGTATCAGCGGTAATTTCGAGAGCAACCGTGGACGTCTGCCCATGCCTATCACAGGTCCATACCGCATCGTGAGCCATTTCGGCCAATACAATGTAGAGGGATTAAGCAATGTAACCCTTGATAATAAAGGTATTAATATCAAAGGACATCCCGGTGCCCAGGCACGCTCTATTTTTGATGGCGAGGTGAGTGCAGTCTTCAGTTTTGGAGGCACCATGGTGGTGATGGTTCGTCATGGTAGCTACATCTCCGTCTATTGCAACCTGGCATCCGTCAACGTGCACAAAGGTCAGAAAGTATCCACCCGTCAGGCTTTAGGTCGCGTAGGTCAGGACGACATCCTCCAGTTCCAACTCCGCCGCGAAACGGCAAAGCTGAATCCAGAGTCGTGGTTAGGACGATAAAAGAAAATCCAAGTTGCCGGCAATCAGCACTTGGATTTTTTTAAGCCTTTCTATTTCCTGATGAGTTTCACGTATGTCTTAATGGCATTGTGAATCTCATCAATTTCTATGTATTCATCAGCCGTATGACTGCGGCTTGATTCGCCTGGTCCTAACTTGAACGAGGGGAAGGGCATCAGGGCTTGATCGGAAAGCGTGGGCGAGCCGTATGGTTTCATCCGCATACGCTTACATCTCTTAATCAGAGGATGATCCTCTGGGAAAAATGAAGAGTGAAGACGGAAGGAACGAGCCTTCAGTTCACTCTTCATGTGTTTCTGTAGAAAGGCGAACACAAATTCATTCTGGTAGTACTCATTGGTACGCACGTCAATGACAAACTCCACTTTGTCAGGAATCACATTATGCTGTGTTCCCGCATGCACCACCGTTACCGTTGCCCTTGTTTCGCCCAGGAACGGACTCACCTTGCGGAACTGATAGTCACGAAGCCACTGCAAGTCGTCCAGCACTTCGTTAATGGCATTCACACCCTCGTTACGGGCAGCATGGCCGCTCTTTCCATGAGCCACACCGTCAATCACCATCAGTCCCTTCTCGGCAATGGCAGGATTCATTCCTGTTGGTTCGCCGACTATCGCCACGTCAATAGGCGGCAGTTCTGGCAGAACAGCCGAAAAGCCATTCTGCCCACTGACCTCCTCTTCGCACGAAGCGACATATATTATATTATAAGGTATATCCTTCTCCTCCGAAAGGATACGATATACCTGCAACAGACTTACCAGTCCACCTCCGCAGTCGTTTGCCCCCAGTCCGTATAGTTTTCCATCCTCTATCGTTGGCACAAACGGGTCGCGCGTCCATGTCTCCACAGGTTTCACCGTATCGATATGGGCATTCAGCAGCATCGTAGGTTTCTTCTTGCTAAGTCGTTTGGCAACTATCAGATTGTTGCCGATGCGCTTACAAGGGAGTCTCCATTCTTTTATCTTGCGCTGCAAGACGTCAGCAGCAGCCTTCTCGTCGCGACTGACGGAAGGCGTGCTGATCAATTCTGACAGCAGTTCTACTGCATCGTTAGTGTACCGTTTGTAACTCATACGACGGATGACAAGCTTGGGGAGTTCAACTGCAGATTAATCCTGAATCAGGCACTCACCAGTCATGTCGGCAGGCTGCTCCAGACCCATGATGTGGAGAATGGAAGGAGCCACGTCGGCCAGACGACCGTCTTTCACTGTGGCACTGTTATTATTGGTGACATAGATGAAAGGAACGGGGTTCAGTGAGTGGGCAGTATTGGGAGTGCCGTCGGCATTGATGGCATTATCGGCATTACCATGGTCGGCAATGATGATAGCCTCGTAGTCGTTGGCCTTAGCTGCCTCGATAACGTCCTTGACACAGTGGTCAACAGCCCAGACGGCCTTGGCAATGGCATTGTAAACACCAGTGTGGCCTACCATATCACCATTGGCGAAGTTTACAACGATGAAGTCGTACTTGTTCTCGTTGATAGCTGCCACCAGTTTGTCCTTTACTTCATAAGCCGACATCTCAGGCTTCAGGTCGTAGGTGGCTACCTTTGGAGAAGGAACCAGAATACGATCCTCGCCCTCGAAAGGCTCCTCGCGACCACCGTTGAAGAAAAAGGTGACGTGAGCATATTTCTCAGTCTCGGCAGTGTGCAACTGCTTCTTGCCCTGACGAGAGAGGTATTCGCCAAGGGTGTCTTCGACGTTCTCTTTGGGGAACAGGATGTGTACACCAGTGAACGAAGCGTCGTATGGAGTCATGCAATAGTACTGCAGTCCGGGGATGGTCTTCATGCCCTGCTCCTCCATATCCTGCTGAGTGAGCACAATGGTGAGCTCCTTAGCACGGTCGTTACGGAAATTGATGAAGATGACAACGTCGCCCTCCTCAATCAGTCCGTTGACAGAAGCATTGTGGATAGGTTTGATAAACTCGTCGGTAACACCCTCGTCATAGCTTTCCTGCATGGCCTTTACCATGTCGGTGGCCTGCTTGCCAACACCCTTCACGATGAGGTCGTAACCTTCCTTCACACGCTCCCAGCGCTTGTCGCGGTCCATCGCATAGAAACGGCCCACGATAGAAGCAATGGCAGCATCGTTCTTGTCGCACTCTGCCTGCACCTGCTCGATGAATCCTTTACCCGAACGGGGGTCAGTGTCACGTCCGTCCATGAAACAGTGAACGAAAGTCTGGTTCTTCAGTCCATAGTGCTTACCCACCTCGATGAGCTTGAAAAGATGGTCGAGGCTTGAGTGTACACCACCGTCTGAGCACAGGCCCATCAGGTGCAACTTCTTATTGTTCTCCTTGGCATAAGTATAAGCAGCCTTCACCTGAGGATTCTCTACAATAGAGCCGTCCTTGCAGGCGCGGTTGATTTTCACAAGGTCCTGATACACGATACGTCCGGCACCGATATTGAGGTGACCCACCTCCGAGTTACCCATCTGTCCGTCGGGCAGACCAACGTCTTCGCCAGAAGCCTGCAACTGTGAGTGAGCCGAAACGGCTGTCAGATAATCCAAATACGGAGTTGGCGTGTTAAAGATAACATCGCCTTTGCCATGCTTTCCGATTCCCCATCCGTCGAGAATCATGAGTAATGCTTTCTTTGCCATAATTTTATATTGTTTATATACATTATTAATAATATCGGTTGCAAAGGTACGCTTTTTTTTCCATACTTTTTCATCTTTTCTTTTGCTTTTTCAAAAATTATTCTCTGCCTTTGCAAAAATAGCATTTCATGGTTTCAAATCAATACCTCTTCGCGCATCCAGACGGTAACACTCTTGTGCATGCGCCGCTTGAAGGCGCTGCTGAAAGTACTATAGCTGTGGAAGCCGCTCTCATAGGCCAGCTGCTGGGCGACAATGGGCTTCTGTGCAGCGGCAAGCTCGCGGTAGCGGGCTATGAAGTGAGCGACACGAAGGTCGTGGATGTATTCATAGTAGCTTATGTCCTGACTGGCGAAATACTGACTGAGATAGTAGCGGTTCACGCCGACGGCTGCCGAGAGTTGCTGCAAGGTCAGGTCTGTCTGCAGGTAGAGCTGCGTGTCCTCGCAGTGCTTCGCCAGTTGATGCCCGATATGGGAAACCTCACCCTTAAGAGCGGAGGTCTTGCTTAGGGAAGCGTCCCTTTGTGCCAAGCGGGGGGATAGGCTGTCGGTGCTCAGGTCGTTCAATGTCTCCACGCGCCACAGCAGGAGACCCGCCAGCGGAAATCCGGTGAGGTGGGCGATGGTGGACATCACGTAGTTGTCGGTAAATTCATAACTCAAAAGCAGTAGCATGAGGCCGATGAGCAGCGTAAGACTGAGCCATACCTCCTTGTGCTCCAGGTCGGCATAGTTGTCGCGCAGCCACCGCCCATATTGTCTCACTGCCACCACCATATATGTAATAAAGGCCACGACGAGAATCAGTCCATAGACCTTGTTCGGGGACGTGAGGTCAATGGATGGCAGAGCAATCTGTAGCACTGCGAGCACTGCACAGGGCGCCATGACAACTAAAATAGGCCACAGCGGTCGGCGACGATCCTGCAGCATGGTCAGCAGAGTGCCGACGAAGACGGGAGGCAGCGCCATGCAGTCGATAGCGACAAGCAGCCCGTAAATCACCGAGTGGGTGTCGTCCGAGTATGTATAGAACAATATCCACCAGACATGGGTCATGGCCATGACACCGAATAATGCCGCAGCCCAGCGACGCAGCCGTGCAGGCGGTGTGATACTAGGCGCGATAGCCTTGCCCCGACACAGCAACAGGTAGAGGAACAGCACGACGGCCACTGCAGTTCCTGCGCCATAGAGCAGAAGATACAGTATCGACAATGGAGTTATCTGTTCAGGCATATCGTTTTTTATTCTTATGGCATTTACGCTGCAAATATACTACTTTTTCAGTGAAAAATGCGTGAATAGAGGTTGAAAATTCGTTAATGAACGAATCTGTGAGGGTGTAAAAATCTCTCAGCTAATGCAAAAAGTCTCAGCTAATGCAAAATCTTTACGTGCGCGCGATTCTAACCCTTGCAAGGTTTGTTGATTTTGAGTATCTTTGAGGCAAATAATAAATAGAAGAAAACAAAAATACTCTAAATATGAAACAAAAGGTGTTTTGGCTACTGACCATGCTGATGACTCTCAGTGTTAGCAGTATGTGGGCAACAAATGCGCCGGAGGATTCTTGGCGCTATCAGGTACGTCTTGACGGAACGACAGCCTTGCGGCTGGAGATGCCGTGTTACGATCGCACTAACTCGGACAGTTGGGTTAAAGAAGGGTATGTGTATATCACCCCTGACGGTGGGACTAAACAGACCCTGTTTTACTACGCGTCGGAGACCGACATCTCCGATGCCCGAACGGCTTTATGGCCACTCTGTAAGACGGAAGTCGGCGGCACCATGACACTGGAGCGCAGTGGCATGAGCTCGTTTCAGGTTACCTCTAAGGCCGAGCGGGTGGAAATTCCCTTTGTCAAGGATCAGGAGTACGCCATGGTGTATCTGAGGTGGATTATTCCCAGCGAATTCCGCGGCAAGAACGTTAGAATATCGTGGGATATCGACAAAGATGGCAATACTTCCGAGGATCACAAGAAGATAGACATCAGTCCTGTCGATATATTTATTCCTGCAGAGCCAGAGCCTATCAAACCTCAATTGGTAGATCCCCTGTTGTCGTATAACGAGATGCACCGCAACGAGATTATGCTGCCGTACATCATGGCCGCTCAAGATATTAAGTCGCTGACGGCAACCTATAACACGGCACCGGCAGGCGTTACTGACAAGTCTGCCTATTTGAAGACGCTGAAACTCGACACCCAGTCGTCGGGTTATCTCTACCTGCCCGCAGACGCCACCATCAGCGAGCTGAAGCTAACCGCCCAGTACACCAATACCGACAAGAAACTGGTGACTACGCAGTCGGACCCCATCACGGTGCCTATGATGCACCAGCCGCAGATGATGACGGCAGCGATGCTTAACGACGGCTCAGCGCTGGTGCAGTGGCGAATCGCTGACAACGGCTGGCCCGACATCCAGACAAGCGACTCGTGGGAAGTGCAGCGCAACGTCGATGGCGACCCCGTCAACGGCACGTGGACGATGGTGGGACAGTTGGAATTCTCGCCCTTTACGTACGAACTGAGCTATACCGACAACACGCTGCTGCAGGCGTACAAGGGCAAGCCGGTCTTTTACCGTGTTCGCCGTATGATGACCTCGATGTGGGGATGGCATACGCGCAGCGACTATGCCCAGTGCCAGCTGCAGAACGACATCGTGCTGCCCAGCTTCGTAAACCCCACAGCCCAACGCAACGGCACGTGGTCGGACGAAAACCGCTTCGTGAATATCAACTTCGCGCTGGGCGGTTCCACCAGTCAGTATGACTCCCAGAGGCGCTTCATCATCAGGAGTGCTGCCGACTGGGACACCTACTGCGAGCTGTTGCGCAGCAATTCATCTCTGTCGGCAGTGATGGCTAACGACATCGAACTCAATGAAAGCAACAAGAAAGTTGGACAATACTATTTTTACGAAGGAGTCTTCGATGGCAACGGATATACCGTGACGTACAACTATAAATCCGGAAAACAGGAAGTAGAAGCTTGTCTCTTCTATCGCCTCGACGGGGCAACCATTCGCAATCTGCACATAACGGGAACCATCGAAACCAACTCCAGTTCACGATATCCTCACTCCGCGCTGGTTGGTCGATGCGCAGAGACGACCATTGAGAACTGCCGCGTTTCAGCTACGTTCAAGTTAACAGGCAAGAGTGACAAGGCGGCAGGATTCATCGGTGAGACTGCCCAAAGAGCATTTAATTACTTAAGCAACTGCGTGTTCGACGGCAGGTTTATATGCCCTGAAGCCAATGACAATTGTGCGGGTTTCGTTTGTTCCAGCAATTCCGCAAAGGAGGAACTCGTCTTAACGAACTGCGTCTTTAACCCTGCAGAGCTGAAAAACTGCAGTGGTCAGAACTTTGTGAGGAGTGGTGACGCCACCCTGTCGGTCTGCTTTGCCACGAATAACATGAACGTCCCAGGCACCGAATCGCAGCAAAGTGACCCGCATTACGATGAGCAGGGCCGATTCATCATCATGAGCGCCGCCGACTGGGAGACCTTCCGAAACAAGGTGGCTACAGCCCATGGCGCGGACGTCAATGCCGTCCTTGCTGCCGACATTACAGTCACCACGATGACAGGCACCAACGACGATAACAAATACTACGGTACTTTCGACGGTGGCGGACACACCATCACCTTTAACGATACCGGTTTTAATGAATACACAGCGCTTTTTGCCCATGTGGGTACTTGCACCATCAAGAACCTGTATGTAACAGGACAAGTAGTGTGCAACTATAACAGCGGAGCCATCATTGGGCGCTGTGAGAATAACGCTTCGAAGACCATTACCATAGAAAACTGCCGCGTATCAACCAATTTCGATTTATACATGCCACTATTAACAACGGGTGGCTATCTGGGCGGTTTCATCGGACAAACCAATGCTGCCAAGGTCATATTGCGAAATAACCTTTTTGACGGACATGTAAAAACCTATAATTTCGACAACATTCATTTTGGGGTCTTTGTAGGAAACGGATATAAAACTGGCACCGATGTCTCTGAGAACAATCTGGACGATGGAATCTATGATATCACAAACGGCGGTAATGTTGAAGTCGAACTCAGCTATGACAGTCAGGGTCAGGCCATCTCTCCTGCCGGAATGATGAAAAGAGACGGCAAGTCCAATGCTGAGCTGTTAGCACTCCTGGGCAACCAGTGGACCGAGGAAGACGGCAAGGTGGTGCCCAAGATGGAAACCTACTCCCTTCCGTCCAAAACCCCCGACGACACGATGACCAGGCTGGAGAGACTGGAGCACATCGCCCTGCTTGTCGGTGAGGACAAGATGGAGCTGATGGGTAACACCATTGTGCCGAAGATGGCACTGAGCGACGACCCAGAGCTGAAGACAGCGATATGGGACGACCGTGCCAAGGCTTACCTGTATACCGACAAGCTGGTGGGTGGAAAAGTCATCTCTACCTCCCGCCAGGAGCTCAGCAAGGAGCAGATGGCCGACGGCAAAGTGACGCTGGACATTACCACGCCTTGTGTAGATCACCAGTTCCGACTGGCTGTCAGTCGCTCTACGTCGCCCCTGCTGCTACCGAAGGACAGCGTTGCCAGCGTCCAGAAGATTGATGAGGGCGCCCTCGCCATCTATGAGTTCAACAACAACGTAGAGATAGTCAGTCTGAAAGCCGACACGCTGCAGAGCGGTGTCATGCTGTCATGGGAAACCAATGGCGGCGATGCAGACTGCTACATCATCCTGCGCCGTGACAAGATGGCTGCCCAGAGCGCGAAGGCTGACACGCTGCAGAGCAACTACCAGCATCAGCAGTATACCGACAACACCGTAGCTCCACACCATAGCTACATCTATACCGTCGAGGGTATCACCCAGTGCCAGGGCGAGCACAAAAGCAGCAAGCAGGTGGAAGGTGCCTGCAAAGCCACCGGTATGGTGCGAGGCTATGTGCGTATGGCAAATGGCGTGGGAATGCCTGGTGTGAAGGTATGGGCCCGCAAGGCTGAATCATCGCCGGAGATTATCGGCTATCAGGCCCGCTCGTGCGTCACCGACTCGACAGGTTACTACGAGATTGGCGAGCTGATGTATCAGCAGAGTGCTGTCTATGAAATCACCGTAGAGAGCACCGGCGATGCCGCCTCCTTCCCTGCCCAGCAGGTAGAGTTCAACGACATAAGCAACCTAGCTTCGAACATTGTGTTCACGCAGACACAATATGCCGTCTTCTCAGGTACGGTAATGTTTGAGGGTTCAAGTATTCCCGTCAGCGGCGTGCGCTTCATGCGAGACAACGTACAGGTTACCGATGGCGCCGGCAATGCCGTGACGACCGATGCCCAGGGCCACTTCTCGCTGAGCATCCCTTACGGTGACCACACCGTGCAAGTGGTGAAAGAGGGTCACGTGTTCAAGAACGACGGCTATCTGATAGACCCCGACAGCCATAACCCCGACAAGCGCGTCCATAACTGGTCAGAAAATATGGCCAGTTACTACTTCTGGGACCAGACGCGCGTCAACCTGCGAGGTCGTGTGGTAGGCGGCAACACCCAAGGTCAGCTGCCACTGGGAAAGTCGTTGTCGAAGAACAACCTGGGCGACTCGCTGACGGTGGTGTTCCAGCTGGAAGGCGACAATGCCTCCTGGATAGTCCGTGACCAGAACGACCCGACCATCCGTGAGCGCGACTCGCTGCATCTTCACGGTTTCAACCATACGGATACGACGATAGTGCATGCCTCACGCTACCGCATCAAGATTCACCCCGACAAGAAGACGGGTGAGTATGAGTTGCCCATCTATCCCGTGAAGTACAAGATTACGGATGTCTATGCTCATGGCTATCCCTCGCTTTTCCAGCCTGGCTCAGTGAGTGAGACCATTGACCTGACGGCTCTCCACAATGGAGATACTGTCCAGTGGTCGCGCATCTACCACGCCAGTCCGTCACTGGTACGCCAGCAGTTCAACGGTGGTGGCGAGAATTACTTCGGAATCAAGCAATATGTCGCTACTGACGTGGCTGGGCTCTCAGATACCGTTCAGGTGTGGTATCCCGAAGTGGACAAGGAGGGCAAGGTGGTGAAAGACGGTCAGGGAATCTATACGCTGGGCTATCCCGTCTATCGTTCCGGACAGCCCGTCAGCATGGTGCTCACGGCACGCGAGGAATACTATTATAACAATGACAGGACAAAGCCCCTTGACACCGTGCCTCTGGACGGTGCCGAGCTGATTATCACAAACGGATTCCATTCACAGGAGGACACCGACCCCGTGACGCTTGACGAAAACGGAATGTATGCCTATATCTTCACCCCGCTGGACGCCACTTTCGTCCAAGAAGGCAAGAATGCCCTACGCTCCATGACCTTCACCCTGAAGTATGGAGGTGCCTACTACGAGATGGAACCCATCCATGGCTATCTGATGGCCTCGATAGCTCAGCCGCAGGGGCGCCGTGTATTAGCCGGCATACAGCCACACTTGGTGGAAATACTGCGCGACCCGCCTGGAGCCCATAGCACCGCCTTTATCGAGAAAGGCTCGCAGCTACACTATAGCTACACCACGGATTATACACTGAATCTCGGTATCGTGCTGGATGCAGGATTGGGTACTGGAGTGTCCTGGTACAGTGGCTCCGTGACGGGCGCTGTCGACCAGGGTGTCATCTTCGATCACGAGCAGACTATTGGTATTAGGGGCAACCTCTACACCACCCATTACAACAAAGATGTCTATGATTACACGCTGGACATCAAAGAACGCATAGAGACCAGTGACGAGTCACGCTTTGCGCGATATGTCGGCAACGGCTCTGACCTCTACATAGGCCTGAACACATCCATCATCGTCGAAGATGCCCTGGCGGTACGTCTGGTGCCCTCGGCAGCCTTGAAGCGACTGATGCCTGCAACAGGAGGCGTAGTGACGATAGATGGACATAAATACGCGGTAAAAGGCACCGTCAAGGTGTTAGCCAGTGGCTATGACGCCCAGAAGAAGGACTCCGTCTATCTTATCCGCGATGAAGTGACGCAGATAACCGACAAGTTTCAATCTACTTTCGTACACTCGCAAGCATTCCTCACAGAGGAAATAATTCCGAACCTTATCCGTACTCGTAACGCGCTGCTGCTGGCTGCGGGCACAAGCCCCACATACGCCCAGAAACTGGCAGACGACAGGCAGCGTCCTACCTACATCAGCAAGGTAGTCAGGACGGACGAACACTTCGCACAATTGGGGTACTACGACGTGTATTATCCTACCAATACTCCTGATGTGAGTTACGCGGACTCCATTGTCGGACTGAACAGCCAAATCAAGACGTGGACGGGATTCATCCGTCGAAACGAGCAAGAGAAGCTGGAGGCTGGAAGGCTGCTGAAGAACTACGACTTCGACGGCCATAGCAGTGGCATATCGTATAGCGAGGAATTCAACGCGATAAAAGCAAACAGTGGTTATTGGGCTCTCCCCAGTGTAGATGTTACCGGTGGCGGAGGGCGTGACGCATCCCAACAGCCTAAGAAAGAAGGCGAAGAAGGAAAGTTATCTTTCAAAGTTGGCGGCCATTACTTCTACATCGGTATCACTCCGATGGTAGGTTTCAAATCCGACTATATGTCAGAAGGTGGCGAAGGAGTGAGCAAGAGCACTGGCTTCACGCTGCGCTGCTCAACGAGGTCGAACCTCAACGTCGATGTCTATCGCATCGCTGCGGACACTACCCTCCTGTCGCAAAAAGTGCGGGACGGAGAGTGGGGCGCTTTCTACAAGCTGTCGGGAGAAACACTGAAGAGCATTATCGATGGCAAAGATTCACGACTGCAATACTGGTCAGCTGACCTCAACTATGGCAGCTTTGTCTTCCGCACCCGTGGCGGTGCTACCTCACAGCCCTACGAGGAGGAACGTACTACGCAGTACTACATGCCGGGCACAGTGCTTGACCAGAAGACCATGCCACTGGACAACCTGAAGATATGGACTGACCAGCACGTGGTATCTAACGTTCCTTACGACGAGCCGGCACGCTTCACCATCAAGGTGTCCAACGAGAGTGAGTTCCCCGCACGTGTCACCAGGGAGCTGTTGCTCTACCTTGAGGAAGCCATGAACAAAGACGGTGCCAAAGTCTTTATCGACGGTCATGCCCTGACGGGCTCGGGTATCGACCTCTGGCTGGATCCGAACACCGTCATCGAGAAGGAGGTCGAGGTATATCCCGGTGCAGGCTTCGACTATGAGGACATTGGCATATCCATCGTCGATGACATGGAACCTGAGCGTTTCGCGTCTTTGACTCTTGATGCCCATTTCGTACCCACGGCAGGCAAGGTCAACATCTCGTCGCCGGGTGACAAGTGGGTGATGAATACCGACTCGCCCAGGGACTCAACGGGTTACTATCTCCCCGTCACCATCGACGGCTTCGACGTGACGCAGGAGAACTTCGACCATATCGAACTGCAGTACAAGCTCTCAACGCAGGGCGATAAAGAATGGGTGAATACGTGTTCCTATTATAAGGACGAAGCGCTGATGGCGAAAGCCAGCGGCGTGCGCAAACTCATCACCGACGACGGTCATATCAATGCCGTATTCTATGGCGAGACCGATCCCATCGAGCAGCGCTATGACCTGCGGGCTGTGGTCTATCGCCGTCACGGCAACGGCTACCTGACTAACTCGTCGAAGATACTGAGCGGTATCAAGGATACACGCCTGCCGACCCTCTTCGGCAAGCCACAGCCAGCCAACGGCATCCTCGATATCAGCAACGACATCAAGATGATGTTCTCAGAGGAGATTGCCGGCAACTACCTGAAGAAGGAGAACAACTTCGAGGTGCTGGGACTGACCAACAAGAGCAACATCTCGCTCTCCACCTGTCTGCACCTGAATATCAGTGATCCCGATCAACAAGGACGGCTTTACGGCTACACAGAAGTCAATCGCAATCTGGCAGGCAAGAGCTTCACGTTCGACCTGATGGTGCTGCCCGAGGATCACGACGCCTCCGTGGTGCTGCTGAGCCATGGTATGGAGCAGAACCTGCAGATTGGTCTGACCAAGGACAATCGCATGATGGCACGCTTCAACAATCAGATTGTCGAAGGCAACAAGCCCATCACCTTCACAGCCCTACGCCAGCTGAACTACGTCTTCGAGACCAACGACGAGCAGAAGAACACCGAGGTACGCTTCTATGACGGCAACGCACCGGTAGGCAGCGGCACCATCAATGGCATCTACGAGGGTAACGGTCCGATATCGTTAGGCTCTGACATACAGGGCAGCATCTATGATACTGCAGATCCTGAATTGACAGTCTATCGTGGTGACATGCTGGAGTTGCGCCTGTGGAACAGGGCATTGAGTACCGGCGAGATGGCCGACTATGCACAGAAACGACTGACGGGCTACGAACTCGGACTGGTGGACTACTGGCTCTTGAACGAGGGTAAGGGTTCTTATATATACAACCATGCCGTAGGTGGTGCCGACATCAGGACAGTGATGAACACTACATGGAAAACATCCAAGGGAGTGAGTCTGAAGCTGGATGGCGAGAAGGGTGTGATGCTCAACGCACAACGCTTCAACCGTGCCGACTACCACGACTATACACTGATGTTCTGGTTCAACACCTCGCAGAAGAACGGCACCTTGCTGGCTAACGGCGAGGCAAAGGACGAGGCAGGCAGCAAGAACCACTTCAACTTTGGCGTGAAGGAGGGCGAGCTCTTCTTCCGTGGCGCAGGCTATGAGGCGAAGGTTGCCGGCGATGTGGCCGACGGACAGTGGCACCACGCCGCCGTGACGGTGAGCCGCTCACGCAACGTCTGCAACCTCTACGTCGATACCAAGTTGAGGCAGTCGTTTGCTGCCGATACGTTGGGCGGCATCGTGGGTAATACCCTGGCAGCAGGTGCTACCTACGCCAAGAAGGACACCCCGACGGATGCCCTGAAGGGTCATCTGGACGAGCTGGCGATGTTTGAGATGGCGCTGACGGAGAACCTCATCAAGAACTACTCCGAAACAACTCCTACTGGTAAGGAGCTGGGAACGATGGTCTATGTGCCCTTCAGCCGTCTGGAGCGTCAGGGCGACAACACACAACGCCTCATGCCCTCGGGACTGAGCATCGTCAGGGTGCGCGACAGCCAGGGTGTGTACTCCACGACACCTGACACCATTGTACGTCCTGAAGTCATTGACCTTGTGGCCGACCGAGACATCTATGCGCCGATGAACAACAGCGGTATGCTGGCGAACCTGAACTACAGCTACGTGGCCGACAAGCAGAACCTGCTCATCAACATCAATGAACCGGAGACGAGTATCGAAAAGACGCACGTCTATATCACACTGCGCGACGTAGCTGACCTGCAGGGCAATCTGCTGGCATCGCCAGTGGTGATGGACATCTTTGTGCATCAGAGTCCGCTGCGTTGGACGGAGAAGCGCAAGACCATCAAGACGCAGTATGGCGAGCCGTATGAATTCAACGTCACCCTCCAGAACGTCAGCGGCAAGACGCACAATTTCGAACTGAAGGATCTGCCGGTATGGATTACCGCATCGGAGACCAACGGCACAATCGACGCTATCGACGAGAAGACCATCACGCTGACCATATCACCATATATTAATATTGGTGACTACGAGGAGCGCATCACCATTATGAGTGAGGACGGCATGACAGAACCCCTGCCGCTGACCATCTCCGTGCGTGGTGAGGAACCAGACTGGACTGTCAGCGAGGAGCTGAAGGACAAGAATATCTCGATGAACATCGTAGCACGTGTCGAGATCAATGGCGACATCGCCAACGATCCGAACGACATCGTCCACGCCTATGGTGAAGGGCATAAGACCTTAGGCGTAACACATGTCAACGTGGACAAAACCGCCGGTAGCAATGAGGCTCTGACCTATCTCATCGTCTATAGCCCCGACGGACAGAGTAAACCGCTGAACTTCGAGTACTATGATGTCTCGACAGGTCGTATCTACCAACTGGAACCTGCTGACGGAAAGAGGATTCTGTTCAAGACCGATGTCATCGTGGGCAGCACGACCGAGCCGGTGGTGCTGGTGAACACCAGCAAGGAGGTGCAGACGCTGCAGCTGAAGAAAGGCTGGAACTGGCTGTCGTTCTACGTAACGCCCGATAAGAATACCATCGGCAATCTGCTTGACGGTTCAACGAAGTGGACGGTGGGCGATGCACTGGAAGTGGTCAGCGGCGACGGCAAACGCAGTCAGCTGTATACCTACACCTCAAAGCGCCAGAAAGCGAACCCGACGTTGTATGACTATTTCTGGGACAACGGCACGGACAGCATACAAATAGACCCGACCATCCGCTACCGTTTCTATTCGGACAACGATAAGCAGGCTTATGTGACAGGTGTATATAATGCCTATGAAACCGTCAACGTAATGCCTGGCTGGAACCGTATCGGCTACGTGTCACGCCTGAACCTGCCGGTAGGAACGGCACTGGCCGACTATACCGACAAGGGCTCTGTGGGTGACATCATCAAGTCGCAGAACGCCTTCTCGGTACTGACGGAGACTGGTGGCGTGAGGACCTGGAAGGGCACACTGACGTTCATGAAGTCCGGACAGGGCTATATGCTGAAGCGTAATGCCAATATCAACACCAGCTTCTTCTATCCCGCATACATGGACAACTCACGTTACGACGGCACCACCGACAGTCAGAATACTGTGAACGCTCAGCGCTACGACAACATCAGTGGCGTGTCGATGAATGTCATCGCTCAGACGAGGGGCGTAGATCTGGAGGCTGGCGACCGCCTGGCTGTCTATAGCGATGGTATGCTGTGCGGTATAACAGAGCAGACGGCTGACGGACTGTTCTTCCTGAGTGTAGGACAGGTTGACGGTGGCAGCGGCAGACTGAGCTTCGCCATAGAACGTGGTGACGATATCATTGCCACGACGCCTGCCATCATGACCTACATCAGCGACAGCGTGTCGGGCAGTGTCGGCGAACCTACGCTCGTCAATTTCACCACCATAGAGCGCTTTGCCGACGGCTCGTGGTACGACATACAAGGCCGCAAGTTGCCGAAAAAGCCAACCAGAAAGGGTATATACATTTATAACGGACAGAAAACGATAGTAGAATGAAAATACAGAAATTAATACTGGCAAGTGTGGCACTGAGTGCCACCTTGCTCTTCGGAACGTCCTGTTCCAATGGCAGTGATGATACCGGCCCCAATCCGCCCGTAGTACCCGATAATCCATTGACGCCGGGTACTGACCCACGCCCCGACTGGGACCAGTACGCAGTGGATTATCTTCGCTACGACAGTGAGATGCCCGTGGTGATAGGTATCCAGCCCGAGCTGGCCTCCTATACCTCTGACAAGGACATGATGCGTGCCACTATCGGCGGTGAGACGAGGGCATGGAGCGTGCAGCCTCTGGAATGGGAGAGCACCAGCGAAACTGCCAGTCGCAAGTTTATGCTGACCGTTGGCGGTAATGCCGGAGAAGGCAGTGTCACGCTGCAGTACTATTGTGACCAGTTGCACCGCATCTTCACCGTCAGTAACTGGAAGAACTATGACGCCAGCACTACGCCGACAGAGGGCGGACAACCCTACATACCTATGTTTTATACGAGATAGTAAATCTGAATGAAAAAGTTTTTGTTAAGCATCGTCTGTCTGTTGGCTGTGACAGTAAAGGCTGCGGAAATCAGTGTGGGCAGCCAGGCCGAACTGGCAGCGCTGGCAGGCAGCACCCATGAAGGTGATGTCATTACCCTGACAGCGGATATTGCACTGACTTTCGATAATGACACCTATTGGACGCCCATCGGAACGTTCAGCACACCCTTTGAGGGCACCTTCGACGGTAATGGACACACCATATCAGGCATCAGAATTGAATACGGGAGTGGAGCCGGACTGGCAGGTCTCTTCGGATATGTCGGCACTGGTGGTGTCGTCAGGAATGTGGTCGTATCAGGCAATGACGATGACTATATCTATAGCAATGGTGACGGAGTGCATACCAACTACGTGGGGGCCATAGCCGGCTACAGCGCTGGTACCATCCAGTACTGTGGCAATACGGCACCCGTCAGCGCCATTCACAAGCACGGACGCGCCGGCGGTATCGTCGGATATAATACCGGCACAGTTACGGGATGCTATAATATGGGGGTGGTGCAGTGCAGTGGTGCTGATGTTTTAACTATCTATATCGGTGGCATCGCAGGCGAGAACGATGGTGGCACAATCAGCCAGTGTATGTCCACCAATGGCATCGAAACCCACATGACGCTGGCTAATAAGAGCGACAATGCCCCGACGCTCTCTGCCCACATTGGAGATACCGTCAACGTGTTGCTTGACAGCAGAACGCTCTTTGCCGACGGCTCGTGGAACACGTTATGTCTGCCTTTCACGATAGCTGCTGCAGCACTGGCAGGAGCCACCGTCAAGGAGATTGACACCACCCGGTCGGGATGCAGCGGGACGACGCTGACGCTCTATGCCAATGCCGTCACCACTTTGGAAGCCGGACATCCCTACTTGGTGAAATGGTCTGCTGAAAAACCGGATATCGCCAATCCCTGCTTCCAGGGCGTCACCATCGACGTGTCCAATCCCTACGCTGTCTTCACGGGCGGACGCTTCATGGGCAGCTTCAGCCCCACGACGCTGGAAGCCAACAACAAGAAGAAACTATATGTCGGCAGCAACAACCAACTTCATTGGCCGACAAGTAACATTACAATGGGGTCTTGTCGCGCCTACTTCCTGATAGATGAAAGCGTAGAGGGTAGAGAAGTGGTATTGTATTTTGATGACGAACTACCGACAAGTATCAACTACGTCCCCTACCCCTCCAACGAGGAGGAAAACCTGACAGGCAAGGGTGTTTGGTACACCCTTAGTGGCTGTCGGCAGAAAGTCAAACCCGCCACCAAGGGAATCTATATTCACCAAGGCAGAAAGGAGATCGTGAAATGAAAAAGAAATATATCACTCCAGCGTTCACGCCACTGCCTTTACCCCACGTCAGACTCCTGATCACCTCGGTTGTGGGTGATACAGAATTTGTATTGGGCGATGGCGTCAGTGAAGAACCCCGTTAAATCTGTAAAGAAAACGGAAGCGTAATATGGCTGGTGCTCATTAACCTAAATAATGAGTTGAGTTAACTCGATTTATCGAATGAGTTAACTCGTTTGATCGATCGAGTTAACTCACGGTTTTTAGGGGGCTGAAATGACGAATATAATTTGTCAAGAAAGTGCAAAACACTTATTTATTATGTTTCTTTGACCGGGCGGTAGAAGATACTTTCGTTTCAACAATAAAAATAAAAATCGATTTTAATTTTGTATTGTTCTCACTTATTCGTATCTTTGCAGCAGAATAACGGAAAATCGACTAACTAATTATTATAAAAATGGCAACAGTTTTAGGAAAAGAGCAGGAAACGAAGGGTTTCTATAAGCTCTCATGGGTCCAGCGCATTGGTTTTGGTGCGGGCGACTTGGCGCAGAATCTGATTTATCAGACTATCTGCATGTATCTACTATTCTTCTACACCGACGTGTATGTGCTGGGCGGTGATGCCGCCAAATCAGCTGGCTTGGCAGGAACGATGTTCCTGGTGGTGCGTCTGGTTGATGTGCTCTGGGACCCCTTGGTAGGAACCTTTGTGGATAAGCATAATCCGATATGGGGTAAGTATCGCAGCTATCTGGTGATGGGCGGTATTCCGCTGACCATCCTTGCCATTCTGTGTTTCTGGGATGGATTTGCACCCTCGCTGATTTATGCCTACATCACTTATGTGGGTATGTCGATGCTCTATACGTTGATTAACGTGCCTTACGGTGCACTGAACTCTTCGCTGACACGCGACACTGACGAGATTACGATACTTACATCGGTACGAATGTTTATGGCTAACGTGGGTGGACTGGCTGTATCGGCTGGTGTGCCTATCATGGTGGCTATCTTTGCCTCGTCGGAGACACTGCCTATTGAAATGGCGCTGTTCATGGGTCTGGGCTCGCTGCCTTCGTTCATCTTCATGCCTTTGGTTCCGGCTATCAAGAAGAAGGTGGGTAAGAAGAATATGTTCTACATCTTCCTGACGGTGGCTATCTTTGGTATGGCGCTGTTGTATATTATCAGCAAGATGGGTACTGTAAAGGAGAATCTGACACTGGTATATATCGCACAGTTCATCAAATCGACAGGTGTTATCGTGGCAACTGGTTACATGTGGGCACTGATTCCCGAGGTGATTTCGTATGCAGAATACACCACCGGTCGTCGCATTGCAGGTATTGTGAATGCGCTGACGGGTATCTTCTTCAAGGCTGGTATGGCTCTGGGCGGTGTGGTTCCCGGACTGGTACTGGCTATGTGTAACTACGTGCCCGCCGAGGAGGCTACAACACTGCCGAAGGATTCGGGTGCTTGGTTTACTACGATGTTGATTTACTCACTCATCGGATTGGCGCTGCTCATCTTCTGCTTCAGCCAGACGAAGGAGCGCGTGGTGATGGACCAGTCGGAATCTGCCAATGTAAAGGTGAGCGACTTGTGGATGGAGTTCATGCGCAACCGTCCTCTGCGCATCATCGCCTTGTTCTTCATCACTGCCTTTGCTATGATGTCGGTAGGTAATGCTGCAGGTGCATACTTCATGAACGACCTGGAGCTGCAAACTCCGCTGGCTCAGGAGGGTATCCGCTGGTTGGTATGTATCATCCCTGCTATCCTGCTGATTGTGGCTATGTTCATCATCTCGAAGTATGAACTGACCGACGAGGTGATTGATGATATCAATAAGAAGATTGAGGAGAGGAATAAGTAAAAGCCTCACCCCCCTACCCCCTCTCCTATAGGCGAGGGGGAGAATTGGAGAATATAATAATAAAGGCGCCAAGGGTTTCCTGGCGCCTTTATTAATGGTCAATGCTCAATACTCAATGCTCATCTCGAACGGTGAAGCGGGAAGCTGCTTCGCAGAGAGCAACTTGGCATTGGGATTGTCTTTCCAAGCGTAGCGAACATAAACGGGAGCGGCTATGGGCGACTCAATGGTGACCTCACGATTGCGTGAAGTAGCTGGAGCATTGCGGAACTTGCGATCAGCACCTGCCACCTCGAACTCAGGCTGTTCTCCTGCCAAAAGGGTTTGGTCGAAAGTGATGACTACCTGCTGACCCATCACCTCGGCCTTAAGGGGTTGCGTAGAGAGGTCAACCTTCTTGCCAAACACAAGACGATCCATACAGAGACCAACACGCTCGGCAACTTCCTTCTTGCGCAAAGGATGGATATCGACGGGCTCACCAAGGTCGATGGCAACAGCCAGTTCGGCATGTGGGTCGCTGACAGCAACGGTGCGCTGCGCCTCGCGAAGCTGTGCCCAACCACTATTGACAGGCTGCAACTGTGGTGTCAAGGGCGAGGGATTGCCCGTCTGCTGGCGCCCGTCGTGATTGGCAAGTTGGACAATACAGAAGGGCAGCTTAGGCTGTTGCCATAACGTGCGCCAATTGCCCATCATTTTGCGGAGCAAGTCGGCATAGGGCTGTGGATGACCGGTATTTGACTCACCTTGATACCACACGACTCCACTAATAGCGAAGGGTGCCAACGGATGGACTACGGCATTATAGAGTGTGGTGGGCAGATTCTGCAACGACACATCGCCACTGGGACAAGGGGGCATAGAGGCTCCTGGATGGTGAAGCCAGGTGGATTTGAGATTTGACGATTTACTGTCTGGAAGGCGGAAACGGTCAGGACCGAAGGCTATGCAATAGGGCTTTTCGGGAATGAAATGGGCAATACCATACTTATTAATAAAGCGGATGGTAATGACATTGTCGCCCTCGCGGAGCAGCCCCTCAGGGATGTCGTAACGACGGGGAGGATACTGATAATAGGTGCGACCTACCTGCTGACCATTGACATAGGTGATGTCGGCATCAAAGAGGGTGCCGAGATAAAGGCGGGCTGGCATAGCTGCTTGCGCCTTGTCGATATGAATGTGCTGACGAAGCCAGATGCTGCCGACAATACCACGACCATTGGCATTTTTCGCCCATTCCAACGAGAACTGGTCAACGGGAGTCCATGAAGAATCGTCGAGATCGAGGGCAGCATAATTCCCCTTCACACCAGGGTCAAGTTGGTCGAGAAGCTGGTTCCAACGCTGGTCTGCCAACTGATTGGCACGCGACTGGGCAGCAACATAATCGTCGCTCTGATAGAACTGCGCCTTCTCAATATACATGGGATAGTCGTGTTGAAGGGAATCGGCTGATATCCATGCCTCAATGGGAGTACCGCCCCAGCTATTGACAATGATGCCCTGAGCTACACCAGTCTTCTCAAACATACGCTTGCCATAGAAAGAACCTAAGGCAGAGAAGAGCCACGCATTCTGCTTGGTGAGGGGGCGCCAACTGATAGACGAAGGGCTGATATCATCCTGCGGAGCATGAGTATTGGTGGCATTCTGCACACGGAAAAGGCGCACGTCGGGGAGATTGAAGGCGTCTATTTCCTCAACATATTGTGGATAGACACGCTCGATGGTGACATCGACATTCGACTGGCCCGAAAATAGCCACACATCACCCACCATCACATTGGTAAACACCACATCATCTACCATCAGCGTGAAGGGACCGCCAGCCTTCATAGCAGGCAGATCGGCACGGAAACGACCATTGGCATCTGCCACAGCCACTGTCTGGAATTTGTTGAATCGGATGGTGACGCGCTGACCGGCATCGGCCTTACCCCAAACAGGAACTTTCTTGCCACGCTGAACCACCATACCCGACTGGAAGAACTGGGGCAACTCAACCTTGGCACTCACGGCAAGACTGAGGCAAAGGGAAAGAGTCATCAAGATATACTTCTTCATTCTTTATGTTTTTGGTAATTTATAATGCAAAAATAGTCAAAAAGTGGAGAAAAACAACGAAAAAAGTGTACTTTTCTGAAATTATGAAACAAAATTAATGGATTTATGTTACATCAGAAAATGTCTGTTTCGTAAATATTGTCTATATTTGCAACAGAAATCAGACATGAAAATAATGAATAAGATTTTTAGGTTAGTAGTTGTATTGTTTTCAGCAAAAATTGCTGAAGTAGCGACCGCCCTTGCTGTACTGGGAAGTATGGAAGGGCAGTGCTACTTCGAAAAAAGCTGGACATGCAACGACACCTTATTAATAATATAATGAACAAATTTCAATAATAATATATCATAACATTTTAACAACTACTGACTATGGCAAAATTACCACGCTATCTGTTTCCAAGTGATTACATGGCTGACCCTTCAGCCAATGTGTTTAACGGCAAACTGTATATTTACCCCTCGCACGATCGAGAGGCAGGACATGCCTTCGACGATGACGGAGGTCACTTCCAGATGAAAGACTACCACGTGCTGTCGTTCGACGACGTGGAGAATGGTGAAGCTACCGACCACGGAGTAATTCTGGACGTAAAAGATGTAGCATGGGCAGAGAAGCAGATGTGGGACAATGACGTCGTTGAAAAGGACGGCAAGTATTTCCTCATCTTCTCGGCAAAAGACTATAACGGTGTGTTCCATCTTGGTGTGGCTGTAGCCGACAAACCCGAGGGTCCATTCGTAGCACAGGAGCAACCCATCCGCGGTTCGTTCTCAATCGACCCCAGTGTGTTCAAAGATGACGACGGTCAGATTTACTGTTACTTCGGTGGCCTGTGGGGCGGTCAGCTCCAGTGGTATCAGGCTCCAGAGAAACTGGTGAAGGAAGGCGGTGTCGACTTAGGTCCTGCCGGTGATAGAAAAACTCAGCTGTTTGCCCCTGCCGACGTGCCTGCCCTGTCGAGTTTCGTGGTTCGAATGAGCGACGACGTGATGCAGTTTGCCGAGGCTCCACGTGACGTGGTCGTTCTCGACAAGAACGGTGAGCGCCTGAAGGCTGGTGACCCACATCGTTTCTTCGAAGCATCATGGATGCATAAATACAACGGAAAATATTACTTCTCATATTCAACAGGCGATAGCCACTTCCTCTGCTATGCCATCGGCGACAACCCCTACGGCCCATTCACCTACCAGGGTGTGATTCTGGATCCCGTCGTAGGATGGACTACTCACCATAGCATCGTAGAATACAAAGGACAGTGGTATCTCTGCTACCACGACTGTGTTCCATCCAATGACATCACCCACCTGCGCAGCTTGAAGGTGCAGCGATTGTTCTACAACGAGGATGGTACCATTCAGAAGGTAGTCAATGAATAGTCTAACGCTAACAACTAACTATTATCATGAGCATCGCGATGAAATCGTGAATTTTGTCGCGATGCGTATTCAGGACAAGGCAGAGGCTGAGGATATTGTACAAGACCTCTTCTTGTGTCTGCTCGATGGTCACAGGGTGATCACTGAGCAGACTTTGCCTTGCCTGGTGTACACCATGGCGCGTCACATGGTGGCCGACTACTATCGCCGGCGCCGTGCCGTAGAGCATTACGAGCACTATATCCGTAGGAATAACGGCGTGGACGAGTCGATGGAATCGGTATTTTCTGCACGTCAGGTGATGGAGCGCATGGAATTTACACTGGCCCGACTGCCCGAACAGTGTTGTAAGGTGTATCGTCTGCACATCTATGGCGGAATGAAGGTGAGCGAAATATCAAAAGAGCTGAATGCCAACTATAAGCACGTGGAATACCAATTAGGTATTGCACGCAAAGCAGTGCGCAATCACCTCAAAAATTGTGTGTAAATCATTGTGACCACTTAATGGTCAGAGTATAAGTTCACGGAGTGCTCCAAAGCACGTTTGTGCTACGTCCTGCAGTTGCTGGGCAGTAATGGCATCGATTTGCCGGAAAAGGTAATCGATGTCGCGTTCCTTATCATAATGCAAGAAACTCTTGGCAAAATCGAGGGCAAACTGTTCGCGGTTATCACAGGCAATGGCTATCTGCCCTTTTATCTGTCGCTTGGCAGCTTGCAACTGTCGGTCGGAAAGCGGATGCTGCTTGAGTCGATCAAGTTCACGATACACCAACTGCCGACAGCGACGGACATCGTGATGGTCGCAACCGAAATAGACCGACCAACAACCTATATCACTGTAACTGGCCATAGCACTCTCGATGGTATATACCAGTCCATGACGCTCGCGCAAGGAGAGATTAAGGCGCGCATTCATGCTGGGACCTCCCAGAATATTATTGAGCAAATATAGGGGCATACGACGCTCGTCGGTAAACGAAAACGTCTTGCAGCCTATCATAACATGGGATTGGTGGTGAGTTGAAGGTTGGGGAACCGACGGATTCGCATCATCTGCCGAAAAAATGGGAGCTGAGAACTGAGAGGAAAGAATTGGGGATGGAGAATGCTCCGGACTTAACTTTTCCAACAGGCGGACAAGGCGCGAGAAGTCGATGTCGCCATAGGCAAAGAAAATGGCATTGTCTGGACGATAGTAACGATGAGTGAAACGCTGGGCATCAAGACTTGTGAACGTCTGCACCCGTTCGCGTGTACCCAGAATATTATGTCCAAGAGGATGTCCCTGAAAGAGCATATTCTCGAATTCATCGTAAATGAGTTCGGCAGGCGAATCGTTATAACTCTCGATTTCATCGCAAATAACATCCACCTCATGTTCGATTTCCTGTTCGGGATAAGTGCTGTTGAAAACAATATCAACTAACAAATCCACAGCTAGTGAAATATGCTCCTTGAGGATGGTGGCATAGAAAACGGTGTCCTCCTTGTTGGTGTATGCATTAAGATCACCGCCCACCCGTTCAAGACAGTTGAGTATTTGAAGGGCGGAACGGCTACGGGTGCCCTTGAAACTGACATGCTCGCAGAAATGCGCCAATCCCTCGTCGCCAGGTTGTTCGTAGCGCGAACCCACCTTGACACCGATACCGCAATAGACAACGGGCGAATTGGAGGGAAGATGGATGATTCGCAAGCCGTTGGAGAGTGTATAAGTATTATATTTTGTCATTTCGGCTGCAAAAATACTAAAAAATCTCAATTCTCAATTATCAATTATCAATTTATTCGTATCTTTGCACGAAAATCAAAAAAGTATGCGAAAAGTAATTGGTATAGGCGAGACCGTACTCGACATTATCTTCAAAGACGAACAACCCATCAATGCCGTCCCTGGCGGCAGTTCGTTCAACGCTATCGTATCGCTGGGACGATGCGGTGTGAAAGCAAGTATGATCAGTGAGACTGGCAACGACCGCGTTGGCAGGAACATCATCAGTTTCCTGAAAGAGAATGGTGTAGATGCTACCCATCTGAATGTGTATCCGGAATCAAAATCACCCATATCATTGGCCTTCCTCAATGAAAACAATGATGCGGAATACATCTTTTATAAAGACCATCCAAACGACCGCATCGAGTATGCGTATCCCGACTTACAGCCCGATGATATCGTGATTTTTGGCAGTTTCTTCGCTTTGAACCCCGTGATTCGCCCACAGGTATATGCTTTCTTGGACTACGCCAGACAACACAAGGCAATTCTCTATTACGATGTGAATTTCAGAGGATCGCACCGCAACGAAGTAATGAAGATTACCCCCAACTTGCTGGAGAATCTGGAATTAGCCGACATCGTGCGTGGCTCAGCGGAGGATTTTGAAATTCTCTTCAAACACCATGATGCCGATTCGGTATATCGCTCACAGATATCATTCTACACCAAGAAATTTATCTTCACCCGTGCTTCCGAGCCTATAGAACTGAGGGCAGAGAACGGATTTAGCAAGCAATACCCCGTACCTACACTGGAAACGGTAAGTACCATCGGAGCCGGCGACAACTTCAATGCGGGTTTTGTGTATGGAATGCTGAAGAATAACATCACCCGACAGGAGATAGACAACGGACTGACAGAAGCCCAGTGGGATGGCGTAATAAAGGACGCCATGGAATTTGCTGCCGAGTGTTGTAAGAGCATTTCCAATAATGTGTCGAAGGAATTCGGCAAGCAGAAGCAGAAAGAATTGGAAGAGGCATTGGCAGCCATCGAATAAACGGACAACAATCAATAATTAAATAACTATGCAAAAGATTACTGACAAAATCTATTATGTGGGTGTGAACGACCGCAACAAGTCGCTCTTTGAAGGCCTTTGGCCTCTGCCCAATGGTGTGAGCTACAACTCGTATCTCATCAACGACGAGAAAGTGTGCCTGATTGACACGGTGGAAGTGGACTTTTTTACCCAATTCATCGAGCATATTCACGAAGTGATTGGCGAACGTCCCATCGACTATCTGGTGATTAATCACATGGAGCCTGATCATAGCGGTTCTATTGCCTTGATTAAGAAATATTACCCCCAGATTGAGATTATCGGCAATAAGAAAACCTTCCAGATGATGGAGGGATTCTATGGTATTGCCGAAGGTACTAAGGAAGTAAAAAACGGCGATTCCATCGAGCTGGGAAGTCATACGCTGAACTTCGTACTGACCCCGATGGTACACTGGCCTGAGACGATGGTAACACTGTGTGACGCCAAGGCTTCACAACAGACGGTTCTGTTTAGTGGCGATGCCTTCGGGTGCTTCGGTGCTTTGAACGGTGGTGTGATTGACGAGCAAATCAACTGCGACACTTTCTGGTTGGAAATGGTGCGCTACTATTCTAATATCGTAGGCAAATATGGTACACCTGTGCAGAATGCGTTAAAGAAACTGGCCGACGTGAAACTCGACTACATCTGCGCTACACACGGCCCCGTTTGGCACAAGTACATCAATAAGGTGGTGGCTGAATACGACCGTATGTCGAAATACGAAACAGAACCCGGGCTCGTTATCTGCTATGGTACCATGTATGGCAATACTGAGCGCGCTGCTGAAGTTATAGCACGTGCTGCCTCGGAGGCTGGTGTAAAGAACATCGTGATTTATAACGTGTCAAAGACCCACCATAGCTACATCATCCGCGATGTATTCCGCTATAAGGGACTGATAGTGGGAGCTCCCACATACAACACCGCCCTCTATCATGAGATGGATGTATTGCTGTCGGAGTTGGCTGGGAAGGACATCAAGAACCACCTGCTGGGTTGGTTTGGCTCTTATGGCTGGGCCTCAAAAGCAGTGAGCGAGATTTCCCGATGGAATGAGGAAAAACTGCACTTCGAGGCCGTGGGAGAACCAGTAGAGATCAAACAGGCACTCACTGCCGAAACCAAGGCTCAATGTGAAGCCCTGGGTAAGGCAATGGCAGAACGTCTGAAAGCAGAATAAAGTCTATTCGCTAAGTAATTGCGCAATATCCTCTAAAGAATTGGCGACCTGAATCTGGGTGCGCCAATTTTTTCTTGTAAAACCCTTGGACTGCAGATCGTCAAGAAGGGCGATAAGCGAATTCCAAAAGCCCTTCATATTATAGAGGATAACGGGTTTGGCATGATAACCGATTGTGGCAGAAGCGGCAATAGTAAAGACTTCGTCAAGCGTGCCGATACCACCAGGCAAGGCAATGAACACATCTGCCTGATCCTGCATCAGCTGTTTGCGGTCGCTGAGGTTATCGCAGAATATCTCAACACTGACATAGTCGCTGATACGTCCCGATTTTTCCACCAATGAGGGAATGATGCCTATGGTCTGACCGCCTGCCTCAAACACCGTCTTGGCAATACACTCCATCAGACCTTGATTAACACCACCATACACGATGGAATGGTGATTTTTTGCAGCCCAAAGCCCCAATTCCTCCGTCATTCGAAAGAAATCGGGGTCGATGTTGGCATTGGCAGAACAAAAGATGCAGATTTTCATAGCGACAACTTATTTTTTCCAGAAACGACTGGTAATATCTTCAAACTCACCATTCTCACCCAGCCTGTAGAGACGCTGGTTGGTGGTGGGTTCCTTGAGGGGACCTAAGTGCTTGATGAACGGACCTATCTTAATATAGTCAAAATCGGTCTTGCGGATGCTGTTGGAAATGCGGATGCGCCCACTATACCAAGCCACCTTGAACATAGGATAGGTTTCGTGAATATACTGTGCCAACTGGCTGACACCCTTGGGATCAGCATCACCACCCATAAAGGCAATACAGGTGATGTCGCCGCCATACTTCCCCACAAAATCATCAATGGCATCGGCATCCAAGGGAAGCCCGATGTCCTCCCAAAGGTAGCGGCTGTGGCAGCCTGGGCAGCGACAGGGACAATTAGAAATATTAATCGCCAGTGTCACCTCGTCGGGTATCTCTTGGAATACGATGCCTGTATTGACGTATTTAAGCATGATTAATTCTTAGCCTCCGAATGCGCATAGTAGCGGCGTGCTGCCTCTTCCTGACGTGGCTGAGAGAAGTTGCTAACGCGCTTCAGATAGCCGATAATACGTGTCATGTAGTCGATATTCTTGGAATGGCAGTGAGGACACTCCTTGAGATAGCGTTTGTCAATATGACCGCAATCGTTGCAGACAGTGTTGGGGATGTTGAAGGTGAAGTAGTTACATCCTTCCTGTGCAGCCACCTTCAGAAGGTGAGCATACTGCTGCTTGCTAAGATGCTCGTCGAGATTCATGTGGAGGGCAGAACCACCAGTGAGGTGCTCGATATAGGGTGCACCATGCAACTTGAACTTGTCGATGATGGTCAGCGAGTCGTCCTCTACCACATAGAAATAGCTGTTATAGCAGTCTCGAGGCACGAAATAACCATCCTCACGGTCCCACTTAGCATGCTTCACACCCACGTTCTCGGCAGGAATCATCTCGCAGTTGAACATAACCTCCTTGGTGCGATACTTCTTATTATACTGTTCGATAAGACCGAGGATGCCCTGTACGAAGTTTTTATAATCATCGTTAGGGGTAATCTTCAGGCCCATGAACTCGGCAGCCTCTACCAGTCCGTTGATACCGATAGTAAGATACTGACGGTTGATGTTGATATAACCGGCATCGAAGAGAGGCAGCATACCATGCTCCTGCAGCTCCTTCAGATTCTCGTTGTAGGCCATCTGCACCTTGTGACACAAATCAACAATCTCGCCCAGATACTCCAAGTAATCAATCTTGTGGTTGACAGCATACTGGATGCAACGGTTCAGATTGATGGTCAGCACACTCTTCGAACCTGTTGACACACCACCTGCACCAAGCGTATAGCTGAAGCCGTTGTCAGTAATCTCGTTACGCAGACGGCAGCAAGAGCTCAGTGAATCGGCATTATCGCTCATATAGGTGAAGAACGAATGTCCCTCGGCATACATCTCAGCAGTGAAATCGCCCCACTCCTTATCCTTGCACTCACCATTCTCGTCGACGAGCAAAGCCATCGTCTCAACAGGGAAGGTCAGCAGCGTCTTGGTGCGCTCGTGGTTAAACCACTTCATGAAGCGCTTCTGCAACCACGACAGACCGTTCCAGTCGGGCTGGGAACCATCGGGGAAGTAGAACTCACCGAAAATGCTCTCGAAATAATACTTATCATAGTAAGCCACATTCCAGAACACTGCCTGATAATTGCGGGCACCAGTGGGCTGGTTGAGGGTATATACAATCTGCTCGAAATAATCGGTAATCACCTTGTCGAGTGTGCGCTTCTTCAGACTCAGGTCAGCCTGCTCGTCAGGATGCTGCCAGTAATCCTGTCCATACTCCTTTCCAAGGAAGTAGTTCATGTACATCAGGAACTCGGGGGTAGCACAGGCTCCGCTTAACATGCTCGACACCATGAAAACCATATTGACGAAACCACCACAGAAGCTCTTCAGATTGGTTGGGGCTGTTGAGTTACCACCAATGGAAATGGTACCACCGATCAGCCAGGGATACATTGTGATGGAAGCACAGTAGTTTGCCAAACTGGTCTCATCGTTCTTATATATAAAGTGGTGTGTCAGCTTGTCGATATATTCATCAGCCAATTCCTTGCTATACATCTTCTTAATACGATCAGTCAGCAGACGACGGTTCAAGCGGATGAAGTTAGATTTTGGCAACTCGCCAATCAGCGTAGCGATGTTTTTGTGCTCCACATTTGCATTTGCGTCATACTTTGAACCTGTTGCAGCATTCACCGAATCACAATATTCTGACAAGAACTGCAACTTTGCCAATGTCTCACGATCCTCAGAGTGAGCCTGGCGATAGAGCATAAAAGACTTGGCCACTTTGTAGTAACCTTCGCGCATCAGAGCCTCCTCTACCTGATTCTGAATATCCTCAACGGTAATGTCGTTGTGAATTTCTAACCTGCTGAGAATCTTTGAGATAGCTCCGAGGTCGGTAGGCTGATCAACACTGTCAAATGCCTTCAGTATGGCATTCATGATTTTGTCTAACGAGAACTGGTCTTTCGAGCCGTCACGCTTGGTGATTGTAAAATTTTTAATTTCCATTGTTGTATATTTATATCTGTTTTTAATAACTCTAAAGTTTACGGAAGTTTTCCGTTTTGGACAACTTTTTATTTTTTCTGAATCAAAAAGTTTCCCGTTTTGGGAAACCGAATTCGAGTGCAAAGATACAAATTTTCCCGAAACTATCAACAGTAAATATCTAAAAAAAATATAAAAATCCTCTTTTTATTATTTAACGAGTATTATTTGGTTATCTTCTCAGTTATTCGTACCTTTGCATCCGAATTAGAAAGTATTTGATTTGAAGACATTTGAAGAATTGGGCGTCTGCGAAGAGATTCGCCACGCCATTGAAGAACTGGGTTTCGTACAACCCATGCCCGTACAGGAAGAAGTAATCCCTTATTTACTTGGTAACCAGAACGATGTAATTGCACTTGCCCAGACAGGAACGGGCAAGACTGCTGCATTTGGTATTCCTGTTTTACAACGTATTGACACCTCACGCAAGGAGACACAGGCGTTGATACTTAGTCCTACACGCGAACTCTGTCTGCAGATTGCCGACGACCTGCGTGATTTCTCGAAGTATATGGACGGCGTTCACATCGAGGCCGTCTATGGTGGTGCATCCATTGAACAGCAGATTCGCTCTTTGCGCAAGGGTGTACAGATTATTGTAGCCACACCAGGCAGATTGATTGACTTGATGAATCGTGGCGTGGCTAAGTTGGATGATGTTTATAATGTAGTGCTCGACGAGGCAGACGAGATGCTGAATATGGGCTTCTCGGAGAGTATTGATGCCATTCTCGAAGGTGTGCCTTCCGAACGCAACACCCTACTCTTCTCGGCTACGATGAGTCGCGACATAGAGCGCATTGCCAAGGGTTACCTTCACGACTACAAGGAAATCGTGGTGGGTTCGCGCAACGAAGGAGCCGAACACGTGAACCATATATATTATATGGTGAATGCCAAAGACAAATACCTGGCTCTGAAGCGTCTGGTTGACTTTTATCCTCGCATCTTCGCCATCATCTTCTGTCGCACGAAGCTGGAGACGCAGGAGGTGGCTGACAAACTGATACGCGACGGGTATAACGCTGAGAGTCTGCACGGCGATCTCTCGCAGCAGCAACGCGACCTCACGATGCAGAAGTTCCGCCAGCACACCGTCCAGCTTCTGGTGGCTACCGACGTAGCAGCACGAGGCTTGGATGTGGACGATCTTACCCACGTCATCAACTACGGTCTGCCTGACGATATCGAGAACTACACCCATCGCTCCGGTCGTACAGGACGTGCCGGCAAGAAAGGTACATCATTAAGTATTGTACACTCGCGCGAGAAGCATAAGATTCGCAACATTGAGAAGGAGATAGGCAAAGCTTTTGAAGAAGGCAAGATTCCGTCAGCCGAGGAAATCTGCAAGAAGCAGCTCTATAAGGTGATGGACCAGATAGTGAAAGCCGATGTTGACGAGGAGCAGATTGCCCCCTTCATGCAGGACATCAGTCGCTACTTCGAGTATGTGGACAAGGAAGACCTCATCAAGAAAATCGTTTCCATGGAGTTTGGCAAGTTCCTGGCTTACTATGCCGATGCGCCAGAGATTCAGACCGTTGGAAGCAAGAATGAAGATGGAAGAAGGAAGAAAGAAGAAGGCAGAGGTAAGCGGGGCGAGAAATCATCTTCCCGAAAAGCAGAAGCCGGTTATCGCAAGCTCTTCATCAATCTTGGCAAGAAGGATGGTTTCTATCCTGGCGAGCTGATGCAGTTCCTGAACAAGAACGTGCGTGGACATGTAGAGGTAGGCCACATCGACCTGCTGCAGACAATGTCATATTTTGAGGTGCCTGAGGACGATGCCGACCGCGTGATGAAATACGTAGACGGACAACAGTACAAAGGTCGCGACGTACGTTGCAATGATGCCGACGAGCCAAGAGAATCCAGAACATCCAAACCATCAAGGGGAAATAAATCATCTAGAGATTCCAGACCTTCAAGAGACAGTAGAACAACTAGAGAGGCAAGACCCTCTAGAGATACTAGAGAAACCAGAAAATCCCAAGCTTCCCGAGAGCCCAAGCGCGCTCACGGCAAGGACGAATGGATGCAGTTCCTCAACCCCAATTCCATGAAGCTGAAGGGCGAAATCCCCGATTTCAGCGAAGAAGGATGGGCAGTAAGGAAACCGAGGAAAAAGAAGTGATTACCTTAAAATATTTCTTTCAGCAATCTGTCGGCGTGGCCCCACTTGTCCATCATATAGAGCATGTAGCGCACATCGACATTGATGGTACGAGCCAACTGGCGATCAAAGAAGATGTCGCTGGCCAAGCTGTCCCAGTTGCCATCAAAGGCAAGTCCCAGCAGTTCGCCCTTATTATTAAAGATAGGTGAACCCGAGTTACCACCAGTGATATCATTGTTTGAGAGGAAGCAGAGCTGCAGCGTACCGGTCAGAGCGTCGGCATACTTGCCATAGTCTTTTGCCGAAAGCAGTTCGTGCATTACCGGTTCTGCAAAGTACTCAAAGTTGTCATCTGCCTTCTGCATCTTCTCCCACAGACTGCGCGCTGTGGTATAGTAACCCGAAGGACGACCACCCAGTGTGTACTCACCCACCTGTCCGTAGGTCATACGCATCGTGAAGTTGGCATCCGAATAGTTAGGCAAATCCTGCTCCATGCGCAACTTGGCAGCACACAGCCATTTCTCTTGTTCAGTAATACCGATGGTCAGCTGCTTACGATCAGCATTCAACTGGGCGAGGACTTCACTAAGGTCGAGCCCATACTGTACACCCAGGTCTTTCGTATAGCTCTTCTTATTGATATAGATGGGCTTGTCGTTCTTCATCAATACCGACTTCTTATAAAGAGCCTTGGCATAGGCAGTATAGTCGCCGCCAAACTTCTTGTCGATGGTCTCGTAGAAGGCAGGCAGATATTTTGTGTCAGTCACCTTTTCACGATAGTTCTTCAGCAGAGCTGCCATCAGTTCCACGTCGGTAGCAGCGTCCCAATCATTGCTGTTGTCAGCAAACTGGATGTATTGTTTCTTAGGTTTGTCTTCCGGTCCCTGCACCTTCATTCCCCACTGACTGCGCCAAGCACGAATGTTCAGCTGGTCCTGCAAGAAGAAAGACTCACGGAACAGGGTTAATATGCGAGTCAGCGCCATTCGCTTCTGATAGAACTCAGCCATCTTGCCGAAATCGAGACTGTCCTTCAGATAGCCCGTCTTGTTCTGCCACTCCTGTATCTTAGCCTCAAACTGCTGCTTCTGCAGGATAAGTCCTGTAGAGTCGATACATTTGTTCATACCGATGGAGTTCTTCCAGTAATTACTTGAATTGGCATATTTCGAATCATACTTGATGCGCACAGCCTCGCTGGCACGCATGTGGCGCAGCATGATGTCCTGCTTGATGCCACGCACCTGCACACGGGGAGCATTGATAGCGTCGTGGCGTTCCTTGATGCCATAACTTGACAGATAGCGGCTGGTGGAACCCGGATAACCCATAATCATGGCAAAGTCGCCAGGCTTATACCCGTCCATCGACACCTTAGCCCATTTCTTGGGGTGATAAGGCACATTGTCTTTCGAATACTTGGCAGGACCACCCGTCTTGGGGTCGGCATAGATACGGAACACGGAGTAGTCGCAGGTCTGGCGCGGCCACATCCAGTTGTCAGTCTCACCACCGAATTTACCCATCGACTTGGGGACAGTAAACACGAGTCGCACATCCTCGAAGTCGCGATAGGTGGTCAGATAGTATTTATTGCCTTCGTAAAACGGCTTCACCTCCACGCGCAGGGTAGAATCCTGCAGGCGGATGCTCTTGCTCCAGGCATTTTCAACGGAATCAACGAAAGCGCTCACTTTCTCAATAGGCAGTTTGCTGAGTCCGAGCTGGTTGAGCGAATCGGTGACATCCTTCTGATCAATCATAAAGCTCACGAAGAGATCCTCGTTAGGCAATTCCTCGGCAAACGACTTGGCATAGAAACCATTCAGCAGGTAGTCGTGCTCCACCGTTGAATGGCTGCGGATGCAGTCGAAACCACAGTGGTGGTTGGTGAATACGAGTCCGTCGGGCGACACCACTACACCCGAGCAGTAGCCTCCGAAGTTGACAACGGCATTCTTCACTGCGTCGTCGCTCTTGTAGAGTTGGTCTTGCGAGAGCTGGAATCCATACTGCTTCATCTGTTCAAAGACAGCAGAAGGCAGGTTGTAGAGTGTCCACATTCCCTCGTCGGCGTAAGCAGTGAAAAGAGAAAAATGAAATGCTAAAAGTGAAATAAGTAACTTCTTCATGTTGAATATTGAGTATTTAATGTTTAATTCCTAATTTCTTGAGAATGGGATCCAGTGGCAGGTCGCGCTTAAGGATAACGGCTACGAAGATGATGATGAGCAGGGTGTTGAACGCCAGCTGACCAATCATCGACCAGTCTGCCGACAATTCCATCAGACGGAAGCAAACCCATGCCAGCACAACATAGAGGGCGATATCCTTGATGGGATAGTCGATGGGATAGTATTTCTGACCAACGAAATACGACGCCACCATAGCTACACCGTATCCTGCAAATCCTCCCCACGCACAGGCCATATAGCCGTACTTAGGCACAAACAGCACGTTGACAATGATGAGCACGGCGCAACCGATGCCCGAGAAGATGGCTCCCCAGATTGTCTTATCGATAACCTTATACCAGAACGACAGGTTAAAGTAAATGCCCATCATGATTTCTGCAGCCATTACGATAGGAACCACACGCAATCCTGGCCAGTAGTCGCTACCGATGATGTATTTCAGAATATCCAAATAGCCTACCACCATCAAGAAAGCCAACAGCGTGAAGATGATAAAGAACTTCATGGCCTTGGCATACATCTCATGCTGGTCTTTATCCTTGACACCGGCGAAGACGATGGGTTCGTAGGCAAAGCGGAAAGCCTGCGTAATCATTGCCATAATCATGGCTATCTTCGAACAGGCACCATAGATGCCCAGTTGTTCGCGCATATCGCTGCCCTCGTAGATGTAGGGAAACAGCATCTTATCGGCTGTCTGGTTCAGAATGCCTGCTATACCCAGAATGAGGATAGGCCACGAATAGCTGAGCATAGTGCGCAGCAATTTCATGTCGAGCTTCCATCGGAAGGTGCCATACTCCGTAATCAGACAGAGCGCCAGCAGCACCGTACTTGCCATATTGATATAGAACACATAGCCCACATCCGTGCCATCCATGAAATAGAAGTAGATAAGGTTCAGCAGGATGGTTATCACAATGTTCAGCAACTTGAGGGCTGCAAACTTGATGGACTTCCGCTGCTGACGCAGATGGGCAAAGGGAATGCACAAAAATGCATCGATAGCCACCGTGACAGCCATCACTGCCACATAGTCAGGATGGTCGCCATAGCCCATCAGCTGGCTGATAGGGTCCAGCAACAGCACCACCAGAACGGCAAACATCAGCGAGATTGTGCCAACGGTGATGAGCGTGGTGCCATAGACGGTTTCAGAATCGGTGTGTGTCTTGTTGGTAAAGCGGAAATAAGTGGTCTCCATACCAAACGTCAGCAACACCAGCGCCAGCGCCACATAGGCATAGATGTTGGTGATGACGCCATAGCCTCCGCTGGCAGCCGACAGCGTTGCAGTATAAAGCGGCACCAACAGATAGTTCAGAAAGCGGCCTATGATACTACTCAGTCCGTAAATGGCTGTATCCTTGAAAATAGTAGTTAGTTTTCCCATTTCTATGTCGTTATTCCGTTATTACGTTATACCGTTATTATGAGATTTTATCCAAAGAACAAATAACAAATTGCAATGGCGGCAATGATTCCAGCCAAGTCGGCCAGCAAGCCACAGGCCACAGCGTGGCGCGTCTTTGAAATGCCTACAGAGCCGAAGTAAACGGCAAGAATGTAGAATGTGGTATCGGTTGAACCTTGGAAAACACACGACAATCGGCCTACGAACGAATCGGCACCATAGGTAGTCATAGCGTCAACCATCATGCCTCGCGCTCCTGAACCCGACAGCGGCTTCATCAGGGCTGTCGGCATTGCGTCAACCCACTGGGCATTCATACCAGTCAGTTCGACGCACCAGCGCATACCGCCTATCAGCATATCCATCGCTCCCGAAGCACGGAAAACTCCGATGCCCACCAGTATAGCCACCAGATAGGGGATGATGCGGACGGCTGTAGTAAAACCATCCTTAGCGCCCTCGATGAAGGCATCATAAACGTTGGCCTTCTTGCGCACACCGGCAACGATGAAACTGACGATAATCAGCATCAGCAGAATGTTGGCAACGGTGGTGCTCACCTTGTTCATCGTGTCGCTGTCCATCTGCGAGAATCCCCAGATGATGCCAGCCACCAACGCACAGGCACCACCCAGCGTCAAAAGCAGAGTGCGGTTCAGCAGATTGATGCGCTGAAATAGCGAGGTGACGATGATGCCAGCCAGTGTCGAGAAGAACGTAGCCAGCAGGATGGGCATAAAGATATCGGTAGGCTGTGCAGCACCCATCTGCACGCGATACACCATGATAGAAACGGGAATCAACGTCAGTCCCGATGTGTTCAGCACGAGGAACATAATCATCGGATTCCACGCCGTGTCCTTCTTCGGGTTCAGTTCCTGCATCTGCTCCATTGCCTTCAGTCCCAGTGGAGTAGCCGCATTGTCGAGTCCCAGCATGTTAGCAGCCAGGTTCATGAAGATAGAGCCCGTCACGGGGTGCCCCTTGGGGATGTCGGGAAACAGTTTTGTAAACACGGGCGACAGCAGTCGCGCCAGGAAATTGACCACTCCTCCCTTCTCGCCCACTTTCATAATGCCGAGCCACAGCGACAGCACGCCGGTCAGTCCCAACGAGATTTCGAACGCAGTTTTCGACGACGAGAATGTAGAATCCATCATAGCGGGGAACACCTCCAAGTCTCCCCAGAACACCAGCTTCACCGTTGCTATCACAAAGGCAAGCAGGAAAAACGCTACCCAAATATAATTTAAAACCATTCCGCAAAGGTACAACTATTTAAGGTAACAGCCAAAAAAAAAGCAAAAAAAGAGCGCCTACATCTCGCAGGCACTCTTCCTAAATAGAATTGTTTATGATTGTATTTGATGGGTTCTTTATTAATACAAGTTCTCAGTGTTAGACACTGTATTATACCAATCCAGTGGGCTGTTGTTACGAACATATTCCTGGAACTTAGTATAGCTGCCAGTGATTATCTTGCGCTCCTTCATCCACTTGGTGCTAACAGGAACAGCAAATTTCTGAGTAGCCTCACCCTGATTAGCTACCAATTCTGTAGAATTAACCTTGGTCTCGATATCAATAGCGTTGTACTTCTTGTTCCAGTCAGTAGTCTCACCTAAGTCAACGCGGAAGATTACTGGAGCCAGGCCATCAACACCACCATTTGCATTGGTGTTAATCATCTTAGAAACGTCCTTTTTAAACAATGCATGAACCTCCTGTCCACCAATATACAGATTCTTTGTGCCACCAGCTGCCCACAATGTGATAACAGCATAGTCATGTGTTTGGTAGTTTGCATTCTGATTTCTAACAAATGCAACATCGAATACTGCATCGTTGAAGTCCCAGTCACTAACGTCAACA